>ERZ773228.4026-NODE-4026-length-11473-cov-3.481258_pt1 | contig 11473 bp, 10 predicted proteins | sample MGYA00580524_ERZ773228 | MGnify/ENA primary metagenome ERZ773228 (study PRJEB29015, sample SAMEA2737768) | human gut metagenome | biome: human gut; feature: human-associated habitat; material: faeces | place: China | collected 2012 ...
CCCATAATTTCCTCCATTAGCTTTGGTAGTAATATTGAAACCGCATGCCTTGATCCGGCATAACGGCAGTTTCCTCGATTTTTATTTTACCACATCATCTTTTATAAGTACAATAAATATAACTAAATCTTTTTATAAGTATATCTTATTTATTACAATTACCGTGAATCGCATCTCTTATTTATCTTTTTCTGGACAATACTGCAGACAAGAGATACGATTAAAAACACAACAAAAATACTTCCGATCCTCATCACCATATCATAGAAAAAGCCCTCCGGAAGCATCCGGATCATATAGTCTTCTGCCGGATCAAGGATCCATAAGTTATTGTTAAAGAAAATATGATGAAAGATCACGAAATATTTGTTAAAGTCTCTTGAGAACAGAAATCCTGCTACCGCGGTAAGTGCCAGAAATACCGCCAGCACCCGCTGATACATCTGCGGGATCAGCCTCTTCCAGTCTGCTTTCATAAGCACAAGTGCCGCCATTGAAAAAAGCAGTACGATGATCGCTCCCCTCCGGATTGCAAGTCCGCCAAGAAAAAGCCCCTGCACATCTGCCATATGAAGCCGGTCCTTCTCATTGAAAAAATCCTGTATATTTCCTTCCACTTCCGTCTCAATACTCAGTTTCTTCTCGTTGCCCCGCAAATAAGACATCATGAATTTTGTCACCTTCATGATATCCGGCATCTCCATATAAAGTTCATCCGCTACCTTATATTTTTCATATTCTTTTTCATAAAAATTCCAGTCTCCGTATGCACCGATCTCAAAACTGCTGATCAGCAGGATCACGATCAGTGAAATACTCGGCAAAATCGCCAGGATTTTATGCAGCCATTTCTTTTTTGCCATTTTTTTCTCCTTCTCTTTTTTGTCTATAGTTTAGCAACCCTGTCTTCATTTGTCAAAAATGGTTTTCTCTTGAAATTTCATTTTTTATCACTTATAATACTAATAGGTTTTATAAGGAGGACTAATAATGGATATCAACTATGAATTATATAAAGTATTTTATTATGTTGCAGACACGCTCAGCTTTTCTGAGGCTTCCAAGCAGCTCTTTATTTCACAGTCCGCTGTCAGCCAGTCCATTAAAGCACTGGAAAAGAAACTGGATCAGGTTCTTTTCATCCGAAGCACAAAAAAAGTTCAGCTCACCCCGGAAGGCGAGATCCTTCTGCGTCATATCGAACCGGCGATCAATCTGATCAAGCGCGGGGAATCCCAGATCATGGAAACAGCCTCTACCGGCGGTCAGATCCGCATCGGTGCTCGTGACACCATCTGCCGGTATTTTCTGGTTCCTTATCTGGAACGTTTCCACAAAGCTTTCCCTAACGCACATATAAAAGTGACCAATGCCACTTCGATCAAGTGTACGGAACTTCTGGAAAACGGTCAGGTAGATCTCATTGTCGCTAACTATCCGAACGTTTACCTTGGCAGTCTTGCCTCCTTCCGAAAGATCCGTGATTTTCACGATGTCTTTATCGCAAACCAGTCCTTTGCGGAACTGCAGGGGAAAAAGCTTTCCCTCAAAGAACTGCAGCGTTATCCGATCATCATGCTGGACAGAAAAAGTACAACCAGTGAATTTCTGCATTCTCTCTTCCAGCAGCATCAGTTGGATCTGGTTCCTGAAATCGAGCTGAGCAGCAACGATCTTCTGATCGATCTCGCACGGATCGGACTTGGTATCGCTTTTATTCCGGACTACTGTGTACCAAAGAATTCCGACCAGCTCTTTGTCGTCCAGACCGAAGAACAACTTCCAAAGCGTCAGCTGGTTGCCGCATGGAACGGACATGTTCCGGTTTCCCGCGCGACACAGGCATTTCTGGATTACTTTAATGCATAAAAAGTTTCTTAATTATCCGTCTGTTTTTCCCAGAACAGACGGATTTTTTCTTCCACAATGTCTAACCGGCATCTTTCACAGTCCGCCCATTCTTTCGGGAAAATCTCTTTCCCCTTCTCCCTCTGAAAACGCTCATCCAGAAGAAGTATCACTCCGCGGTCATCCTCTGTGCGGATCACCCTTCCTGCTGCCTGCAAAACCTTGTTCATCCCCGGATACCGGTAAGCATAGTCAAACCCGTAAAGTCCCTTCTGGTCAAAATAGCTTTTCAGGATTTCCCGCTCATTGCACACCTGCGGCAGCCCTGTTCCGATGATCAGTGTCCCGATCAGCTTCTCATTTGTCAGATCGATTCCTTCTGAGAAAATCCCGCCAAGAACTCCAAAACCGATCAGACTTTTCTCTCTTCCCATTTCAAATGCACGCAGGAAATTTTCCCGTTCTTCTTCATCCATGTGCTTCTGCTGAATAACCAGTTCCATCTCTTCTTCATCTGATGCAAGAAGCTGTGTAAATTCCTGATACACATCTTCCATAAACCGGTAAGACGGGAAAAAGATCAGATAATTCCCCATTTTTGCTTTCACTACCCGGAAAATGTATGTCGCATATCGTTGATACATTTCCCTGGAACGCATGGCGTAACGGGTACTCACATCCACACCATTCATAAGCAGTCTCTTCTTTGTATCAAACGAAGAATCAATGTAGACCGCATAGTTATCTTTTTCCGTACTCAGAAGTCTTTTGTAATACTGGATTGGCAGAAGTGTTGCCGAAAAGAATACAGCACTGTTCCCCTTATCCAGACATTTCTGCAGATTTGCCGCCGGGTTAACACAAAACAACTTCAGAACAAATCTTCCATTCTCCTGATACTCCGTATAGATGACATAGTTCTCATCCAACCCATCATATATATTCAGGAAAGATCTCACTTGAAAATAAAAATCCAATACGGTTTCCCGGACTTCTTTATCCACACATTCCTCGAGATACCGGTCTGTCTCAGATAGTACATTCATAAGCTGGATTCCAAAATGCGAAATATTGTCCAGCACCTTATAGTTTTCACACTCTTTTTTCATTGCCAGAAGAATCTTATTGCATGCCTCCAGTCTTTTTGCAAACCGCGGTGCTTCTCCCTTTACCAGTTTCTTCACCGCAAGAAAGTCCTCCTTGCATAACTCTGCACTGTACATCTGCCGTCCACGTTCTACCAGATTGTGTGCCTCATCGATCAAAAACAAATATCCTCCAGCGCCACCTTCTGCAAAGAAACGCTTGAGCCGGGCATCCGGATCAAACACATAATTATAATCGCAGATCACACCATCCACCCAGGTTGACACATCCAGTGCCATTTCAAATGGACAGACCTTATGTTTTCTTGCCTGCGCTTCCAACACTTCCCGGCTCATCACATCTTCCTGCATCAAAAGCTCATAGACCGCATCATTTACCCGATCAAAATGCCCTTTGGCATATGGGCAGTCATCCGGATTGCAGCTTGTCTCCTCACAGAAACAGATTTTTTCTTTCGCCGTTAAAGTGATCACTTTGAACTTCAGATTCTGTTCCCGCAAGGTTTCGAATGCCTGCTCCGCCACCGTCCGGGTGATTGTTTTTGCCGTCAGATAAAAAATCTTCTCGCCCAGTTCTTCTCCAACCGCTTTCACTGCCGGAAATACCGTTGAAATCGTCTTCCCCACTCCGGTTGGTGCCTGGATGAACAACTTTTTCTTCCGAAGAATCGTCCGGTAAACAGATACCGCAAGATCTCTCTGCCCTTTACGATATGGAAACGGAAATTCAATCCCTTTAACAGATGCATTTCTTGCCTTTCTCCATTCAATCTGGAACTTTGCCCATTTTTCATACTGTCGGATCACTTCATCGAACCAGACTTTCAGTTCATTACTCCGATAAGAATACTGAAACCTTTTCACCTCTTCCGTCTCCATCTGGCAATAGGTCATCTGTACCCCGATCTCATCCACCCCTTCCTGTTCTGCTACCATGCTGGCATAACATTTTGCCTGTGCCAGATGAATGCCTGCCGGCTCCTGCACCCGGTCAAGTTCCCGCAGAACACCCTTGATCTCATCTACCATGACCTGCTCTTTTGTATGAATCAGTCCGTCGGCACGTCCTTCTATTTTCAAAGTAAACCCATCACAGACGATCTCTGTCTTAAGAGGTACCTCCGCCTGATAATCCGATCCCATCTGTCTCTGGATCTTCCGGTGAATCCGGCTTCCCATCTGCATATTCTCCGGATCTTGTCCGCCTCCTGTTCGATTGTCAATATTCCCTTCTCTTAAAATAAACTCCACAAGGTTTCGCACCGAAATCCGGATCATCGGGAGATTCTCGTCCATGTTCTTTCTGCCTCCGCTTTTTGCTACCTGTTATCATACCATAAACACATGTTCCTTGCCAATTGTATCCGTCCTGTCATGATATGGCTTTTCACATTTTCCGTACCTCTATAGCTAAAAAGCCCCGGCGATCATCATCTCGCCGGAGCTTTCTTCTTAATTGAACTTGTCAATGATGTTTTTAAGATACTGGTTGTCTGCCTCATAGAACTTCTCCTGTTCTACAATTTCGGCAAGTTTCGGATCGATCGGCATCTTTCCGAGTACTTCTACCCCAAGTTTTTCTGCAATCTCGTCAATGTGGCTTTCCCCAAATACAGATATTTTCTTTCCACAGTCCGGACATTCCAGATAACTGTAGTTTTCCACCAGTCCGAGAACCGGTATGTTCATCTTCTTTGCCATATTGTAAGCTTTCTCTACGATCATCTGTACCAGATCCTGTGGCGAAGTCACGATCACAACGCCGTCTACCGGAAGTGACTGGAATACCGTAAGAGGAACATCCCCTGTTCCCGGCGGCATATCAACAAATAAGAAATCCAGATCTCCCCACATTACATCAGTCCAGAACTGGGTTACTACTCCTGCGATCACCGGTCCTCTCCAGATGACAGGATCTGATTCGTGTTCCAGAAGCAGATTGACCGACATGATCTTCGTGCCGTCTTTTGCAACGCACGGGAACATTCCCGCCTCGCTTCCGACTGCACTTCCATGCACTCCATACATCTTCGGGATAGATGGTCCTGTGATATCCGCATCCAGAATACCAACTGAATATCCCTGCTGTACCATCATACGTGCAAGAGATGCTGTCACCATTGATTTGCCGACTCCACCTTTACCGCTGACTACTCCAATTACTTTTTTTACCTGTGAATACGGATTTGCCGGTGCTTTCAGATCTTTCTTCGCACTGCTGCATGAACCCGCATGCGCACAGGAAGAACACGATTCCGGCGAACATCCGCTGTTCTGCTCTTCTGCCATAACGCCATCCTCCTAATTTTCAGGATTTATAAATCCTATTCTTCTACTGCTGCTATCACTTCAATTTCGCAAAGAAGGTTCTTTGGAAGTGTCTTAACAGCAACACAGCTTCTGGCTGGTTTTGATGTGAAATATTTCGCATAAACTTCGTTAAATGCGGCAAAATCTCCCATATCAGCAAGGAAACAGGTTGTCTTTAATACTTTGTCAAAAGAAGTTCCTGCTTCTTCAAGGATTGCTCCGATGTTCTTACATACCTGGTCAGCCTGTCCTTCGATGGTATCAGCTTCTACAGTATCTGTAGCCGGATTGATCGCAATCTGTCCTGCTGAATAAAGGATTCCCCCATGTACATATCCCTGGGAATACGGTCCAAGTGCTTTTGGTGCTTTTTCTGTTGATACTAATTTCATGTTGCAAATCTCCTTTTCAAATATATTCTTTCTATATCATATCACATCTGCCTCAAAATTCCAAATTTATTTTCGCATACAATGTTATGACAGCTCTGCTTTTTCTCTCGTCACATTCTGAATCCATTTATAGCTTCGGTAGCGCATGACTGTGATCGGTACTTTGATCACCTCATCACTCATCAGAAGGATATAAACAACCTGCACCGGCGCATGAAAGACAAAGGCAGCGATCATACCCAGCAGAATAGAGCATCCCCACATGGTAGACACATCCAGGATCAGACCAAACCTGGTATCTCCTCCTGCCCGGAATACCCCCACCACAAGTGTCGTATTGATCGCCTGGCAGAGTGTAAAGTAAGACATAACAAAAAACATAAAATAAAGATACCCCTGCGCTTCCTGTGAGAGTGTCATCACATGATTTGCAATCGGAGCAGCTATCAGAATGATGCCGCCTCCTACCGCACCAGTAATAATACTCAGCCACAAAAATCTTTTTCCATACTCTTTTGCCAGATGAAACTCTTTTGCACCGATGGTCTTACCAAGATAAATGGCAGTCGCATTGGATACACCAAAGGCAACCACCGTTGCCAGCTGTCTTGCAACCTGCGCCACGGAATTTGCTGCCACCGCAGCACTTCCCAGATGACCGATCACTGCTGTATTCGCTGTAGAACCAAGTCCCCACATCATTTCATTCAAGATCACCGGACTCGCATAAATCAGAAAGTCTTTTAGAAGCACCTTGTCGATCTTACGCATATAGACCGGGTGAAATCTAACGTCATGGTTTTTTACTTTTGCATACCAGATTACAATGATAAGTTCTACGATCCTTGCTGTCAGAGTTCCGATTGCCGCACCCATAATTCCCATCTTCGGTAAACCAAATAAGCCAAAAATAAGAAGCGCATTTACCAGGACATTACAAACTAGTGACGCGCTGTAAACAACCGTTGCGATCACAACCTGCTCGATACTCCGCATAATGTAAAGATAGACCTGCGTTGCCGCCATCAGAACATAGGAAAGCGCCACGATCCGCAAATATTTCACACCTTCTGCGATCACGGCCGGGTCACTGGTATAGATATGAAGCAGCACTTCCGGAATGATTTCCGCAACAATGGTAAAAAGAGCTGCACAGCTGACACCGATGGTCATTCCCATTCCAAGGATTTTTTCAATCGTCTGTGTATCTTTCTTTCCCCAGTACTGTGCAGTCAAAACCGTTGCACCTGATGTTGTACCAAAAAGGATCAGTGTCATGACAAACTGTATCTGCCCTGCAAGGGATGCACCAGAAAGAACTTTTTCGCTGACTTTTCCAAGCATCAGCACGTCTGCCGCCGTCACTCCCACATTGATCAGATTCTGAAGTGCCATTGGGATTACAAGTGCGAACACTTGTCTGTAAAATTTTCTCTTATTTATTTCCATCTTATTTTTCTGCCGCTTTCCGGAAAATCTGGTATACATCTTCGGCAGTAAGTTCTTTGATTTTTGAAAGTTTTACGGTATCATTTAATGTCGCAGCCATAGAAAGTTCCCGCAGATCTTCCTCTGATACTTCTCCGATCTCCAGTTCCTTTAAATTTGTCGGCATATGAATCTCACGGAAATATTCTACCGTCCGGCGAATTCCCTCTTTTGCGGCTTTCGCCACATCTTCTTCCTCTACGCCCCATACTTTTTTTGCATAATGCGCAAATCTTTCTTCATCGTTTTTATAGACATATTCTGCCCAGGATTCCCAGACAGCTGAAAGGGTTGCACCATGCGCCTTATCATATTTTGCACCAAGTGCATGTCCGAGCTTATGTACAGAAAAATCTTTTGCTCTTCCGAGACCTGTCAGACCATTATGGGAAAGGCTTCCTGCCCACATGATTTCACTCATGGCATCGTAATCTGTCGAATTCTCCAGACCTTTCTTTCCATTTTCAATCACAACCCGCAGAACTCCCTCTGCAATTTCATCTGTTATCTGATTTCTCGTATTTGGAATAAAATATCGCTCCAGTGTATGCATCATGATATCCACGATTCCGCACGCAATCTGATATTTTGGAAGCGTATAGGTAAGAACCGGATTCATAATCGCAAACTTCGGGCGGTTCAGGCTAGTGCTGATTCCTCCCTTTTTCCTTGTTTCTTCGTTTGTCAGAACTGCGGAATCGCTTGTTTCACTTCCTGCTGCCGCAATCGTAAGTACGCATCCTACCGGTGTCGATCTGGTAAGTATGATTTCACCTCCCCAGATTTCCTCCAGAGACCAGTCCGGGTTTGCCACACCATGGGCGATTGCCTTTGCTGTATCAATAGAACTTCCACCGCCTACTGCAAGAAGAAAATCCGCACCGAACTCAATTGCTTTCTCAACGCCTTCCTGTGCATATGCCATCCGGGGATTTGGCTTTACTCCGCCAAATTCCTCATAAGCAAGTCCTTCTTTTTCCAGTGCTTCTTCTACCTGCGCAAGAAGTCCGCTTTTCTTTACACTTCCACCGCCATATACGATAAATACACGGCTTCCGCCCCATTTCTTAACTTCTTTCCCAACTTCTTCCTGTGTGTTTTCTCCAAACAGGATTTCTGTCGGGGTATACTGTATAAACTTTTGCATTTTACCTCTCTCCTTAAAAAAATCCGAACCGTTCAATAAAGATTGCGGTTCGGACTAAATCTTTCAGTCTTATCTTATAACCATACTTTTCCGGTATGTTCGCCATTGATTACATAGTATACTGCATAATCTTCCGGTTTTACATAAAGCTCAATACTCTTGATCTCGGAAATTTTATGTTTCTGTTTTGTCCAGTCTTTTTTTACTGAAGCAATCATATCTTTTGTGTTTACTTCTTTTTCACCATACTGAAGAACAACTTCTGTTTTGATTTCTTTCTTTGCCGCAGATTTTTTTGCTGTTGTTTTTGGTGCTGCTTTCTTTACTTCTTTTGTAACTTTCTCTGCAGTTTTCTTCACTTCTTTTGCAGCTTTTTCAGCTGTTTCTTCTACTGTTTTTTTCACTTCTCCTGCAGCTTTTTTTACCTCCTGTGCTTTCTTTTCAACAGTAGCCTTTACTTCTTTCGGCTGTGCTTCTTTTTTAGCAGTTTCTTTTACTTCTTCTACTTTTTCGCTGACTTTATCTTCTGCTGCTTTAACTGCTGTTTTTACTTCTTCTTTAGTTTCTGCCGCTGTCTTTACCTCTGCTGCCTTTGTTTCTTTTATCTGTTTTTTCAGTGCCATATTGGTTTGCCCTCCTTAACCGCTAAGCCTTACTATTTTAAATCCGCAAAACTGACAATACGCTGTGTTATCATTTGCTCTTTGACATTATAGCATACTAAATGAAAAAAGTCACATTTTTTCATTTAATTTTACTTGCCTCCGTGTTATACTATAAAAAGACGAGAAAAGGAGGTACGTGTTATGGGTATTTTAGTAGCACTGATCGGTGTAGCAATCATCGCCGCTGTCGTTGTTGCTTCTTTCACTGCCGTTCTCGGAGGTGTCATCGGAGGAGAACTGGAAGACGAAGAAGAATAAAAAAAAGTGGCTGTGAAAAATTCAATCGAGTTTTTCACAGCCACCTTTTTATTATTCTTCAAATGTTTCTTTTAACTTATCCATGAACCCTTTTTTCTTAGCTTTACCCTTCGATTCAGAAGCCGGCTCTTCCTGGTTCAGTGTATTTCCTGTCAACTGATCAAAATGTCTAAGCACTTCTTTGGCTTCCGGACTTAATTTTTCCGGAGTCTGAATAACCAGCGTCACGTAATGATCACCTCTGACCTGAGGATTTCTCAAAGAAGGTACCCCTTTTCCTTTCAGGCGTACTTTTGTATCAGTCTTAGTTCCCGGTTTTACGGTATAGATCACATCACCATCAACCGTCTTGATTCGCACATCACCACCAAGTGCTGCCTGCGCAAACGAAATTGGTGCAGTTGAGAAAATATGAACATCCTGTCTCTGGAAGATTGGATGTCTGGAAACCGTAACTTCTACCAGAAGGTCTCCCCTCGGTCCGCCATTCACACCCGGTTCACCTTTCTCACGGATTCTTACGCTCTGACCATTGTCAATACCTGCCGGGATTGTGACTTTGATCTTCTTGCGGCTTGAAGTATAGCCTGTTCCACCACAGTCCGGACATTTCTCACGAATGATCTTACCCGTTCCATGACAGTCCGGACAGGTCTGCACATTCTGCACCGTTCCGAAGAACGACTGTGATGTATAAACAACCTGACCTTTTCCACCACATTTTGAACAGGTCTCCGGACTTGTTCCCGGTTTTGCTCCTGTTCCGTTACACTTTGTACATGGATCTTTCAGAACGATATCCAGTTCCTTCTCGCATCCAAAAATTGCTTCCTCAAATGTAATCCGGACACCTTTACGGATATTGGCGCCTTTCATCGGACCATTGTTCGCACGTCCGCCTCTTCTGCCACCGCCAAACAGATCACCGAAGATATCACCAAAAATATCACCAAAGTCTGCCCCGTTAAAATCAAAACCGCCATATCCACCGGCTCCGCCTGCACCGCCTTCAAACGCTGCATGACCAAACTGATCGTACTGACGCCGTTTGTCTGCATCACTCAGAACAGCATAGGCTTCAGAAGCCTCCTTGAACTTCTTTTCGGCTTCTGCATCTCCTGGATTCATATCCGGGTGATATTTTTTCGCCAAAGCTCTGTATGCTTTTTTCAGAGTCGCATCATCCGCATCTCGTGATACGCCCAGGATCTCATAATAATCCCTTTTTGCCTCTGCCATAATCCTACCTCACTTAGATATTTCTCAAAGTATTTTAATACAGAATGTACCCTGGCACATTCTCATGCCCGCGCCGGCTCTCTGCAACATCTTCTTTGCACATGCAGTTCACCTAACCGGAGGCTTTTTATGTCATAAAAAACTATTTTTATTTATGATACATGAAATCTGCAAGACGGTATAATGCCGCCTTGCAGTTTCTCATCTTATCTTACGGATTAAACTTCTTTGTAATCTCCGTCAACTACGTCATCTCCGTTAAATCCTTCCGGAGCCGGTCCTGCTTCTGGTGCAGGTCCAGCCTGTGGTCCTGCCTGACCAGCCTGTGCGCCTGCCTGTTCGTAAACCTTTGTGAACAGTTTCTGAGCGCTTTCCATCAGTTTTTCTTTTCCTGCTTTGATTTCTGCAACCTGAGCATCTGTAAGTTCTTCTGTATTCGCTTTCGCAAGCAGATCTTTCAGAGCCTGTACGTCAGCTTCTACTGCTGCTTTGTCTGCTGCATCGATCTTATCTCCAACTTCGCCAAGTGCTTTTTCTGTCTGGAATACCATAGCGTCGGCATCGTTCTTAGCATCGATTGCTTCTTTACGTTTCTTATCCTGAGCTTCAAATTCAGCAGCTTCTTTTACAGCTTTGTCGATATCTGCATCAGACATATTAGATCCTGCTGTAATTGTGATGTGCTGTTCTTTTCCTGTTCCCAGATCTTTTGCAGATACATTTACGATACCGTTTGCATCAATATCGAATGTAACTTCGATCTGTGGGATTCCACGTGGAGCCGGCGGAATTCCATCCAGTCTGAACTGTCCGAGGGACTTGTTATCTCTTGCAAACTGTCTTTCACCCTGTACAACATTGATATCAACGGCTGTCTGGTTATCAGCTGCTGTAGAGAAGATCTGGCTCTTCTTTGTCGGGATTGTTGTATTTCTCTCGATCAGTCTTGTAGCTACACCACCCATTGTCTCGATAGAAAGTGAAAGTGGAGTTACATCAAGAAGAAGGATATCGCCTGCA
>ERZ773228.4029-NODE-4029-length-11463-cov-26.923738_pt1 | contig 11463 bp, 8 predicted proteins | sample MGYA00580524_ERZ773228 | MGnify/ENA primary metagenome ERZ773228 (study PRJEB29015, sample SAMEA2737768) | human gut metagenome | biome: human gut; feature: human-associated habitat; material: faeces | place: China | collected 2012 ...
CCAGCAGGCGGCTGATGATGGCGGTGCCAAAGCTGGGGTGGTCCACATAGGCGTCGCCGCCCACCACCACGAAGTCCAGCTGGTCCCACCCCCGGGCCTCCATGTCGGCCCGGCTGATGGGGAGAAATTCGGTGTAATGTTCCATAGTTATCCTTTTTCTTTCATTATGCCTGCCCTATACAGCAGGGCTCTATTGCTTCCGAAATCAAAAATTCTATTCATCCAGCGTGAGCCTGTCCGGTACGCCAGTGGCTTCCCTGGTAGGGGAGCTGGCAAAGCCGTCCGGCTTTGACTGAGAGGTTATTCATCCGGTTGATTCATCTGCATTTCCAGCCACTGCTGGCGGCTGATGAGGACAGCGCGGGGCTTTGCGCCCTCGTAGGGGCCGATGATGCCCTTTTCTTCCATCTCGTCCATGATGCGGGCGGCGCGGGCATAACCCAGCTTGCAGCGGCGCTGCAGCAGGCTGGTGGACGCCTGGCCGGCGTCGATGACCACCTCCACGGCCTGCTTGAGCATCGGGTCACTGCCGCCCTCCTCGTCGGAGTCGGCGGAACTGCTGCCCTTCTTGCCGTCCTGGATGGCGTGTTTTTCCATAGCCTCTATCATGGCTTCGTCGTACTGGACGGTGGCGCTCTTCTTGATGAAGTCCAGCACACGGCTGATCTCCTCATCCCGCACGAAGGTACCCTGGATACGGGTGGGCTTGGGTGCGCCCACGGGCATGAAGAGCATATCGCCCATGCCCAGCAGCTTTTCGGCACCGGCACCGTCGAGGATGGTGCGGCTGTCCACCTGACTGGACACGGCGAAGGCGATGCGGCTGGGGATGTTGGCCTTGATGAGGCCGGTAATGACGTCTACGCTGGGGCGCTGGGTCGCCACGATGAGGTGCATACCGGCGGCGCGGGCCTTCTGGGCGATGCGGCAGATGGAGTCTTCGACATCCTTGCCGACGACCATCATCAAATCGGCCAGCTCGTCGATGATGATGGCGATATAGGGCATCTTCTCGAGGTTTGGGTCCGTTGCAGCCAGCTTATTGAAGGACTTGATGTCGCGGACGTTGTTCTCCGCGAAGAGGTGGTAGCGGCGCTCCATCTCCTGCACTGCGCCGCCCAGTGCGCCGGCCGCCTTGCGGGGCTCGGTGACGACGGGCATCAGCAGGTGGGGGATGCCGTTGTACTCAGCCAGCTCGACGACCTTGGGGTCGATGAGCAGGAGCTTGACGTCCTCGGGGCTGGAGCGGAACAGCAGGCTCATGATAATGCTGTTGACACAGACCGATTTACCGCTGCCGGTGCTGCCCGCGATGAGCAGATGGGGCATCTTGCACAGGTCGGCCACCTGGGCCACACCGGCGATGTCCTTGCCCAGCGCAATGCCCATCGGTGAGGTCATCCGCAAAAAGCTCTGGCTCTCGAAGACGCTGCGGATGTAGACCGGCGTTTTCTTATGGTTCGGCACCTCGATGCCCACGGCAGGCTTGCCGGGGATGGGTGCCTCCATGCGGACATCGGCCACCGCCAGGTTCAGGGCGATGTCGTCCGCCAGCGAAGTGATGCGGCTTATCTTGACGCCCGCCATGGGCTGGACTTCATACCGGGTAACCGACGGGCCGCGGGAAATATCCAGCACACGGGTGCGGACGCCGAAACTTTCCAGCGTGTCCACCAGCTTCTGGGCGTTGGCTTTCAGCTCGTCTTCCGCGCCGGAGTCGCTTTCCTCCGGGGCGCGCTCGAACAGCTCGATGGACGGGTACTGATACTGGAAGCTCTCCTCCGTCTCCGCCTCTTCGGCGGGGGCGTTCGCGGCCTGCTCCTCGGAGACAGCAGGCTTTTCCATGGCGGCTGCCACCAGCGTGTTGAGGTCTTTTTCCTCCACCGGGTCGCTGGTGATGCTGATCCAGCCGTCCTCATCCGGCTCAGAGCGGAACGCCACAGCATTCTCGGCGCTGACCGGCTGCGGGGCCGGTTCCGGAGTCTGGGTCAAATCATAGAGCGGGATGCCGAAGGAGAGCGGCGGCTCAGGCGCAGGCTGCTGTTCCGGCTCTTCTGCCGGGGCAGCGGGCGTGACGGTAGGTGTCACCGTCGGCGCGGGCTGGGCCGTGAAGAAGTCCTCAGCGGCAGTATCCACAGCGTCCGGGACGATGGGAGTCACGGTGGCGCGGATGGGAGCACGGCGGAGCGGGTCCATGCCGAAGGTGCCGCCGGGGCCGAGGATGATGGGCTCGATAGGCTCACTGCCGCCCTCGGTGACGGTGGTATGGTCAGGGCCTAAATCAATATCAAAGGGCGCACGAGGCCGGGACTTTTCCACCTGTACGGGGGCAGGCTCGGGCTGAGGCGGGGTCTGTGCTTCCGGTGCGGGCGCAGGGGCAGGCTCCGCCTGTTCGCCGCCCTGCATCACCTGATGGCCCCAGTGGAAGACGCCAGCCAGCCAGCCGGGAGGCTGGATATGGAAGGCGGGCGCGGCAGGCTCTTCGCCGCCGTAGTAGTCCTCGCCTTCGCCCACTTCGTCTTCCGGCAGGTCGTCGTCATAGGCCTCGTATTCCTCCGCCTCGGCCTCCTCGGCGGCGCGTTCTGCCAGACGCTCGGCCCGGCGGGCGGCATTCTGCTCGTGGACGGCAAGGCCCTTTTCGTGGACGCTGCCGCCCACGTTGCAGAGCCACTGCCAGCACTCGGCGGGCGTAACGTCAAAAATGTACAGGCTGGCGCAGGCCGCCAGCGCCGCCATGACCAGATTGGCGGCGGGTCTGCCGCAGAGCAGCAGGAGCGTCCCGCCCAGCACAGCGCCCAGCGCACCGCCCGAGAGCCATGCGCTCATACCATTATGATAACAGGCGGCAGTCATCTGCGCGGCGGTCTGGTCGGTGGGGATGTCAGAAAAGACGATGACCGTGCCGCTGGCGAAGATGAGCCCCAGCACCAGCTTTGCGATATGGGGCAGAAGGTCTTCGCCCCGGGTGTAGAGGATGGCCAGGTAGCACAGCGCTGCGCCCAGCACGAAACTTCCGCAGCCGAACACACCGAACAGGACATCGTGCATCGTGCGCCAGGCCGAGCTGCCCGGCACGAAAGCCAGCGCCATGAGCACCAGCCCCGCAAACAGGGTGATGAGCCCCGCGGGCATCCGGTCCTGTGTCCGGTTCTTGCGGCGCGAGGCTGTGCTGCGCCCGGAGGTCTTGCGTTTTCTCTTTGCCATGTTTCCTAAAACCCGTTCCTTATTTTATATCATGAAGCAGGGCGCGCTCAGGGCGGCTCTGTCGGTGACGATGGAAGAATTTCGATACTACTCGATTCTTTCATTGTACCACGGGAAAAGTCAAATGGCAATTTATTTCCCCTCGATTTCTCGGTAGAGCCATGCCAGCGCATCCGACAGCCCGCCCAGCTCGTCGATGAGCTTTTCCCGCACGGCTTTTCGGCCATCCAGCACGGTACCGACGTCCATGACCAGCTCGCCCGTGCGCATCATCAGCTCCGTATAGCGCTTCTCCGAAATGCCGCTGTGGGACGCCACGAAGCCGGTGATGCGCTCCTGCATCTGCTCGAACCAGCGCATGGTCTGGGGCACGCCCAATATCATGCCGGAATGACGGACGGGGTGGACCGTCATGGTGGCAGTAGGCACGATGAAGCTCCGCTGGGCGCTGACGGCCAGCGGGATGCCGATGGAGTGGCCCCCGCCCAGCACCACCGCCGCACTGGGCTTGGAGATGCTGGCGATGAGCTCCGCCAGCGCAAGCCCCGCCTCCACATCCCCGCCCACCGTATTGAGCAGGACCAGCAGGCCCTCGATGGCGGGGTCTTCCTGCACGGCCACCAGCTGGGGGATGACATGCTCATATTTTGTGGTCTTCTGGCCCTGGGGCGCTTCCACATGGCCCTCCACCTGCCCGATGACCGTCAGGCAGTGGATGGCGTGAGCTCCCCGGGTGCGGTAGACGCTGCCCATATCCTCGATCTGCTCTTTTTCCAGCCGCTGCTGCTCCACGGGGATGTTCTTCTCTTCTTGTGACATTCTGCGTATCCTCCTTTTTGCTTCATTTCAGCTTGTCCGGCATTCCTGCCGGTTATACTTCGGCAAAGATTTCTTTTCTTTCTCAAAAAAATGTGCCAAATGGTTTGACATTCTCTCTTCGTGCTGTATACTTTATACTAGAGATAAGATTGTCAAATATGTATCATTATTGTACAAGAAAGTACAAATCTTTTGCCGGAGCACCCTGCCGCTGCGCACTTCTCCCCGGCAATGCTGCGGATAAAAAGAAAGGAGCCCCCCTATGAACACTCCCGGCAAAGCTTCTCTGCCCGTCATCAAGCGCCTGCCCAAATACTATCGCTACCTGCGCACCCTGAAGAACGACGGCATCACCAGCATCTCGTCCCGTGAGCTGGCCGCCCAGATGGGTACCACTGCCTCTCAGGTGCGGCAGGACTTCAACTGCATCGGCGACGTGAATGGCCGTCAGGGCATCGGCTACTCGGTGGAGAACCTGCTGAGCATCCTTGAGCATCTGCTCTTTGGCAACGGCGACCTCCTGCCCACCATCCTTATTGGCTGCGGCCGTCTGGGCAAGGCTGTGAGCCGCTTCATCACCACCGACACCAACGGCTACAAGCTCATTGCCGCCTTCGACAATGCCCCCGACGAGGTGGGCAAAGAGATCAACGGCATCCAGATTTTACACATTGATGAGCTGGAAGCTTTCTGCGCCGAGCACCACCCCGAGGTGGCTGTGCTCTGTCTGCCCCGCAGCGGTGCAGAGGAGATCAGCGGCCGTCTGGTGGCTCTGGGCATTCAGGGCTTCTGGAACTTCTCCCACTACGATCTGTCTGTCCCCTACCCCGACGTGGTGGTGGAGAACGTCCACCTTGGCGACAGCCTGATGAGCCTGGGCTACCGGCTGCGCAATCAGGACTGAGCACATACTATCGATAATACAGGCCCTCTCCGTCAGGCTTTGGCTGAGAGGGTCCTTTCATGAGGAGACTTTTTCGATATGGCAAAGCTTTATTTCCGTTACGGCGCAATGAACAGCGGCAAGAGCACCGCGCTGATGCAGGTGGCCCACAACTACGAGGAGCAGGGGATGCGGGTGCTCATCCTCAAGCCGAAGGTGGACACCAAGGGCAGCGGCGACCTCGTGAGCCGTCTGGGCGTCCGCCGCCCTGCCGATCTGCTGGTGCCGCCGGACATGGACCTGGTGGAGGCCGTCCGGGCCGCCAGCAGCGAGGGCCGGCCTCTGGCCTGTGTGCTCTGTGACGAGAGCCAGTTCCTCACTGCCGAGCAGGCCGAGCAGCTGTTCATGGTGACGGTAGAGCTGAACATCCCCGTCATCTGCTACGGCCTGCGCTCCGACTTCTCCCTCAAGGGCTTCCCCGGCTCCACCCGGCTTCTGGAGCTGGCCCACACCATCGAGGAGATGAAGACCATCTGCACCTGCGGCCGCAAGGCCACCTGCAACTGCCGCAAGGTCAACGGCCGCTTCGTCTTTGAGGGCGAACAGGTAGCCATCGACCTTGAGAACGACGTCCAGTACGTCAGCATGTGTCCCCAGTGCTATTTCCGGGAGCGCAGCGCCTTCTACGCCGCCCGCCGGTGACTCTTTTTCCTGATTTTATGCCGTCCGCACGCCGGACGGCATTTTTGTATCTTTTCTGCATCCGTGATATATCAGTCGCGCCCCAATTCGCGCGTTTTTTGCACTATTGATATATCAGCTCAGGGTCGGAACTTTCTGTTATCGTCGCTTTTGATGTATACAACGCTCTTTCAACAAATTCTGCCTCGGCTACAAAATTCTTGCAATTCAGGCCAATCTTCTCCTGTTGCATCCCAGTTTTCTATGCAAATCGTTGAAGTATACAAGTTGCACAGTTTTTCGGTCCAAGTTTATTCATTATGGCAATGACGTCAAAACCGGGCAAAAAATAAGCGCAATATTTGTACGTTTTCTGCCGCTATCACTACAATTTGCATCTTTCTTTTTTTTCTTGCCTTTGGTATCATATTTGTATACAACGGATGCTTTGCAGAGGCGTCCGTGCAAGAAGATGTTTTCTACATAGGAGGAGAACGAAAATGAGCAAGGCAATTTCTCGTCGTGACTTTCTGAAGGTCTCTGGCGCTGTGGGTGCTGCCGGCCTGCTGGCCGCCTGCGGCGGCTCCAGCAATGCTGGTTCTACCGCTACTTCCACTGCCGCTTCTTCCGCAGCAGCTTCTGTGGCTGGTCTGTCTTCTGACCCCGTCACCCTGACCATGAGCTGGTGGGGCGGCGAGTCCCGTCACAACGCTTACCAGGAGGCCATCAAGGCTTTCTCTGCTGAGCACAGCACCATCACCGTCAACCCCACCTTCGCTGCATGGTCCGGCTGGGAGGACACCATGTCCACCAAGTTCGCTGGCGGCGTCGCTGAGGATGTCTGCCAGATCAACTGGAACTGGCTGTACAACTACTCCAAGAACGGCCAGACCTTCATCGACCTGAACAGCGTCTCCGACTATCTGGACCTGACTCAGTGGGATGAGGCCAAGCTGGCTGCCTGCAACGTGGCAAACGCTCAGCAGTGCGTGCCTGTCTCCATGACCGGCCGTATCTTCTACTGGAACAAGACCACCTTCGACAAGGCCGGCATCGCCTTCCCCACCACTCTGGACGAGCTGATGGCTGCCGGCAAGACCTTCCAGGAGAAGCTGGGCGATGACTACTATCCCCTGCACCTGGGCGCATACGACCGTATGATCCTGATGGTCTTCTACCTCGAGTCCAAGTACGGCAAGGACTGGGCAGACCCCACCACCTCTACCCTGAACTACGACGCTGACCAGATCGCTGAGGGCATCGACTTCATCAAGAGCCTGGTGGATGGTCACGTCATCATGAGCCTGCCCACCTACTACGGCTCCAACGGCGACAACGCCGCTCACCAGTCCACCGAGTGGATCACCGGCAAGCTGGCCGGCTGCTTCGAGTGGGACTCCTCCGCTACCAAGTACGCTGACGCTCTGGACGAGGAGAATAAGGCTGGCTTCACCGTGGGCGAGGAGATCAAGTTCGGCGATTACAACGGCGGCTTCTCCAAGGTCTCCATGGGTCTGGCCATCACCAAGACCTGCGAGCATCCCGCAGAGGCAGCTACCCTCATCAACTTCCTGCTGAACGAGACCGCGGGTGCCGAGATCATGGGCTCCGAGTGCGGCATCCCCGCCTCCAAGGCTGGTCTGGCTGCTGCTCAGAGCGCCGGCAAGATCAAGGAGCTGGTCGCTGAGGCAAACGGCAAGGTCATGGCCTTCGTTTCCAACCAGCTCGACCCCCTGTTCGAGTCCAACGACCTGAAGGCTACCGGCACCGGCATCTATCAGGAAGTGTTCGACACTCTGGATTACGACAATGCTTCCGGCGCTGACCTGGTCGATACCCTGCTGGACGGCATGGAGTCTGTCGGCTACACTGTCTAATTTCCGCCTCATGGACTTTTTGCGGCCCGCACACGCGCGGTGTTGACACAGGCCGCCCCGCATAAAGGAGTCTTGCAAGGGGCATTCCTTCCACCTACGGACGGATGCCCCTTTTTTGCAAGACAGTGATGACATTTTTTTGACAAAAATGTGTCCAAACGATTGTGCGGCGTACGAGACATATCCTTATAAAAGGAGGATTCCCGGATGAAAGAAAGCAAAGCGCCCTCTCGCGGGCGTACCCCGGCCCAGAAGTTTTTTGACAAATGGCAGGGCCTGTTCTACCTGATCCCCTGGATCATCGGCTTCGTCGTCTTCAAGGCCATTCCGTTCGGCCAGTCTCTGTACTACAGCTTTACGGATATGGACTTCTTCAACGGCATCCATCAGTATGGCATCATGAACTATGTGGACGCCTTTACCACTCCCAAGATCACCAAGGCGCTCATCACCACCTTCAAGTACAGCTTCATCACTGTGCCTCTGAAGCTGGTCTTCGCACTGTTCATCGCCTACATCCTGAACTTCAAGATCGCCTGCGTGAACGTGTTCCGCACCGTCTACTACATCCCCTCCATCCTCGGCGGCTCTGTTGCTATCGCCGTGCTGTGGAAGGCCGTGTTCCGTGATGACGGTCTGGTCAACACCCTCATCCGTATGCTGACCTTCGGTCACTTCCAGGGTCCTTCCTGGCTGAGCGACCCCAGCTACGCACTGTGGATCATCTGTTTCCTGCGTATCTGGCAGTTCGGCTCCGCCATGGTGCTGTTCCTCGCCGCTCTGAAGGGCGTGCCGGCCGACCTGTACGAGGCTGCCACCATCGACGGCGCTGGCAAATGGAAACAGTTCTTCTCCATCACCGTCCCGATGATCACCCCCATCATCTTCTACAACCTGGTCACTCAGATCTGCCAGGCTTTCCAGGAGTTCAATGGCCCGTTCATCATCACCAACGGCGGTCCCCGCGGTTCCACCACCCTCATCTCCATTCTGGTCTACAACTACGCATTCAAGTCCAACCAGATGGGCATGGCTTCCGCACTGGCATGGATTATGTTCGTCATCGTCTGCATCCTGACGATCATCGCCTTCACCAGCCAGAAGAAGTGGGTCTACTACTCGGATGAAAGGTAAGGTGTGACAGTATGGGAATGAAAGCTTCTAACGCCATCGCGACGTTTTTCAAGTACTTCGTCCTGATCCTGGTGGGCCTCATCATGATCTATCCCCTGCTGTGGATGATCAGCGCCACCTTTAAGGACAACAGCGAGATCTTTGCAGGCATCGGCCTGTGGATCAAGAACCCCACTCTGGAGGGCTACAAGAACGCGCTGAACAACTTCGGCGGTTCCATCAACATCCTGCAGGCCATGCTGAACACTTACAGCTACGTCCTGCCCAAGGTCATCTGTACCGTGGTCTCCTCCTGCATTGCAGCTTACGGCTTTGGCCGCTTCGACTTCCCGGGTCGGAAGATCCTGTTCAGCATCATGCTGGCCACCCTGTTCCTGCCTCAGGTCGTCCTGAACGTGCCTCAGTTCCTGCTGTACACCAAGTTCGGCTGGGTCAACAGCCCGTTCTATCTGGCCATCTGGGTCCACTGCGCATTCGCAACTGAGACCTACTTCGTCTACCAGCTGGTGCAGTTCATGCGCAACGTCCCCCGCGACCTGGACGAGGCTGCCGCCATCGACGGCTGCTCCTCCTTCCAGACCCTGTACAAGGTCATCGTCCCGATGCTGATGCCTGCTCTGGTGTCCTGCGCACTGTTCCAGTTCATGTGGAGCTGCAACGACTTCATGGGTCCCCTGCTTTACGTCCAGACTCCTGCAAAGTACCCCATGTCCCTGTTCGTCAAACTGTCCATGGACGGTGATACGGGCTTTGCCTGGAACCGTATTCTGGCCCTGTCCCTGATCTCTATCCTGCCGCAGCTCATCGTGTTCTTCTGCGCACAGGATCAGTTCGTCGAAGGTATCTCCGCCGGTGCTGTCAAGGGCTAAACTGAAGCCCCCGCCGCTCGGATAATCCCGACAAACATGAATGCCCCCTGTGCCTCTTCCCGTAGAGAGGACGCAGGGGGCATTTTTTGCGGAGGTATCAACCTCTCAGTCTCGCTATCGCTCGACAGCTCCCCTACCGAGGGGAGCCTCTGGCGAAGAGGTGAAGCTTTATGAAATGCCAAGGCCTCTCCTCGATAGGAGAGGTGGCACGCCGTCAGGCGTGACGGAGAGGTTTATTTCCTACTTTTTCTATATTGCAGCGGCCCGACGCCCATCGTCTCCCGAAAAACGCGGCGGAAGTGGGCCGCAGAGGCGAAACCGGTCTGCTCGGCCACGCTGCCGATGCTCAGCTCTGTCGTTTCCAGAAGCTTCTGTGCCGCCTCGATGCGGCGGGCGTTGATGTAGTCCACGATGGACTGCCCCGTCACCCGCCGGAACAGCCGGCTCAGATAGTAGGGCGAGATGTAGAACCGCGCTGCCACCTCGGTGAGGGAAAGCTTCTGCTGGTAGTTTGCCGCAAGGTAGGCGCATATCTGCTCCACCGTCTCGTTGCGAGGGCGGGCGTCGGCGGCGCTCTGCGCCCGGTGCTCCTGCTCCACATAGTGGAGCGTCAGTGCCAGATACAGCCCGCCGGGATACTCCGGCTCGCCCATGGCGCCCCGCATCATCTCCAGCAGCGTCCGCAGACGGCTGGCCCACTGGACGCTGCCGTAAAGGGCCATCTGGCTGCCCGGTGCAAAAAGGCGGAGGAAATCTTCGCCGGAGGCGTTCTTCATCTCGTGGAGCACTGCCAGCGGGAACTCGCACCCCAGCATTTCCGGCTGGGTGTGGCCTGCCTGCGATACCACCCACGCCCCCGGCCCCAGCAGCAGTGCGCAGCCGGGGCTGACCAGGAGCGACATGTCCCCGCACTGGACCGTGCAGCTGCCGCCTGAAAACAGAACGATATGGCACATCTCGGCAGGCAGCTCGAGCCGCCCGCCGGACAGCTTGAGCGCTCCCGCCGTGATCTTCGCGTTGAGTTTTTCCCGTTCGGCGCGCATCCGCCCTTCCCCCTTCTTGCTATGCCTGCCCCGCCGGGGCAGTGCTCTGATATTCTTATCCCCAGTGTACCATGCCCGTCCTCTGCGGGCAAGCCGCAAATCTACGCAAATAACTCAGGAGGCTGTAAAAATGAATCTGTCTCTCATCCGTTCTATGACCCGCAGCGCCGTCTTCGAGCTGGAAAATGGCAAGTGCTTCCGCCCGGAGCACCCCTTCGCCGTGGCTCTGAACGGCAAGACCATTTACGAAAGCTGCAACACCAACGTGTTCTCCCTCTTCTCCCTGACTCCGTCCACCACCTACACCGTGGAGGTAGACACCGAGGGTGAGCACCTGAAACTGGATTTCACCACCGAGGCCGAGAGCTTCTTTGTGGACGCATCCCGCTATGGTCTCGTCGCCGATGGCGAGACCGACAACACCGGCAGGCTGCAGGCTGCTCTTTCCACCTGCCCCAGGGGCGGCACGGTATATGTCCCCGCTGGCCGCTACCGCACCGCCAGCCTCTTCATGAAGAGCAGCACCACCCTCTACCTCGAGAAGGGCGCTGTGCTGCTGGGCGACAATGACCGCACCCACTACCCCATCCTGCCCGGCGTCATCCCCAGCGAGAACGAAGTGGACGAATACTACCTCACCGGCTGGGAGGGCAACCCGCTGAACAGTTTTGCGGGCCTGCTGAACATCACCCAGGTGCATGACGTCGTCGTCACCGGTGAAGGCACACTGGACTGCGACGCCCAGAACGGCGACTGGTGGGTCGACCCCAAGGTCAAGCGCATCGCATGGCGTCCCCGCGCCGTGGCGATGGTGGACAGTGAGAACGTCTGCCTCCACGGCATCACCGTGCAGAACAGCTACTCCTGGACGATCCACCCCATCTTCGTCAAACACCTCGACCTGCTGAACTTCAACATCAACAACCCCTACAACGCCCCCAACACCGACGGCA
>ERZ773228.4035-NODE-4035-length-11448-cov-3.235671_pt1 | contig 11448 bp, 14 predicted proteins | sample MGYA00580524_ERZ773228 | MGnify/ENA primary metagenome ERZ773228 (study PRJEB29015, sample SAMEA2737768) | human gut metagenome | biome: human gut; feature: human-associated habitat; material: faeces | place: China | collected 2012 ...
TAAGTTTATCATAGATCAAACAAGAGAGAGGGAGGAGTAGCCATGAGTCAAGCAGTGCAGGCCGCTCTGCCGTGGATCGTATGCGCCATTGCAGCGGCAATACTGATCCCCGGAATCATAGATTTTCTCCGCAAAAAGAAGCCTGATGCCAATGCTTCCGAAAAAGAAAAAGCCGAACAGAACAGCTGGATGATGGAGGGAATCGGCGTTGGAATGTTGGCTGGATATTGGCTGGGAAAAGTCTTAGGCAACGCCGTGCTTGGCCTGTCCTTGGGTGTTCTGTTGGGGATGCTTTTGGGCAGTAAGATCAAGAAATTCAAGTAGCGCTGTAGGCTATCGGCATATTTTTAAAATATATACACAAATAAATATAAAGTCATATTACTTAACAGAAGCTCCTGCCTAAAAACGGCAGGAGCTTCTGTAATATCTACATGTCGAAGGATGGATTGGTGAAGTACACATTTTTCTGATCCATTTTTTCTTTTGCCAACCGCAATCCCTCTCCAAAGCGCTGGAAGTGGACGACCTCCCGGGCTCTCAGGAACTTGATGACGTCATTCACATCCGGGTCATCAGAGAGCCGCAGAATGTTGTCATAGGTAACACGGGCTTTTTGTTCTGCGGCTAGATCCTCCGTCAGATCTGCAATTACATCGCCCTTCACTGCCATAGATGCGGCATTCCAGGGAAAGCCGGCGGCTGCTGCGGGATAAATGCCGGTGGTGTGATCTACAAAGTAGGCGTCAAATCCCGCTGTCTTGATGTCCTTTTCCGATAAGTTTCGGGTAAGCTGATGCACGATGGCACCGATCATCTCCAGGTGACCCAGCTCCTCTGTGCCAATGTCCGTCAGTAAGCCCTTTAATTCAGAATAGGGCATGGCATATCGCTGGCTCAAATATCGCAGCGATGCGCCAAGCTCCCCGTCCGGGCCACCATATATCAATAAACTACGATGAAGCATATAAGAGTTAGGGAAGAACAAACCGATAATGAACTGCGAGTGTGTTTTTGGCTTTATCCCAATCAATCCTATCGCATATAGAGTGGATGGCTTCACATTTCTGTTCCAGAGTAGAGGAGCTGTTGGTGAGAGTCTTCGCAGCGGATCGGATAGCAGTGCATACCGGTTGGGGTGTGGCACTATCTGCGATTTTTTTCTCGGCTTCAGATATGCGCTGGTCTGCGTCCTGAATTTGCCGAAGCGTGATGGCCTTGGCGGCGGCATACTCCTCCAAGGATTCCGCGCCGGCGAGGTATGCGTCCCGAAGGCGTTCCATACGTTTTTGTATCCCGGCCTTATGCTGCTGCAAAAGGGATAGTTCATCGGCAGCATTTGAGCTTGTCTGCCTAATATGAAAGCTCAACGGCTCAGAGGCTGTGGCATCGGCCCGAAGCCTAGCAAGGATAGATTCCTTTAGGGTATCACCGGAGATATGCTGAGAGGTTTTGCAGCGGCCGCGTACATAGTTGTTACATTTCCAGTAGTTGGGCTTTGCAAAAATCATAGTGCCACCGCAGGTGGCACAGCGGACAACACCCGAGATCCAATCCTTGCCGCTGCCCAGGGGACGGCCATGGTACTTGTGCATTGCCTTGAGCTGGGAAATGCGGTCTTGGGCGGCGTTCCAGATGTTGCTATCCACAAGAGGCTGATGCTTTCCGTCCACCACCAGAATATTGGGATCATCGTAGTTTCTGCGGGTACGTCCGGCAGGGTTCCAGCGCAGCTTTCCTATATACACGGGATTGCGGAGTATTCCACGGCGCGGTTATCAAAGGCGGAGCCGCGATGGGTTTTGATGCCCATATCATTGAGCCATCGGGCGATGGGAAAGAAACCCTGTCCGGAGAGAAAGCGGCTGAACATCTCCCGGACATAGGAGGCCTCCGGCTCCAAGGGGACAAGAATGCCATCCTGAGCGGCATAGCCAAAGGATGGGGTGGACTGCAGCTCACCCCGGCGGTGCTTTTCCTCCATGCCGCGCTTGACATCCTCCGCCAGATTGATGGAGTAGTATTCGTCCATGGCCTCGATCATGGCCTCCATGATAATGCCCAGCTTGCCCTCAGCAATGGGCTCCTTGATGGAGATAACCTCAATGTGGAGCTGCTTGCGTAGGATGGATTTGTAGAGCACGGCGTCGTCCCGGTTCCGGGCGAAGCGGGAGAACTTCCACAGGAGAATGGCGTCGAAAGGCTTAGGCTTCTGCTTGGCCGAGCCGATGAGACGGCGGAATTCATCGCGCCCGGTGACCCGGCGGCCGGACTTGGCCTCATCCACGAATACAAACTCATCCGGTACAATATAGCCGTTGGCGGAGCCCCACTTGCGAATCTCCACCAGCTGGGAGGCGGGGGAGAGCTCCACCTGATCGTCGGTAGATACGCGGATATAGGCGGCGGCCAGGCGGCAATCCTCAGGAGACATGTATTTTGCTCCCTTCAGATTGCCTGCGTTCCTCGGCTCTATCAATTTCCCGGCAGAGCTGCTTTACTGCCGCTGCGGTGAGGTGCAGGCCATGCCGCCTGTTCAGCACATGAGTGATGATGCCGGGGAGCCAGCCGTATGCATGGAAGCGGCGAAAATCCTCAAGGATAGAGGGGGAGAGCGTGTCTTTCATTCGAATCACCTCAAACTGGTAATATTTATTTAAAGACAATTATCCGATGTACCTCATTTATTCATAAAGAATCTTTTTATGCTGCCATGGTTGATCCGCAATTGAAAAAGGATACTGCCAGACATTTCTATAGCTATCTTTTTTTGCGGAATATATACAGTTTATCACAAGATAAATTGAAATACAAGCGAAAAAATGATGAATTGATCGAACAGAACAAAACCACGCAGAAGTTACTGGTGGAGCCGGTGGAGAAAACGGGGGATAAATCTGAATGCTCTTGCCATGGCGCCAGGCGCGTGCGAAGGGGAAAAGCCGGAAAGTATGGGTCGGGAACGGCATAGGAATGAAGGAGGTGATTTTGCATGGCAAGAAAGCAATGGGAACCCATCATTTTAAAGGCTTATGTGAAGACAAGGGACGGCATTGAGGTGGATGTGGACACTCTCACTCCGGAGCAGAAGCGAAAATTTGCCACGCATATGAAAATTACCTACTTGAACGCTCTGTTCCGGGGCCAGGCGGTTTTTTGCCGGGCGGGACACCGTGGGCATGACCGAGACGGTCATCCTGAAGACCGCCGCTCACGAGCTGACCCACTTCATCCAGGCCAACAGCGCCCAGTATGAGGCGCTGAAGTCCTTCGTGGTAAATAAGCTGACCCATGAGGAGAGCGTGAGCTTTGAGGACCTGGTTGCGGACAAGCAGCGCCGGGAGCCGGGCCTTGAGTACGACGAGGCCGTGGACGAGGTGGTGGCTGAGCCTGCGAGATGATGCTGGGGGACAGCACGGTGGTGGAGCAGCTGGCAAAGGAAAACCGCAGCCTGGTGGAAAAAATCCGGGACTGGCTGCGGGAATGGGTGGAAAACCTGAAAACCGCCCTGGAGGGCCTGCAGGCGGACCGCACGGAGAGCCGCGCCATGATGCAGTACGCCCGGGAGCTGCAGGAGATTTGGGACAACGCCCTGATGGACGCCGCCCGGAATAACCGGGGGACGGTGGAGAAGGCCGCTCCGGCGGAGAGCCGGCGGCAGGTCAGGGAGAATTTCTCTAACGAGATCGACAGCTGGGTAAAGGACGATATGCCGGAGGGCGTGCGCTTTACCCTGGGCAGCACGGGGCCGGTGATGCAAGGACTTGGTGCCATCGAGAGCGACATCTACATGGAGGGGGACAAGATCAAAAAGATCATGCAGGACCACCCGGAGATGACGCTTATCGGACCGGGACGTGCTGCGCATGGCGGCGGACATGGCCCAAAGGGACAGAAGCCAGCGCTGGAGCGTGGATGACCTGAACCGGTTTGACCTGCTCCGGCGGAAGCTCCTGCAGCTGGACGAGGCCAACGCGGAGCTGGAGGCCCTGAAGGAGGAGCGAAAGGTCCTGCTGGCCGGCCGGAAGGTGAAGGAGCTGACCCGGGACGAGCAGTTTGACTTGGCCCAAAATAGAAACCGCACCGAGACCCAAAAGGGCAAGATGCTCGTGAACCGTATTCAACGAGTAGCTCGCAATAATATATCCTGATGCTTCTTTTCTCTATAGATACAATCCGTCTTGCTTCTGCAGTGTCCATACCACGTTTTTTCTTGCCAAAGGTGTATTGTATTTTTACAGGCAACCGGGTTTTCTAAAAAATACAGTTGAAAATTGTAGAGAAACGGGGTATAATACCTCCATAAACGAACTAACGGAGGATCTCAATATGATCGAAATCACAAAAGACACCATTATCGGTGATATTTTGGACGTTGCTCCCCAGACGGCTCCCATTTTTCTGTCCATCGGCATGCATTGCTTGGGCTGCCCCTCGTCCCGCGGCGAGACGGTGGAGGAGGCCTGCATGGTACACGGCGTGGATTGCGAAAAGCTGCTGGCCATTGTGAACGAAGAAGCCAATAAGTAATCAATTCGGCAAGCGCATACGGCTATAGCCGTATGCGCTTCTCTATGTCCGGAGGTAGAGAACTATGATGGAGAAACTTCATCTGCAGCCCCGGCTGCACCTTTTGGCCGATTTGGTGCCACAGGGCGCCAAGCTGGCCGATATTGGAACGGATCACGGTTACCTGCCGGTATATCTGCTGCAAAAGGGCAGGATCGCTTCCGCCATCGCTGCCGACATCGGCCGGGCGCCCTTGGAGCACGCCCGGCGTACTGCGCAGCAGTATGGTGTGGAAGATGATATGCGCTTTCTCTGTTGCGATGGGCTACAGGGCATCGGCCCGGAGGACGTTGATACGGTGGTTGTTGCCGGCATGGGCGGTGAAACCATCATACACATTCTCTCTCAAGCCTCTTGGACAAAGGCGGGCAGTACACTTCTGCTGCTCCAACCCATGACGAAGCAGGAGGATCTGCGCCGCTGGCTTAATGAAAACGGCTATGCCCAGTGTGCAGAGCGGCTGGTGCAGGACAAGGACTACTTATACCCCATTTTCACCGTCTACGGAGGCTCCCAACCGCCTCTTTCCGTGGCGGAGATATACGGTGGTGTAGATATTGAGGTGGACCCCCTGGCAAGGGAATATCTTACCCAGCGTATCCGCCGCCTGGAGCAAGCGGAGCAGGGACTTGCGAAAAGCAGCGCAGGTGAAAATCACCTGCAGTCCCGGGAATTGGGAAGAATCAAGCAAGCACTTATAGAGAGGAGGGCACAGCTATGATAACCGTTCGGGATGTGGAAAGCACCCTTTATAATTGGGCTCCGTCTGACCTGGCAGCAAGCTGGGACAATGTGGGATTGCTGGTGGGGGCCCCAGACCGAGAGGTCAAAAAAATCCTAACAACCTTAGATATTACGGAATCCGTGGTGGACGAAGCCGTGCAGACCGGCGCTGACCTCATCGTGGCCCATCATCCGGTGATGAACTGTACTTGGCATCCGGTGCAGACCCTGCGTACGGACGACCGCCAGGGCCGCATTCTCACGGGACTGGTGGAAAACCATATTTCCGCCATCTGTATGCACACGAATCTGGATGCAGCCGATGGCGGTGTCAACGATGCTTTGGCGGAAAAGCTTGGCCTTTTGCAGACAGAATACCTGACAGATGAAAAAATTGGCCGCGTGGGCACATTAAAATGCCAAATACCCCTTGTGGAGTTCACCCGGTTTGTGGTAAAATCATTAGGATGCAATGGGTTGCGCTATACAGATTGCGGCAGACCCGTACACCGTGTGGCGGTGGGCGGCGGCGCCTGCGGCGAATATATCGCACAGGCTATTGCATTGGGCTGCGATACTTTTGTCACGTCCGATCTTCGTTACCACGATTTTCTGGACACAAAGGAGCTGAACCTCATCGACGCCGGGCATTTTCCCACGGAACAGGTCATTGTTCCGGAGCTGTGCCGGCGGCTGCAGGCGGCGTTTTCCGCAGTTTCCGTTTCCACTTCGATCTCGCATCAAAGCGAGGTCATCCAATACTGCATTTGAAGGAGAGAGTAAACTATGTCCGGACATTCCAAGTGGCACAATATTCAAAAAACAAAGGGGGCGGCTGACGCCAAGCGCAGCGCTGCCTTTACCAAGATCGCCAAGGAGATCATCGTGGCGGTGAAGCAGGGGGGCAGCGGCGACCCTGCTAATAACTCCCGCCTGGCTACCGTTATAGCCAAGGCCAAGGCTGCCAATATGCCTAATGACAACATTAAGCGCACCATCGACAAGGCCCTGGGTGCCGGCAATACCGACAACTATGAGTCTGTTACTTACGAGGGCTATGGCCCCTGCGGCGTGGCTGTCATCGTGGAAGCCCTTACCGACAACCGCCAGCGCACAGCTCCGGAGATCCGCCATTACTTCGATAAGTATGGCAAGGGAATGGGCGCCCAGGGCTGCGTCAGCTGGAGCTTTGACCGCAAGGGCGTCATCGTTATCAGCAACGAGGATGAGGAGTTGGATGAGGACACTGTGATGATGGACGCTCTGGATTCCGGTGCGGAGGATTTCTCTGCCGACGGCCCTGTGTTTGAGGTCACCACCGACCCTGATTCCTTTAACGACGTGGTAGCCGCCCTGGAGCAGAAGGGCTACACCTTCGAGAGCGCCGAGCTGGAGATGGTGCCCCAGAACTATGTTACCATGACCGGCGAGGACGATGTGAAGAACATGGAAAAGCTGCTGGACATGCTGGATGACAACGAGGATGTCCAGAATGTGTGGCACAACTGGCAACAGGATTGATTTTCCCGCAATAAAACGCACTCCGATGTGGGGTGCGTTTTTTTCGTCTAAACCAGTTCATTCCCTCATACAGTAGAGCAAACGACTATGACGGCCTTGCCGTTTGCAGGAGAAAGGAATGGTTGGAAATGATAAGTCAGGTCACGGACATTTATGAGAGCATAGCCCAGCGAACGGACGGCAACATCTATATCGGCGTAGTGGGGCCGGTGCGCACCGGCAAGTCTACCTTTATCAAGCGTTTCATGCAGACCCTGGTGCTGCCCCGGATGGAAAATGGCTTTCGCCGGGATCGAGCCACCGACGAGCTGCCACAAAGCGGCTCTGGCCGCACCATCATGACGGCCGAGCCTAAATTCGTACCGGAAGAGGCCGCCCATATCAAACTGGCCGGTGGAGCGGAGTTCGGCGTCCGGCTGGTGGACTGCGTAGGGTACCTGATTCCCGGCGCCATGGGGCAATTTGAAGATCTGGCGCCCCGCATGGTCATGACACCGTGGTTCGACCACGAGATCCCCATGGCCGAGGCGGCGGAGATTGGCACCCGGAAGGTCATCTCTGAGCATGCTACCGTAGGCATCGTCATCACTACCGACGGCACCATAACGGAGATTCCGCGGGAGGATTATTTGGAAGCGGAGGATCGAGCCATCCGGGAACTGCAGGCCATCGGAAAGCCTTTTGTAGTGCTGGTCAATAGCGCCGAACCAGGGAGTCCCGAGGCAGCGGCCATCGCCAAGGAGCTTGCTGCAAAATACGATGCCAAATGCTTACCGGTGAATTGTCTGCAGCTTGATGAAAAAGAGATCCAACGGATCATTCTGGCGCTTCTATACGAATTTCCCCTACAAGAGCTGGATGTTTTTTTCCCGTCGTGGGTAGATTCACTTCCGAAGGAGCACCCCATCAAAAAGGGACTGGTGGAGCTGGTTTCCAAGCAAGGAAACAGACTCACACATATGCGGCAGATGGAGGGGATTGGATCGGAGCTGGAGACCAGTGACCTGGTAGCCGAGACTAAAATGCTGCAGATGGACTTGGGACAGGGAAAAACGGCGCTGGAAATCCATCCACCCCACAGCTTATTTTACGAAACTGTTAGTAAGGTAATCAGCTTTACAGTTAAGGATGACGGCGACCTGATGAACTTATTGACCGATTTATCCCAGGTCCGACAGAAATATGACAAGGTTGCTCCGGCCCTGCAGGATGCCTACCGCACCGGCTATGGTATCGTGGCTCCCGGGCTGGATGAATTGGCCTTAGAGGATCCGGAGATCGTCCGGCAAGGGGGACGCTATAGCCTTAAAATGAAGGCCAGTGCGCCCTCCATCCACATGATTCGGGCAGACATCGAGACCACAGTCTCGCCTATTGTTGGAGACGAAAAGCAATCCGAGGACATGGTGAATTACCTGCTGCAGCAGTTTGAGGGGGACACCAACAAGCTTTGGCAATCCAATATTTTTGGCCGCAGCTTTAATGAGATCGTGGGGGATGACCTGCAGGCCAAGCTGAAACGTATGCCGGAGCCTGCCCAGAAAAAAATGCAGGAAGCCCTGGAGCGTATCATCAATGAGGGAGGCGGAGGCTTGATCTGTATAATACTGTAAAGGCAAGTAATTTTACAGCATATAAGACGGATGCATAAGGCGTCCGTCTTGTATTTTATAAATAAACGTGGTATGATATGAAAAAAGTGAGGAGGACGCTTATGCTGCTTGCTATTGACATAGGAAATTCCAACATCAGTGTGGGCCTGTTCGGAAAGGGAAGGGACCTGAAGTTCCTGGCGTCCATCGACACGGACAGCCGCAAGACAGCCGATCAGATCAGCATTGATCTGATGAACCTATTCGCCCTATACGGCTATGACATCCATAAAGTCACCGGGGCCATCTTTTCCAGCGTCGTTCCCGGAATAAATTTTATGATGCACAAGTCTCTGACTCGCCTGCTGGGGAAGGAGCCTATGGTGGTGGGCCCCGGCATTAAAACGGGCCTGAACATCCGCATGGAGGTCCATAATCAGCTTGGCACCGACCTGGTGGCCAATGCCGTGGCCGCCGTGGAGAAATACCAAGCCCCCATTATTATGATCGAGATGGGAACGGCCACCACCATTTCCTATATCTCCCGGCAAAAGACCTACGAGGGAGGCATGATGTTCCCGGGGGTGCGGCTGTCGCTGGATGCCCTGTCGGAGCACTCGGCGCTGCTGCAGAATGTAGCCCTGCAGCACCCTACCAGGAATCTTATCGGCAAAAACACCGAGGATTGTATGCGCAACGGCATCGTCTACGGCACGGCGGGGATGCTGGACGGTATCATTGACCGCATGAAGGAGATCATCCCCGGTGAAAACCCCACCATTGTGGCCACCGGCAGTAACGCCCCCGTCATTGTGCGCTACTGCCGCAATCAGATCATTTACGATAAGTACCTACTCATGGAGGGCTTGCAGCTGATTTATCTGAAGAACAGGGAAAAGTAAAATACGAACAGGGCGCAGCAGCCAAACGGCTTCCGAGCCCTGTTCGTATAAGTTTATTTAATGCAGATCACTTTGCAAGCACTTTCTTCAGCTTGGCAAACCGGGGCAGGGAATCCTGCTTGGGCAGATCCGGCTCTCCCTGGATCAGCGGCAGAGCATACTCAATAAAGCGGTGGGTGACGCCGGTGCCATCCTCGTTGATCCACTCCCGAGGGATCTTCTTCTCCACGTTGGCCACCTCCATCAGCGGTACCAGCTTGGTTTTGCAGGCGTAGTGCCCGTTCTGAATGCCACGCTCGAAGGCGATCATGCGGCCATTGATGCCTGCAATGGCGTTCTCCACGGCGGCCTTACCGGCCATAAAGGACTCCTCAATGTCTGTTTCGGAAGCCAGGTGTGCGCCGCAGCGCTGCAGCAGATTCAGCTCGATTCCACGGACCTTGGCGCCTGTCTCCTCCTTAATGACCTCCGCCAGGATAGCGGCCAGACCACCCATCTGCGCGTGGCCGAAGCCATCTGTTTTCTCCACCTTGGCATCGGATACAAAGCCGCCGTCGGCATAGTGGATGCCCTCGGACACCGCCACCAGGCAGTTGCCCTTTTCGGCATAGACCCGCTTGACATCCTCAATGAACTTGGGCATGTCAAAGTCCGTCTCCGGCAGATAGATGAGGTCGGGGCCGGCGCCGTATTCACCGGCCAGGGCGGAAGCTGCGGCCAGCCAGCCTGCGTGGCGGCCCATGATCTCCATAATGACGATCATGCCGGTGTCATACACATGGGAGTCCAGATACACCTCCATAATAGACGTGGCGATGTACTTGGCGGCGGAGGCGTAGCCGGGGCAGTGATCCGTGCCGTAAAGGTCGTTGTCAATGGTTTTGGGTACGCCCATAACTCGGCACTCATAGCCCACGGACTGCATGTACTGATTGATCTTGTTGCAGGTGTCCATGGAGTCGTTGCCGCCGTTATAGAAGAAGTAGCGCACATCGTATTTCTTAAATATTTCCAGGATCCGCTTGAAATCCGTGTCGTCCACAGCGGGGTCGGCCAGCTTATAGCGGCAGGATCCCAAAGCAGAGGAGGGAGTGTACTTCAGCAGGCGCAGCTCCTCGGGATCCTCCTGACCCATATCGAATAGTCGGTCGTTCAATACACCTTTGATGCCGTGCTCGGCACCCAAAACCCTGGTGATGACGCCACTTTTCAGCGCCGTGTCAATGACACCGTAGGCACTGGCGTTGATAACGGAAGTGGGGCCACCGGATTGGCCGATGATACAGGCGCCTTTGAGAACATTCATGAAATAAACTCCTCCTAAAACAAAATGTATTGGAATATTTTACGACTTTTTACTGAATCTATATTACCATAAAACTTCCAAAATGTAAACGCATAACCCTTGCAAATTTAAATTTCTGTGGTAGAATTAAAAAAGAAAATTATAGATTTGAAATAATACTGGGTAATGATGCTATGCAAATAGAAAGTGTAAGCTTGAGAATAAAAGCTATCGGCCATCAGTTGGAAATTCCACTGGAAGCATGGCAAGTCGATATCCTATCGAGAATGCTTGGATTATGTGTCGATACAAAGAGCTTAGCAAACTATAAAATGGCAAGTAAAGAAACCGTTGATGCGCATATGGAAATGTATTATAAGGCAATTAGGGAAATGGCTTGCAAATCAGAGTTTTAAAATTTATTGAAAAGGAGATATATCTATGCCACTGGTTACTTCTAAGGAAATGTTTGAAAAGGCCTATAAGGGCGGCTACGCCATCGGTGCATTCAATGTAAACAATATGGAGATCATTCAGGGCATCACCGGTGCCGCCTCCAAGCTCAATGCCCCGGTGATTCTGCAGGTGTCCAAGGGCGCCCGGGCTTATGCCAACCGCACCTATCTGATGAAGCTGGTGGAGGCCGCCGTCATTGAAACGGGTCTGCCAATCTGCCTGCACCTGGATCATGGCGACAGCTTTGAGCTGTGCAAGAGCTGCATTGACGACGGCTTCACCTCTGTGATGATCGACGCATCCTCCAAGCCATTTGCTGAGAATATCGCCCTGACCCGCCAGGTGGTGGAATATGCCCACGATCATGGCGTGGTGGTAGAAGCTGAGCTTGGCACTCTGG
>ERZ773228.4037-NODE-4037-length-11445-cov-2.996576_pt1 | contig 11445 bp, 9 predicted proteins | sample MGYA00580524_ERZ773228 | MGnify/ENA primary metagenome ERZ773228 (study PRJEB29015, sample SAMEA2737768) | human gut metagenome | biome: human gut; feature: human-associated habitat; material: faeces | place: China | collected 2012 ...
TATTTGATTTTTTTGCGGGGTAAATGCCAATTACGCTTAAGTTGTTGGCATTGTGCCCCTACGACCCCGAATTTCTAAAAACAAAGAGAGGACAAAAAGAGAATATGAAAGACGAGAATAAGCGTGATCTGTACCTGAAGGTAAGAGTGAGTCAGGCAGAAATGGATGCTATCAAGAGGAAGTTTGCAAACAGCGGCATGAATACACTCAGCGGATTTGTCCGTGCGATGATCTTTGAGGGATATATCGTTCACATAGACGAAAACGAACTGAAACGGCTCAACGTACTGGCAAATAACATCGCCAACAATATCAACCAGATCGCCCACCGAGCAAATGTCACGAACAAAGTTTACAAGGAGGACATTGAGGACATCAAGAGCCTTGCCGACCAGCTTATACAGCCTCTGCTGTTTCTGCAATCGAAATGTTTGCAGTTGAAGCATTGACAGAAAGGTGCTGTCAGTAGAAATCTCGACAGCGTCGAAAGTAGATATGTGCGCTATGAACTGGACTGGCTTTTGAAATTGCTGCGCCCTGCACAAGAATGGTTACAATTATTCTGCAAAGCTGGACTCTTGCGAGATTATGGAATATACTGTATCTACAATATTGATTTGGAGGTACACAGCTATGTTGAAAACACCTGAATTGGCAATGCCGAGAACAAACGAAGTTACTACCATATGCAACGGCAAACATGAGGTTTGGACGGACTATGCAGAAGCAAAAGCGTATTTTCTTGAAATGATGATGTCTACGGACGGCGAGGAACATGAACGAGCAGAGTGCGTATTCATTCAGCTCATGCACGGTTTATCGGAGTGTTCGGACGAGGACGAATAATGAGAGGCTGTTGCACTTAAACCAAGTGTAACAGCCTCTTTTTATGCGTCTTTTCTTTATAATACCACTGCGATAACCGCTAATGCGATACTTAACTGGATACCATAATTCACGAATCCGTACTTCAAATACTGACCTACTCCCCAAGAAGTCTTCTTACCGGCTTCGATACCTGCACCGTTTACCTTGCCACTCAAAATGAATCCTGCGGTTGCAGACCACATAAAGAGACTTGAACCGGCACAGATTGCTGCTGCGTATGCTACAGCGATCCAATCCGACTGACCACTGAGAGGACCCTGACAGATGTTAATGATTACAGGCATCATAGCTGCGGCTGCCGGACCTGCACTAAAGATACCTGCCACAAGTGATGTAATGACCATGATTACCATTACAAGGATTTTCGGGTTGTCAATATGATTCTGGAGATAAGCTGCAAGGAGATTCAGAACACCTGTCTGACTTACTACCTGAGCAAAGAAAAGGAAGGAAGCGATAGTAAGAACGGACTTAAGATCCATGATCTGACGAACCTTGATTTTTTTGACCGAGCAGATGACCATGGCGATTCCGTATCCAAGTATAGCGATGATTTCAGGGGGGATAATGTTCTGGGGGACGAAGCTCCAGGCAAGGAACATTCCCACAAAAACAACCGCAAGGAGTTTCAGAACGTCAAATCGGATTTCGATGTTCTTGTACTGGCTTTTAAGATTGGTAACTGCTAACTTTCTTAATGCACCATCATCATTTTCTTTCTTTACGTGAAATCCCCAAACTGCGATCAGAACCGCTGAGGTGATTGCAAAGAGAGGAAAAGCGTGAGTAAGATAACTAAGAAAGCTAGTAATTCCGCTGGTCATAATGACAATTGCTGGAAAATCGCCAACAGGAGACGCAGCTCCGCCAGTGTTACTAAGAGCAAGAATAGCAGCAAAGAACGTACATACATACTTCTTATCCACTTCAAGAGTTTTGAGAAGCACAAATACGATAGGCAGGATCATCATAACTGCGGTTATGTTATTCAAGCACGAGCTGATAAGGAACATCATCCCACCGAACAGCATGAGGCACAGGCATTTCTTCCCCTTTGACATTTCAGCTATCTTGATAGCTAAAAGCTGCATGATGCCAGTCTCTGCAATTAAGTTGGTAAACAACTCCATAACGATCAGAATGACCAGAACATCGTAGGAGTAGTTGCTCATTACACTCTTGATAGGAATATTGAAAAGGAGAGCTACCGCACTTCCGATGACAAACATCGCAGCGATAAGAATCAGCGAACCACTCTTTTTGATTTTCTCCAACAAAGCACTCTGTTTTCTTTCAGTCTTGACCTTTTCCCTCAAACCACCGCTTGAGTTTACAGCTGTATTATTCATGTTCACTCCTCCATTTCTCTGTTATCCTGTCTTGAGCAACCTCCATCCAGCCATCATATCTAGCAGCAGACGAAAGTTCAACATAAGGGATAAACACTTTCTTACCGAGGAAACTGTTGTAATGCTCTACCATCCTGTATGTATCTGCCATTACCATTGTTCTATCTCCGCCCAGGTATCCGCAAGTCACAAGCATTCCGTTGCTGGGATAGAGCGTAACAGGAAAATGAGGTTCTTCGAGCAGTTCCACCGTTGCTCCGTGAGGAAGATTATTCTGTAATCGTTCTTTGATCTCAGGATCAAGATCACAGGGGATAGCAATTGTGACCTCAGCTTTGTTGTCGGTCTGTCTGAGAAGCTCCTCAATCAATGCGATTTCAGGGGTGAGGAACATATACTTACGCTTGCCAAAACCGGCAAGCCACTTAGCTATGTCACTTACTTTCTTCTCAGTGTCAGAATCTGGTAGGGGCATTGAAGCCCCTACCTTATCCTGAACATCAGGACTGTTCATGACAGCAACCAGGTTGATAGCCGTGAGGAACAGTCCGATCTCTTGGGCAGTTCTGTGCATATCCATTACGACACCTCCTTCGTCTTGTCATCCAGATAAGCGATCAATCTGGAAATAACTGCGATCTCATTCGGTGAGGAGTTCAAAATACCAACGAAACGAGCACCTGCATCACCGTAAAGCTCTGCATAGAGGTTCTGTGCAGACTCGTCCATAGTAGGAGAAGGAAATCTCACCTGAGAGTTAACGCCTGAGTTTGCAGTGAGGAAAGTAGAAGAACCATTCATCTTCATAAGCTGAATAGCAAGGATCTGAATCTCCGGAGGAGCATCCTGAATGATGTAAGCCGCTGCCATTGCGGTGTCAGGATCACCGAAGATGGTATCCAGAAGAGCGATGTCGTCTTCGCCGAACTCAACGTGCATCATTGCTCTCCTCTCATGAGGAGGGATGGGCCTGCCATGACGCTCATGAGGAGGAAGCGATCTTCCGAAGTCGTGCTCATGAGGCATAGAGGGTCTGCCTTCAAGGCGCTTGTCCATTTCCATTCTGTTTTCTCTGCTTTCTGTAAATACTTTCATTGTAAATACCTCCTTAAAGAATAACGGGTTTGCAGTGGAGAGGTGCAGTTATCTCCACATAATCTATACTTATCCTCATCGCTGAGGAAAAGATTCTCATGCTACGCCCAATACGCTTGATTCATCGGACGTTTTCTTGCGAAGTTTGTTGTTGAGCGTAACTACTTTCTCACATCTATTTACTACACATGAATCGTGACTAATATATATGATACCTGCGCCGATGCTCTTTGCGTAGCTTTCGATATTCGTAAGTACAAAATCTCTCGATTTTTCATCAAGATTCGCCGTGATTTCATCAAAGATAAACAGCTTCGGATGACGGAGAAATGCTCTTGCAAGAGATAATCTCTGCTTCATTCCTCCGGAAAGTGCCTCGGATTTCTCATTGATAAAAGTGTCAAGAGCTTTCTTTGCATCGGTATGGATAACAGTATCGCCGTGTCCAGTTCCTGTTAAGTGAACACGATAAAGAGCGTCAGCCAGTTCAGCATCAGATACGTCTCTGTCGATACCATATATCAAGTTTTCTCTAACACTACTCGAGATGAAGAACGAACTCTGAGGAGTGTAATAGATCATCGAAGTGAGTTCCTTTTGGGCGAAGGACGACTGATCTCGACCAAACAGACGAATAGTACCCTGAATATGGGGATAGTATCTGTTCAGACATTTCACAAGGGAAGATTTACCGCAACCATTCGATCCTTGAAGTGCGATTACAGAGTCTGCGGGAATTACCAAATCTTCATACTTGGCGATTTGCTTGGTTTTATCTGGATTAGTAACGATAACATCCTTAAGAACTATCCTGTTTCCATCGTTCTTTTCACCAGAGGAACAGATACTGAATACTTCATCAGAAGGCTCGGATGTTACTTCAAGCAATGCCTTGGCTTTTATTACTGAAGAAGCAGTTTCGTCCATGAACCGGTATACTTCATCAATTGGTTTAACAAGCTGCTGAAACAGAAGGCAGACTGTGATTACAGATGCACCAGACATCTTTCCGCTTGATACGAGCAATACAGAAGCAATAAGCAGAATAATCTGGAATGAGATCTTGCAGAACTGCTTTACGCAGTCAAAAGATCCCATGTATTTATGATGCTTCTTTTCGGCATTACTGATATTTAAGATTGATGGAATAAGCCTCTTCTTCTCATATTCCTCGGCACTCATACATCTAATAAGCTCAAGGTTCATGATAGACTGACAGACTTGACCGTCAAGAGAGTTTTTGTATCCGACGATTTTCTCACGGATTCCATTCTGTGAGCGAATCTGGAAAACCGAAATAAGAATCGTCAATGCAAGATACAGCATCATGATACCGACCATGATCCAAGGAGCGTTCAGGAATACCTGTACAAGCGTACAAACGGCAGTCAATACCGTGGCGAGCACATCATTACACATGATTTTGATAAGCTGACTGAATCCGGCAACACCCTGATTTAACTGTGCCGTTTTTTCACCGCTTAAGCTACCGGAGTAATATGCTGCGGGCATCATAAGAAGCTTTTCAATACTGTTTTCACGCACTTCCGATTCGTGTGTGGCGATAACGCAGTCAAGTATAACTCTACGAAGAATGGTGATACACTCAGCTGAAAGATAAAACAAGCCGAAGATTGCAACGGCTAAGGCTCCTTTAGCCAGTGTATTAATAGTACCATTTGAAATGTTTGTGTAGAGTTCAGCCAGTTTCACAGGCCAAATTGATGCCAGAAGCGAACTTGCAAAGGCAAGAGCGATGATACCCACACACTTGATCTTTGTCTTTCGACTCATAATGGAAAGATATTTTTTCATTGCGATTCCTCCTAATTAATTTAAGGGTTGTAATTCTATCTGAATTATGCTATAATTATATGTAGCATTACAGAGGTTGGATTGCTCTTCTCTGTATCTATAGTGTAACACAGCCCTATTAGTTCTAAAATAGATTCAGAATGAGATTTGAAATTCTTTCATTAGTTATGGATTTGTTTTGAATGCACCTGCTATGGGAGGTATTATGTATAAATTATTTTTTGATTCACATAAATATTTTGATTTTGATACTCAATTACTTTTTATCGATGGTATTCCTAAGAAAGAGCCATTAACCGGAATCCCATTTCGTATTTTAGAGTATTTAGCTAAAAACTCACCTCTTCCTTTATCTTGGGATCAAATACGTCAGGAATGCTGGGAGAACGATAACGGTACAGGCGATGTACCATATCATATAAGTGTGTTAAGAGAATATATTGAGGACATAAAGATAGAAGGCACAAGAAAATACACTTATATCGTTACGGTAGATAAAAAATACTATTGCTCCGTTAAATTAACAAGCGATTCTGTTGCAGGCGATATGAATAGTTTTATTGCTGATGAATTAGAATGTGACAATAATGATAGTGTAGATTATTTAATTTCACCATTAGACTATTGTAAACAAAGAGGCATTAAAGGTTTTTTAGACAGTGGTCTTGCACCTCAAGTCTTAATTGAAAATTTAAGAAACAAATCAAACATCTATATTCTTACAACTACCGGTGCAAACTTAATAACAGCGTTGTCTTCAGATTTCCTTGCAGATTCGCTTGTTCATGGCACTTCTTTTACTATATTACTACCTAATAAGTATTCTGCGTTTATTAATGATGTGGCTGATATTGAAACACCTTATGATAAAGAATTATCAAGAGATGCATTTGCAACACAATTTGAAAATATAATTAAAACAATTAAGCGTGAAGTGTTAAAAGCACAGAATATGTCAAATCAAAGTACTGTCGGATCTGTGTATATTGGATGTGCATTTACATATTTGCGTCAAACAATTATTCTGGGCATAAATAAAACTGAAGTATGGGGGTATCAGTCAATGACAATGCCACCTGCAAGAACTATTAATGGAACTACTTCATTTGTGTTCTCTGGCAATATCAATGAAAATACGATAGCCAAACGAACATATAATCACATTAATGCATTGATTGAGGAAGCTAAGCATAGATCCTCTTTTTTTGAAGTGACTGATTTAATAAATCCATCAACATTTAATTTTGGCTTAGAAAAAACAAATGCAAAGACATACTGGGAATCTTTATATAGAAAAGCAGATATTAATATGAAAATACATATGCAATATGAAGATGAACTTATTGAAGTTGCAGCTCAGCATCCGCTTAATCATGGCGAGCCAGATTCGGAATTTAGAGAAAGGTTAAATTTTGCACTAGAATTGTATAATAAACTAAGAAAAGGCGATCGAAGTGTTAAAATATATATCCCTGGTAGCGTTCATACAGCAAATGGCATACAAGACCAATATTCACTAAGCTTTGCAGGGGTTAAATATCTAACAAAGCTTGGAATACCTATCGAATCCTTATTAGGAGATGAATTTAATCAAAAGTATAAGGGCGAAAATGGTGTGTATAACTCTGCTGACGAATGTTATGTCGCCTCTCAGATTTTTTTAAACGGAAAATATAAGTATATTCATGTTGTTTGTTCACCAAATCAAATGCTTCGCAAACAATTGTTCTACATTTCTTTTGGCGTAATTCCGTTATTTCATACGGTTCCATATAATAATCCGGCTCATGATTTTATTTATGAGTTGTTTGAAGCGATACCAGATGTCATATATAATGACCATACGTGGCAAGATGTCGATTCTCCTAATGCTATTCGTACAAGGGATGAACGCAAACCCAAATAGCCAATAAACAACGACATCTTCATTATGTACGGATTGCTGCACCATAAAAAATACAGAACAGGCAGATACCTCGTAATGAAGTATCTGCCTGTTCTGTTTATAGCCCGCTGTATAGGTCTTTCATATTAGTTCTTGGAAAACTTCTTTATGAGTACCGACCTAAAGCCCGGGGATGTTTTATTATCTGGTGGGCTGTTATTATTAGGCAGATACGATGGTTTGTACAGTTTGATTTCAAGACAGAGGCTCATCAAGTATATCCGTATTTGTCTATATAAGAGAGGATTTTATGAAATGGTTTCAAAGCATAGAAATGGTTGAACACATCAGGAAGATGTGTAATTGTCTTTAATATGGATTATTTCTGACATTATAAATTTGACATAAATCGCACAAGCTCTGCATTATAATAATAACAGGCGGTGATGAAATGCAGACGTTATATATTGATATTTTAATAGTTTTGAATATATATGTTAATTTCTTTTTGCTTAGAACAACAGCAAAAGTAACTCACAGCCGAATAAATATGCTAAGATGTTTGTTTACATCAGCGTATGGAAGTATATATTCACTTATGATTTTACTGCCTAGATTAAATAGTGCAGTAAATATAATAATAAAACTTTTTGCCGCATTGACTATTGTAGCTGCTGCCTTTGGATTTCATGATAAAACCAGACTGCTTATTAACTTTTTTTGTTTTATCATGTCAAACTTCATTTTTGCAGGAGTGATTTATGCAGTATATATATGGCTGCAGCCGTCATTTGTTCATTTTAATAATACATATTTTTATATTGATTTTTCATTGCTGCTTTTGATAATTGTAACTGCTGTGCTTTATTTTTCGTTATGTATAGCACGTTTTTTCATTGACAAGAGTTCAACACTTGGATTAAAATATAAAATATATGTAAAGTATAAAGGGAGAATGACATCAATAGACGGACTTGCTGATACAGGAAATTCTCTTGTGGATTTTTTCAGCGGTAAACCTGTTATAATTTGCAGTATTGAGAGTCTTTCATCAATATTGAATGTTAACAGTATAAATGAATCTGCAAAACTTCCGAAAGGTTTTCGTTTAATACCATATTCAACAATAGGAAACAGTGGTATGATACCTGTTTTTACGCCTGATGAGGTGATAATTGTAAATGAGGATACAGCTTTTAAAAAAGGCGTAGACGTACTTATTGGAATAAAAAGCAGTGAGAGCGAGGCGATTTTTAATCCAAAGCTTTTAAAAGTTTAATTTATAGTCTGAAAATTTTTTAGAACTATTTGTAGATTTGCATTAAAAGTATAATGTAAATATTTTATTTTAAAAGAAGGACAGAAAGGAGCTTATAATGCAGATATTTTCAGAATTATTGAAAAAAATAAAAAAAATAATGAGTGGAAAGGTTCACTATATAAATGGGCCTGATACACTGCCGCCGCCTCTTTCAAGAGAAGAGGAAACAAAAGTATTTGAAATGCTTGAACAAAATGACAGCAATGCTCGTGAACAGCTTATTGTACATAATTTAAGATTGGTAGTTTATATTGCAAAGAAATTTGAGTCCACCGGTATCGGAGTAGAGGATCTGGTTTCAATCGGTACTATCGGACTAATTAAAGCAGTAAATACATTTTGTCCGAATAAGAAAATAAAGCTCGCAACATATGCATCAAGATGTATAGAAAATGAGATATTGATGTTTTTGAGAAAGTCATCTCAATATCGCAATGAACTTTCTATTGATGAACCACTTAATATTGATTATGACGGAAATGAGCTTTTGCTCTCGGATATTTTAGGAACAGATGAGGATATTGTCAATAAAGGCATAGAAAATGAAGCAGAGCGTGAAATGCTGAGAAATGCTGTTTGTGAACTTGGCGGACGCGAGCGGGAAATAATGGAAATGCGTTTCGGACTTATAGACGGAAAGGAGAAAACGCAGAAAGAAGTTGCTGAGATAATCGGAATTTCGCAGTCATATATATCAAGACTTGAAAAAAAGATAATAAAAAAGCTGAGAAACCAACTTGAGAAGCTATGTATGTAAACAATTTATGCGGACAGGTTATATTGTTCTTCCAACTAACTCTTAATGCAATACCGCACAAGCTTTGTGCGGTATTGCATTAAATTTTTCTGCTTGTCCTGACAGTAAAATACTGTGTCAGAAAGCCTTGTCGTACGTCAGTATGCCTGCGTTTTTCTTTCTTGTATTTCACTGTCAATCCTTCGCATAAATTCTTCAAGATTTAATTAGTGGAGCAAAAAAAGAGGCATGAAATTAATCATGCCTCAATATATTTATAAATAATTATTCGCCGTAGTAAACCTTAAGGTACATTTCCTTAATTTCCTTCATAAGCGGATAACGTGGGTTAGCGCCTGTGCACTGGTCATCAAATGCCTGTTCAACCATATTATCAAGAGTATCAAGGAAGTACTTTTCATCAACGCCGTAATCCTTAATAGTCTTTTTAATTCCAACTCTTTCTTTAAGTTCATCAATCTTTTCAAGGAACTTGTTGAAAGTATCCATATCATTTTTACCTGTAACGCCAACAAAGTTAGCACATTCAACGTATCTTTCAAGAACATGCGGATACTGATACTGTGAGAAAGTACCCATTTTTCTTGGAGCAGTAGCAATATTGAACTTCATAACCTCGTTGATGAGGAGAGCGTTTGCAATACCGTGTGGGAGGTGGTGGAATGCACCAAGCTTATGAGCCATTGAGTGACAAACACCAAGGAATGCGTTTGCAAATGCCATACCTGCCATTGTTGAAGCATCAGCCATTTTTTCTCTTGCAATCGGATCATTAGCACCGTTCTCATATGCTGACGGGAGATACTTAAAGATATTCTTAAGAGCCTTAAGAGCAAGACCGTCTGTATAATCAGTAGCCATTACAGAAGCATAAGCCTCAAGAGCATGAGTCATAGCGTCAATACCTGATGCAGATGTAAGACCCTTAGGCTGATTCATCATCATATCAGCATCAATAATAGCGATATTAGGAAGAAGTTCGTAATCAGCGAGCGGATACTTTGTACCTGACTTTTCATCAGTAATAACAGCAAACGGAGTTACCTCAGAACCTGTACCTGAAGATGTCGGAACAGCAATAAATGTAGCCTTTTCGCCCATCTTAGGGAATGTGTAAACTCTCTTTCTGATATCAATGAAACGCATAGCCATATCCATGAAGTCAGCTTCAGGATGCTCATAAAGAACCCACATAATTTTACCTGCGTCCATAGCTGAACCGCCGCCGACAGCAATAATGCAGTCAGGACCGAAAGCAGTCATAGCCTTTGCACCTTCCATTGCAGAAGCAAGAGTCGGGTCAGGAGCAACATCAAAGAATGTAGTATGCTTAATGCCCATTTCATCAAGCTTATCAGTAATGCACTTTGTATAACCATTCTGATAGAGGAACTGGTCTGTAACGATAAATGCCTTCTTTTTGCCCATAACAGTTTTTAATTCATCAAGAGCTACAGGCAGACAACCTTTCTTAAAGTAAACCTTCTGAGGTGTTCTGAACCAAAGCATATTTTCTCTCCTCTCAGCTACGGTCTTAATGTTAAGCAGATGCTTGATACCAACGTTTTCAGAAACTGAGTTGCCGCCCCATGAGCCGCAGCCAAGTGTAAGTGACGGTGCAAGGTTGAAGTTATAGAGGTCACCGATACCGCCGTGTGAAGATGGAGTATTAACGAGAATACGACATGTTTTCATTCTTGCAGCAAATGTGTCAATCTTTTCTTTTTCAGTTACTGCATTAACATAGAGTGAAGATGTATGACCGTAACCGCCGTCCTGAACAAGTCTGTCAGCCTTTTCAACAGCATCGCTGAAATCATCAGCCTTATACATAGCAAGTACAGGAGAAAGCTTTTCGTGAGCAAATTCTTCACTGAGGTCAACAGAAGTAACTTCACCGATGAGGATTTTTGTATCTTCAGGAACATCTACACCTGCAAGTTTTGCGATAGTGTATGCAGACTGGCCAACGATTTTAGCATTTAAAGCACCATTGATAAGGATAGTCTTTCTAACCTTTTCAGTTTCATCTTCCTTGAGAATATAGCATCCTCTGAATTCAAATTCTTTTTTAACTTTATCATAAATTTTCTTATCAACGATTACTGACTGTTCAGAAGCACAAATCATACCGTTATCAAAAGTCTTTGAGTGAATAATTGAGTTAACGGCAAGAAGAATGTCAGCAGAGCTGTCAATAATAGCAGGAGTATTTCCGGCACCAACACCGAGAGCCGGCTTACCGCTTGAATAAGCAGCCTTAACCATTCCAGGACCACCTGTTGCAAGAATGATATCAGCCTCCTTCATAAGAAGGCTGGTAAGCTCAAGGCTT
>ERZ773228.4039-NODE-4039-length-11442-cov-5.709932_pt1 | contig 11442 bp, 10 predicted proteins | sample MGYA00580524_ERZ773228 | MGnify/ENA primary metagenome ERZ773228 (study PRJEB29015, sample SAMEA2737768) | human gut metagenome | biome: human gut; feature: human-associated habitat; material: faeces | place: China | collected 2012 ...
GTATGCATAAAGGGAAATTAACAAATGTTAATCCCCCAAGAATTACAACTGAGCCATATCGACCTTACCATTTTGCGTACAGTTTTTCAAGAACAGAAGCGCCCTTCCCACCCGGCAACATTAACGATTTCCGATATACCTCCGGGGAGCGAGACCGCAGATTTACCTCAAGTTCCGGCTTCCGCAGCCAAAACAAAGAAGCAACATACCTTATTAATTATAGAAGACCATCTGGAGATACGCCTTTACCTGAAGCTGATATTCAGCAACGAATACAACCTACTAATGGCCGAAAATGGTGAAGAGGGTTTTAAAAAAGCATGTGAAGGAGTACCCGACTTAATTATTACCGATATCATCATGCCGGTAATGGACGGTTTCAAATGCTGCCAATTGATAAAAGAAAACCTCACCACCTGCCACATCCCCGTCATTCTGCTGACTGCCCTCACCTCAGAAACAGATATAATGAAAGGCATTGAACTGGGGGCCGATGATTATATCCAGAAACCTTTCAACCCCAACATCCTGCGCACTAAAGTAAAGCGCCTCATCAAAAGCCGCGAAGAATTAAAAGAAATATATACCCGACTTCTCACTCCCACCTCCGAGCCGGAAGCATCACCGGAAGAAAAAACAGGAGAAGCAGGACTTCATTTTCCCGAAGATCCGTTCATCATAGAAATCGTGAGAATTATCAATGAAAACATGAAAAACCCCGATTTCAACGTGAAAAAGCTGGCAGACATTATGGTCATCAGTCAGCCCACCCTCTACCGCCGGGTAAAGACACTCACTAATTTCACCATCAGCGAATTTATCCGGGGTGTACGTCTGAAACGTGCAGCCGAACTGTTGCGCAGCCGACGCTACACAGTTCAAGATATAGCTGAAATGGTGGGTTACAATGACCTTGCCACTTTCCGAAAACATTTTGTTGATTTCTATGGTACCACTCCATCCACTTTCTGCAATAAAATGCTGATGGAAAAATCGGAATAATTACCTACCGAACAAGTGGGCCAAATATTGCTCCACTTGTTCCACCGGCGCATCCTTCAGCAATACCTTTTTATCTTTATCAAGCAAATAAAGGGTTGGCATAGCTTTCAGGTCATACAGTTCCCTGTCCAAAACAGTCAGCTCCTTATCATAACCATTTATCCACCCGGAGGGAATCACGTCCCGATGATTCTCCCACACCTCATACTCTTCATCAGGATAGAAAGCCAGAATACTGACTTGCTTCATAATACCCGCATCAGTAAGTACAGGAGACGATTTCATATGCGCCAATACCTCTGCACACCCATGGCAATCAGGGTTATAGAACAACAGCAAAGTATAGGGACTGCGTAAATCATGCATACGCCGTTGGGCTCCCGAAGCCAATGTATAAACAAAATCAGCAGCCACACTGCCCACCCGATTCATGTCAATCAGTTTCAAGTCATACCGTGCACGGCTCTGTGCCGCCTCATCTGCCGATGCATAAGAAGCAACAAAACGGCACACCGGTTCAAATATCTCTTCATTCCTCATGGGAGAATTAGGGTCGAAAAGATACTTACGCAGTGTTTCAACAAAATAATTCAGCATCTTTGGTTCTAAAGATACGTTCTCCAAAGTGCGGGTTACGCAAGAATCCGCCATAACTTGCGGCACACGTGTCAGCAAATCAATATAATTTGCCATTGCTTGCTCCGTAATGTCGGGCGCATGAATATAGGCTGTATCTTTAAAATCAAATTTATCCCAATAGTGGTTTACCACAAAATGCAGTCTGTCTTCGACAGATTGTAACATAACAGGTACTTCGGGTAATGTAAAAGCCGGAGTTTTCTTTTCAGCGGCTTTATCAGCATTTCCGGTTTCCTGCTTCTTCTCTCCACATGAAACAAGAAGAGACGACAACAAGATTATGAATGCAAATCGATATATCTCCATTATTGATTTGTTAAATACAATATTCATACTATTTTATAACACCTGCAAACCCGATTCTATTTATCCTAACTAAATTTAGTGAGGCATCATCACTCCTTCAATTTCCGATAGCCATTCCTGAAACCCGTTTTGAGGTGCATACTTCAGCACATACTCTTTATTGCTGTAACTGAGAATCGTATCATGAGGTATGCAGTCAACATCCACTTCCGCACGAACAAGCCATAAAGTATTATCCATGACATATCGTTCCAATACAACTCCTTCCATCATCCGGCTGAGGAAATATGCAGACCGCTCGTAAACATACCATTTCCCTTCCCCTCCTTCCTGATAAACATATATCAAACCGGAGTTTTCCAACTCTCTTTCCAATACTTTTACGACCTCGCACATAAGCAATTCCCTTTTTAATCGTTTTTAAGCAACAGCATTTCCGAATCAGAGCATAGAGCAACAAACCAACTCTTGTTAAGCAGCAGATTAAGGTCTACCTCCACCTTCTCCAGCATAACACCATAGAAGGAGCATACATGGTTCCTGAGCTTGACAGTCCCGGCAGCCAACTTCTTGAGCAGGCTTGCCGAACGGTCGTATGCATACCATTTTCCATTCTCTTCATACAAGTACACTTCCGAGCGACTTGATGATTCTCTATCCATGATTTCAAACATATCCATAGTATCAATTTTTTAAGCGAAACATTATTTCACATCACGCACACAACGTACAGGACCCTTAAAGCCACCTGAAGGCAAAGTCATAAAATGATACCCGCCACTATGTCCGCTAGTAGAACCCTTTCCTGTCATAAAAGGTGAAGCTCCCGTTCTTGTTTGGCAATGAGTACTACCTCCCCAACCGGTATTATCACACCATGCAGCCATTATTGACAACTCTCTTTGATTAGGCAAACGCCAACCAATTTGCCCCCCTGTATTATATTTGGCACACGGAGATTTATGCTGATCCACTAACCGATTTACCTGCTCCCAAGTTAAGCTTATATTTTCAGCATCCTTATATTCAAATTTTAAATACGGCCTGTTAGTTAAGTCTAACTCGGTATGATTAGCAAGTTCATCAGTGGCAAAATCTCCCACACCACGAACAGAAACCGATGCCATATATGTTAATGTGAACATCTTTCCACGCTCGTCATGTTGCACATAAGGTTGTGGGATTGTAGTCTTTGCAGGTACCCCTTCAGACATACCCAAATTTCGTACACAACGATAATCATACCGCGTAGGAGCAGATATAGAGCCAGGCAATGAATTTGCATAAGTAAATTTATATCCACCTATAGAGGACCCTTCTTCAGCATAAAGCTCCTGACCATCACTACTCAAATAACGCCGATATTTCACATCGCCATTTTGATATAAATGTGCTTCTGATGGCAAAGCATCTTTACCCATCCAAATATCTGTCAACTGATTGATAGCGGCGGGATACCATTTTACTTCTGCTGCATCTATACGACCATTTCCATTTTCATCCCGATTGCGCTGTAAGCATGCATACACAAGTTTATCTCTAGATGAATTTGAAGATAAATAATTATGGACACCATTATCATCTTCAACATAAGCATTAGAAATATAATTGCTCCATAAAGGGTTTCCACTGGATGCTTCCCTTATCGTCGGCATCTGCTTAAAGAAATTCCATCTGCCATTGTCAGCTGTACGTTCACTAGAATTCCATGGATTACTCTTAGGAGGAATAAGCCAACCTGTTTCATTCACCGACTCTATCCCCCAAGCTGTTTTTAAATCACTTCCTGCTTTTTCGTTATAAAAAGTCTTAATAGAACGCTGACTTATCATAATAGAGGATGTTGTCAAACTACTTTCCCTATCCTCACTACGCTGAGTATTACATAATATATGCATTTCTCTATTTTCTTGATTTACAAAGTCTTTCCAGCTAAAATTAGTATTAGATTCATTCCTTGGGTCTTCATCATAATAATTTTCATTAATGAACACAGTATATACCACTTCATCATTCCTATCAAAGAGAACTGTATTACTGCCTGTTACCTTCCCATGATGCAATTCTTTTAAAAGTTCAATAACATTTAAAGTCTCCTCACTATCATAAGGTTGAAACTCGTCTTTAATATAAGAATTACCCCACTTGGCCTTTTCATTTCTTCTGAAAGAAACCCACTTATAATCTTTTGCCTGATTTGAAGGCAATGCATTAATCATTCCGGCATCATCAGGATTCTCTATATTTTCTATATAATAGAAATTATTATCAAATGGAGTATTAAGAACAAAACCGGCCTTTCCCGAAATCTGATTCTTATTAAATATAATACGCGCACGGTCATAATGAGAATCAAATAAATAGAATTTATCAGTTTCTACAATATTACCTTCAGCTCCCGGCTGGTCTTCCTTCGTTTCACCACCCTCATTATAAGATGTTACTTCCAAGCGTATCTTATCAACCCCTTCTACATAAACATTATATGTATAAGTTGTATTTCTATTACATTCAAAGTTATTAGGATCACTGTCTACATATCCTAAATGAATAGCGTAAGTCACATCAGCACGTCTTTCTTTCGTATGACCATTCTCGGTATACTTTTCATAATAGTCTCCGGTTAAGATTACGTAGGTACTATTTTCTGGCGCATTCTTAAAGGAAGGATTCTCATAGTTAGAGCCATCTATCTGCTTATTTTCTTTTTCACGGTCAGAATAATTGCCTAAACCATTTGTTGTGTAACTATTTTCCATCGAATAGAATGTAAAAGTAGAAACTCCCCCACTAGTAGATTCAAAATTATAAGTATGAGGCATATCCCAATAATCATCAGCATTATCAGAAGCTCTTTGTCCTTCATTTCTAAATAAGTAAACCTTTTTGGGAATGTTCATCACTTTCCACTTCCTAGGAGCAAATATTTTAGTACCTGAGCTATTACTTAAGCTAATATTAAATGTAATTCGCGCGTCAACCCGAACCAGCTTAATAGTACTATAAGAATTAACCTCTGGATTAATATTGCAATAACCTTCCGGTTGCTCATTCTGAGAAGTGCTTTCAAAAACTCCTCCCATCAATAATTTACCTGAAGTCCTAAAAATAGCCTCCTGCTTCAACGAAATAATATTTCCCTTCAGTTGTGCTACTGTCTTTATGTCATTCCAAGCCATTGTTGGTCCAGTAATAGGAGCTTGATCATCTACATTTGCTACTGCATAAATCCTTTTCTCTCCTGAAGAAAGTCTTAAGGACACTTTTCCTGATGTAGTTTGGCCCTCTGATTCCGATTCCTTCTCTTTTTTATCCTTCAACTGGTCATAGTCAAATTTGAATAATTCACCATTTTTTCCAGCCTTATCAAATACATAAACATACAAATTGTGCACTTTATACTCATCTAAAGTGGGAATAGCCGCCCTCGATTCTACCTTGGCAGGTGTAGGAGACGTAAAGGAGAAATTAACATCAGTCATAACTCCCTCTACCACACGGTTTGAACTGTCAATAATCTCTTCATCAGCACAAGAGACAAAGCCAACAACTAACAGCAAAGCTGCTACCCATTTCAGCGATAATAATGATTTATATCTTTTCATAATCCAGTCTCTTTTAATTATTTAAATGTCGGAACATTAATTGTTTCAGATTTCCATTCCTCAACAGCATACGATATGGTGACGTCAAAATCATCAGGTGTCACCGCGGTGATATTATAAAGGTATGAATGATTACGTATCACATTTTCATAAAAAGTAATTTCCTTCGTTTTAGCTTTACCTTTATAAGTATAGCTCACTGCTATCGTAAGAGGATGATTTTGAATAGCTTGCTCCGGCAAATAAATCCGGTCTTTATAACTCGTAGTCACATTAAGACCTGTATAGTTTAGGTCGCCTGCTAAGGCTTGAGCAGCAGTAGGAACCGAAGGACTTGCATAATACGAAGCACTCGGACCGAGTGTATTCAATGAAGCACAATATCCTCTATCCATTATTCCGCTAATGCTAATGCCTGTAATCATGAAACCGTCAAAGCCTCGTCCTTCACTCTCTGCATCGGCAGCATTAATCAAGAATCCCAACTTTGCCACCGCACGGTGCAAGTTACAATTCTTCTTTAACTCATTGGCTCTGTTTAATGAAAAAGTTCCCGTAGTTCCCCACATCGGGATGCGACGGCTCTGTATATTCCATTCAGAAGAACCATATTGATAAATCAGACTTTCATAAATTGCTGAAGGCGAGGAGCCTCTCTTTCCATCAAAAAATGCCTGAATGCCTGATAATGTCGAATTAGCAACATCAACTAATTGATTCTGAACCAAGTTGGTGAGAACCACCAATTCCAGATTTCCATCAGTCTCAGGCTGAACAAATGTACCGGTCAACGTTCTGCTGGAAGGATTTGTACCATCGGTGACTGCATCAAACCTCAATCCTTTCACTTGATCTATCAACGCCCCGTCCTGAAATACCAAAACGAATACATCATCATCACTCAATGCCTTCTGGTCCGAAGTTGTATCATCCGTACCGCCATTCTCAAAGCTTCGTGCCGTTGCCCCTCGTTGTGCCGAGTCTCCCCCCGGCAACGCAATCTGCAAGTGCACGCTCACCCGACCGTCTGTTTGCAGTTGGGGCACCGTGTCGCTATCCTGACACGAAGCAAACCCGATACAAACAAGGGCTAATATTATATATAAGTACCATTTCTTCATAATTCGTTGTTTTTTGTTATGCGTTGCACATTACATATTCATATCATTGAAACGAACCACCCAGTCATTGATAATGATGCGGGTATTGATCCATTTCATGCTTTCGTCCAAGAAGAAAGTCATGTTGTATTCGTCCTGACGGTCGAGATACTCCTGATTGGTCATGTCATGACCTTCGGCTTCGGTGAGCAACAGGTATTTCACCAAGGGGATGGAGAGAACCGTTTCGCCGGTCTCGGTGTTGGTGATAGTCAGCTTAGGGTTGTTTTCTTCCACCAATCGGCCTACTGTGATTTGGGCTATCGCCACGCTGATGTTGTCGTCTTCGGCAGCCGCACCGTCACCTTCGGCACGTGCCGACTTGCCTGCCACCGTACCGCCCTGTGCACGATAGTAAGGATAATATGTCAGAGTTTCGTCCGAAATCAGTTTGTTGTCGTAGTTCATCAAACCGTTATCGTCCGTAATCGTAAATTCAAATTTATCTACATCTACCGTTACCCCGTCCATTTGCTGGAGGATAACGCGGATGGTATTGGTGTTTTTCACCAAAGGCACAGTCACCACTTGTTGAGTTGCCGCACGAGTGAACGACTGCTTGGTCACTTCGCCGTGCCACAGCGAAGAAAGTTTACTGCTCACCACAGCGCTTCCGTCGGCTGCGCGAGAGTAGATGCGGTCCATTTTACATTGAAGTTCTTCGAGTGAAGACACTCCCTGCGTAATCAAAGGAACAGAGAATGAAGCTTCGTCGCTCAAACCTGCCCATGTAATGAGGTGGTAATCGCCCGGCTCCATATCGACCGCCATCGAGTAGCCATCGGCTGCCAAGACATCCCCCGCCTCTGTTTTCTGATAAACAAGTTTGCCGTTGTCATCAAAAGCATAAAGAGCTACACTGCTTACTTCGCGAGAAAAAGCATCGGCATACTTCATGTTATAGTCATATTTGAATTTCACTCTATACTCTACAGAGCAATCTACATCATCTTCATCGAGTATGCTGTCGCACGACACAACGGCACTTCCCAATGTCACGGCCATCATCAGGCCAAAAGAGAATTGTCGAGCGAATGTTTTTACTGTTTTCATGCTTTTTTTGTTTTAATGGAATGTTAGAAAAGTGATTTCTGAAAAAGAAGTGGAGGAGGCAGGCTCCTCCACTTTTATTTAGAGAGTTTATGTTCGGATTAAAATTCGATGTTGTTGAAACGTACTTGCCAAGGAAGAATTGTTGAGGTTAACTTCAGGTAGAAGTTCTCATCATGGTCTTCACTTCCATCAGGTATTGTAACTTCTGCACTACCCATGTCTGTAAAGCTTTTAACGCTCAATACATAAACATTGTTACGCATAATTACCTTCTTCATATAACTGTCATCACTGCTATGCATGATATCGCTGGAATAATAGTAGCATTTTCCTGAATTATATGTTTCAAATTCTGTAGTTCCCGGATGCTCTGAGTACATCTGTTCAAGAGTTGTATAGTAGCTATCACCACATTTATATATAGTTCCCATTGCTTGATGATTTTCATTATAAATCTGAGCACGGAAAATAATACCTGTTACCATTGCAGGCAGCTGATTATCAACTTTCACCACATTTTCAAGGCAGTATGCCAAACGTGTTCCTATTTTTCCATCCTGGCCTTCTTTTGCAGTCGTAGGAAGCGCAGAGAAATAGTTTGCATAAGATTCCGGAGTTTGATCAGCTGCATAGTCCTTTTCTGCTTTTTGTACATCAGCCACCTTATTGTAGAAATAGTCACCTGCAATACTTGACGTATTCTCGTCATTCTTAGCAACTGTATTCGGGTCCAAAACCCAACGATAAGTTGCATCCAACAATCCGAATGTCTTTGTTGCCGAGAAGTCTGAATTAGCAAGATGTCTTACAGCATAAACACCCTTAGAAAGATTTACCAAAGCATAGTCATCAAGCTGAACATACCAGTTCTTTTCAGTATTTGAATTCGTCTTCCACACATAATCAAATTCGTTTTGTGCCGGCATTGTTATTAATTCATAAATATAAAGTTCAGTACCCTGATATTTATTTCCAGTTTGTGTAAATGCTCTTTCACCATTCTGAATCCAAATAGTTGAGTTATCAGACAACAATTTCGCTTTATTTAGTCCGGTCATGTGATATCCTACACCGCCTTCCATTCTATAACCCTCTCTTGTTTCTGCAACTTCTTTTTGGCCGGTCACAACTTTTACTGCATATCTATTGCTGTATGTATTGTCTCCGGCTGTCATTGTAGCAGGAACAAAAGTTATCTTTGAAGCAATGCGTTCTACATTAACTGTTACCGTTGTCGGGTTATCTTTATTATTCGACTCTACATTAACTGTTGATTCGGTTTGATTCACCATCATGAAACTAGGTACTTCATCTGTTCCTACCATTTCATTAGTTCCTGTTCCAGTGTAAGAATATGCATAGTTTTCAACAGCTGCATATTTTTCTGTTGGATTTGCGTTTGTAACAGCATCAATAATTCCTTGATTCGGATTTGCTACCACTAATACTTTATACTCTCCGTTTGCATTCAATTGGAAAGTAGGTGCTACATAAGCGACATTACCACCGATTGTTGTCTTTTGCAATGCTGTTCCAGCAACAGATTCAACAATTTGGTCACCGTTAAATGCTCCCTCGCTATTAACTGGAGCCAAAACAACAAGCACGCTATTAACTTTTGATTCAGCTGTCGTACCGCCATCTGTTTCATCACCATCTTCAGCCGCACGTGATGAGTTATTGGATGCAGCAATAACCAAAGTCAAGTTACCCTTCACTTTTTCCTGTTCGCCCTTACCATTGTTCTCCACAATATCATCGTTTGTACATGCAGCCAATGCAGCGCATGCAAACAGTCCGAATAATAAACCCTTAATCTTCATAACTCTAATTTTTAAATCCATAAATTATTATTTTGTAAATTTCATTCCTCGATTTTCGATATTACAAAGATAAGGGCATTTTAAAGTTAGTCTTAATTGGTGTTTTCGGCAAAATAGATTGGCAAATTCGGAAAAATGCATTTAAAGTGTGATTTCAAGGGCATTTAATTCAATTTTGAATGATATGCACATTGCGATGCACAAAATACCCACTATCTTTTTTCTAATTATTTTCTATGGGAAGAAAGCTTGCCGAGTCGTCTTTTTTCAATTGTTAAATTATTCAGGGAATTACCTACCACCAGGTAAAACGTTCAGCACCCGGAGCAGGATTTGCCGATGCCCTAAGCGAAAAGTATCAGGGTCGGGAGAGGGAGAAGACAAAAAAAAGAGGCTGTCTCAAGTGAAGTGCCTCTTTAGTGAAAATATATTTATGTATTCCTTCCTATAAGAGAGATTCAATCTCAGCAAGAGAAAGGCCGGTGACCTTCATTATTTGTTCTGAAGTCATTCCCATGGCTTTCATACTGCGGGCGATTTCAAGAGCTTTTTCTTGTTGCCCTTTCCGGATTCCTTCTTGGATGCCTTCTTGGATGCCTTTCTGCAGACCGTCTTCAAACCCTTCCTCAACACCCTTCTTGGCGGCATAGTTGCTTTCGGGCAGAATGGAAATCATAGCGTCCTCCTGTGATCATAATGCTTGATATGTCTATTATATCAGAAAAAGAACGCAAAATGCAAGGGCTGCACCGACTTTTCCGGCGCAGCCCTTGATGTTATTTGTTGATTTCCTGCTGAAGCACGTCAAGGAACGCTTGACGGCGGCAGTTCTTGAACGAATAGGTAAATCCATCTGACGTAAAGCGGAACGTGTAGCCCTTGAGAATTTCGCTCATCAGGCTGGTGGTGCTGAAGTCGGTCACGCCCTTGAGCGGAATGGTGCGCATCAGCTTGAGCGGCTCGGACTTCATGTTCGTGTCGTAGATGAGCAGGTCATTGCCCTTCACACCGAGCAGCACCATGCCGAAGCTTCCGTCCGGCAGCTCCTTCACCGTGGCGCAGAGCGCCGCCCCGCGCGCATCGCAAACGCCCGCGTCCTGCATCTGCTGGGCGTATTTCTCCTGATTTGCCATGAAAAATCAAACCTCCTTCGTTGGCTTTGCGCCTACCTCCATGATAGGACGCTGCGGTTGATTTGTCAAGCGAACGCGGGAAAATTTACAAGTGGAATTAGTTCGGCACATACATCGGTGTCAGCCCCATTTCGAGATACACCGTGTTGACATGCTCCTGACACGCGCGGGCGAACCCCTCCGCGTCAAACGCGCCGTTCAGGTAGCGCTGCATGAGCGTCTTGAGGGCATCGTCGAAGGTGACGGGGGAGTCGCCGGGGATGTAGGCATACTGGACGAGGTTTTGATAGTAGGCAATGTCCTCCGGGGAGACGGAATAGGGGTGTTCGGTGATGTAGGCTAAGCTGCTGCGGGCGCGGTCAAGATTATCTTCATCCTGCGCGGTGCGGTTCTCTTTTGCTTCCAAGCGGGCGATTTCATCCTGATATTGCGCAACCTTTTCATCATAGTCGGAACGGATGATGGGCTTGCTGAGAGACGAATCCCAGAGTGCGGCGTTTTCGGATTCGTAAGTCGCCAGATGGTGCATTAGGTCAATCGCACCGTCGATGTTGTTGGAATAGGGATTGATGACGGCGACGACTGTTAGATAATATAAACCAGAAGGTACATCATCGAGTACAGAGGGAATTAGTTCAATGCGCGTGGAAGGAGTGACAGAAGCGGCAGACGAAGTAAAGACTTCGTAGTCTGCGAATAAATTTTCCTTCGATGTTTCAGG
>ERZ773228.4047-NODE-4047-length-11419-cov-4.576206_pt1 | contig 11419 bp, 7 predicted proteins | sample MGYA00580524_ERZ773228 | MGnify/ENA primary metagenome ERZ773228 (study PRJEB29015, sample SAMEA2737768) | human gut metagenome | biome: human gut; feature: human-associated habitat; material: faeces | place: China | collected 2012 ...
AAAGGAATTTTGTTTATGAAGGTACTGGTTATCGGCGGCGGAGGCCGCGAACACGCCATTGTCGACGCGCTGTCGCGTTCGCCGCAGGTTGAAAAAATTTACTGCGCACCCGGGAATGCGGGCATCGCCCGGCAGGCCGAGTGCGTGGCCATTCGTGAAACCGAGGTGGAACGCCTGCGTGACTTTGCCGCGGAGCGGGGCATCGGCCTCACGGTCGTGGGTCCCGAAGTGGCGCTGGCGGCGGGTGTCGGCGACTGCTTCAGGGCCGCGGGGCTGCGCATCTTCGGTCCGACGAAGGCTGCGGCGCGCATCGAGTCGTCGAAGGAGTTCGCCAAACGGCTGATGGCTAAATATGCCATCCCGACAGCCGGATTCCGCGCATTCACCGACTATGCCGGGGCGCTGGCCTATGTGCAGGGGCGTCCTCTGCCCGCAGTGCTGAAATACGACGGACTGGCCGCCGGAAAAGGCGTGGTGATCGCCCGGACGATGGCCGAGGCCGAAGCGGCGTTGCGGGATATGTTGCTCGACGACAAGTTCGGCGAGGGCAAGGTGGTCGTCGAGGATTACCTCGAAGGTCCCGAGTTTTCGTTCATGTGCTTCGTTTCGGGACACAAGGTGTGGCCGATGGCGCTGGCGCAGGACCACAAACGGGCCTACGACGGCGATGAGGGTCCCAATACGGGCGGTATGGGCGCCTATTCGCCCCTGCCGTTCGTGACGGCGGAGGACGAACGCTATGCACTGGAGAAGATCATGCAGCCCGTGGCCGACGCGATGATCGCCGAGGGGTGTCCCTTCGAGGGCGTGCTCTACGGCGGACTGATGAAGACTGCGCGGGGTGTCGAGGTCATCGAGTTCAACGCCCGTTTCGGCGATCCCGAGACCGAGGTGGTGCTGCCGCGCCTGAAGAGCGACATCGTCGACATCTTCTGTGCCGTGGCCGAGGGACGCGATACGCAGTTGGAGTGGCACGATTTCGCCGCGCTGGGCATCGTGCTGGCCTCGAAGGGCTATCCGGGCGACTACGAAAAAGGACACGAGATCAAGGGCCTGGACCGCGTCGAAGGGGCTGTTTATCACATGGGAACCCGGGCCGACGGCGGGCGGATTCTCACCAACGGAGGCCGCGTGCTGTTCGTGGTGGGCAAGGGCAGGGACCTGGCCGAAGCGCGGAGGAATGCGCTGGCCGACGTGGCCCGCATCGACTGCGACAATCTGTTCCACCGCACCGACATCGGCCACCGGGCTTTCGACGATTTGGAAAGATAATACGAGCGATATATGGCAAAAATAATCAGCGGAAAAGAACTTTCAGCGAAACTGAAACTTGAAATGGCGGACGAGGTGAAGACCTTCCCCGCGAAATACGGCCGTGTGCCCCATCTGGTTGTCATCCTCGTGGGCGAGGACCCCGGCAGCGTGAGCTATGTGACGGGTAAGGCCAAGGCTTCGGCCGAGGTGGGCATCCGCAATACCACGATCCGAAAGCCCGAGTCCGTTTCCGAGGCCGAACTGCTGGACATCATCACGGCCCTGAACCTCGACGACGAGGTGGACGGCATTCTGGTCCAGCTGCCCCTTCCGAAACATATCGACGAGGACAAGGTGATCGCCGCCATCGACAAACAGAAGGATGTCGACGGCTTCCATCCCCTGAACGTTGCGGCGCTGTGGCAGAAACAGCCCTGCACGCTCCCCTGCACCCCGAAAGGCATTCTCAAGATGCTGCGGGCCGCAGGCGTGGAGATCGCCGGCAAGCGCGCCGTGGTGATCGGCCGCAGCAATATCGTGGGGCTTCCCGTGTCTAAACTGCTCTTGGACGCGAACGCTACGGTGACGATGGCCCACAGTCGTACGCGCAACCTCGCCGAAGTGACGCGCGGGGCGGAGATTCTGGTGGTGGCCATCGGTCGGCCGAAGTTCGTCACGGCGGAGATGGTGTCGCCGGGCGCCGTGGTGATCGACGTGGGGGTGAACCGCGACCCGGAGACGGGCAAACTGTGCGGCGATGTCGATTTTGCAGCCATCGAACCCAAGGCCTCGGTGATCACGCCCGTGCCGGGCGGCGTCGGGCCTATGACGATCTGCTGCCTGATGGAGAACACGATCGAGTGTTTCCTCCGGCGAGCGGGCCGGTAGCCGGCGGAACGGAGCGAAAACTTCGGTTTTTTTTGCGCCTCCGCTGAAAAAAATCAGCCGTTGACTCACGGGTCAACGGCTGATTTCGTTTTACAGGGTTCCTGTTATCAGAGTTTGATCGGTTCGGATATTTTGATATTGTCGAGGAACCAGCGGTTGGCTGTTCCGACTTCCCACTGCGTCTGCGTAATGGTGATCTTCGTATCCTTGTTGACCGTAATGCCCTTCAGGCTGACTTCGGCGCGAACCCATTCGAGCTTGTGACCATCCTCCCATCCCAGTTCGGGTATGTCGATCTGCACTTTGTCGCTGCCGTTCTCGAAGATGACGATCAGATTGACGGGGTCGATCTTGCCGGACCCCTGGCGCATTCCGCACCAGTCGAACGAGAGTGTCACATTGTCCTTTGCTTCGGGAACCCCGTCTATCGGAGGAAGAATGATACCTGCGTGATTGCCGGTCTTGCCGAATTTGAGGTAGTTCTGCTGGAGGTAGATGCGTTTGTTGTCGTTCTTGTCGTAGATAAACTTGTAACCGAGTTTTTCGACAGCGTCGAATGCAGTCACTCCATCGACAGTTATGGAGGTAAGCGCTGTCGCTTTTGCATCGAGGTTATCCGTCTCGACCGTTTGGCCGACACCGCTTGCTACGGACCACGGTTCGAGCCATTCGAAGTTCTCCAGGAAATAGACGATCTCGTTCAGGCCGTTGTCCTCGACATCGGTGGCCATGATGCGCTGTACAGGCTCGGCCAAACCGGCGTAGTAGCCGGTGACGGTTACGATATGGCCGGTCAGGGCGGAAAGGCCCAGACTCGACGGGGCGTCCACGACGCTGACCGAGTACTTGGCATCCTCCGAAACGGTGAGGGTGCTGCCGTTGAAAACGCCCTTGACGGTGACGTAGCCCCGTTTGGAGGAGGTGTAGTCGTCGATCTTTGCGCTGATGTCCTCCGGTTCGGGGTAGTTCACCGCTCCGCCGGACAGAACCGTCACCTCGTCGCAGTCGATTACCGTAGCGAGTTTCTGCGAGTCGGACGACTTGGTGCCCAAGAGCGAAATCTTGTCGCCGACGGCAACCGTCGTGGCGTCCGAGACGAAGATATTGTCCGTGTTTTTGTCGTCGCTGATGACGAAGCCTTTGGTCGTCACGGCCACGACGATCGCCGACGGTACGGAAATGACCGTTTCGTCCGCCAGGGCGGCGAGTTCACCTGCCGTGTACTCCTTCACATCGCGGTATTTGTCTCCGTTCTGCGTGATGAGCACCTGTGCGCGGCTTGCAAGAGTCCGTCCCTTGAAGACGAGGGTGGCCTTGCGGGGGTTGTCCTCCGCGCCGTCGCGCATGTTGTCGGTCACCGAAACCGTCACGTCCATGACGCCGGTTCCCGAGTTGGGCGTGACCGTCACCCAGTCGGGGACTTCCGTCACCCAGTCGGCGTCGGCATAGATGGTGATGATCTTTTCCGCCGCTCTTTCCGCTTCGAAATTCAAGGTGTTGGCGCTCGCCAGAACAGCTTCGGAAAGGTGGTCCTCATCCTTGTCGCAGCCCCAGAAGGAACATAGGGCCGCCATGAGGATCGGGGCTGTCATATATTTTACAAATCTCATAATCTTGTTTTTTAGGTTATTTCCGACTTAAAAATCGAGTCCGTCACTCCATCCCGGATTCTGCGTGAGGTTCGGGTTGAGCGAACGCTCGCCGCTGGGAATCGGGTAGAGGTAATCGCGTTCCTCGTTGAACGGAGTGCGCAGATTCTCTACGGTTTTGTGATAGTAGACATAGCCTTTGTCCCCCTCGGAGAGAATGATGTCCGAACCGAGTTCGTATACCGAAACTCCTTCGCCGGCTTGGGGTTTGGTCTCTCCTGCCTTATAGAGAATCAGATCGGCCGTTTCTTTGCCCGCAAGCTTGTATTCGCCGGGGCCCGGGAAATACATGCCGGAAATGGCCTGGTCGATGCAATAGCCGGCTTTCCAGCGATACAGATCCTGAAGGCGGAAACCCTCCTGGATCAGCTCGACGGTTCGTTCACGGCGGATTTCCAGAATGGCGTTTACGATTTCGTTGGAGCCGGTCACATTGGGATAGCCGTACTCCTCGGACGAAAGATACCAGTCGGGTTGTTTGTCGAGATCCCTCATGGTGAGGGCCGGCATCCCCACCCGGCTTCGGATTTCGTTGACGGTGATATTCAGATCATCAGGCGAGAGCGATCCCAGTTCGGCCTTGGCTTCGGCATAGTTGAGCAGCACTTCGGCATAGCGGAAAACCGGCATGTCGCAGGTCGAACGGTCGTTGCGGTCGATCTGTCCTCCCGAGGCCGTCGTGTCCTGAACGAATTTGATGGGTTGGTAGCCGGTGATCGTGACGCCGAGATCGGGTCCCTGCACCCGCTTGGCGCCGATGCGCTTGTAACCCGGGGTGCGGATCGACTGCGCCAGGCGCGGGTCGCGGTCCTTCACCTCCTCGGTGAAAGGCAGCGTCTGCCACCCCTCCTGGTCGGTGAATGCGGTGCCGTCCTTCTTCAGGTACATGTTGATGAATTTGCGGGTGTAGCCCGGGCGGCCCTGTGTCGGCAGCAGCGTGTAGGCCGTCGCATTGTGGTAGACCTGGGCCTCGTAGCTGTTCCGGATGGCGAGGATATACTCTTCGGTGCTGGCATTCTCCTGTGCGAAGAGCATCATGTAGTCCTTGTCCGGATTTTTGGTGGAGTAGAGCTTGTAGGGACCTTCGTCGATGATCGTTTTGGCGGCCTTGGCGGCTTCCTCCAGATAATAGGTGTAGTCATGTCCTTCGAGGTTGATGCCGTGGTATTTGCGGTAGGTTCCCTCGAAGAGGCAGAACCGCGCTTTCAGCGCCAGCGCCGCCCATTTGTTGACGCGGTAGGTCGATATATCCTCCGTAAGACCGCCGCTGTTGATGGCTTCGTCGATATCCTTGATCATATTGGTCATGATCAGTTCGCGTGAATCGCGCGGTTTGTAGAGCGCTTCGTCTGCCGAGCCGAGCTGCACCTCGTACCAGGGTACGTCGCCGAAGCGTTTCACCTTGTCGAAATAGAAGGCGGCGCGGAAGAATTTGGCCAGGGCCGTATACTCGGTCACAGCCTTCTTGTCCTCGCATTGATCGACATATTCCAGCAGGGTGTTTATGCGGCGCAGGTTGCCCCACGACCAGCCGCCGCCGGTGTTCGGAACGGTGCGCTTGTCGCCTCCGTAGAGAACATCGGAGAGGGTCATCTGAACGAGCAGGTCGTTCTGCTCATCGTAGGGCGTCTTGTCCAGCAGGTTGTCGTAAAAGGGATTGGAGAAGAGTTCCAGGTCGCTTCTCGTCTTGAAATAGTCGAACTGCGTCACCCGATCCAACGGTTCTTTGTCCAGCAGGGAGTCGCAGGCCGATAATCCTGCAATCAGCGTTGCTGCCAGTATGATTAATCGCTTCATGGTATTCGGATTTTGAAATTATTAGAAGGTGATGTCGATGCCGAACATGAACGTCTTGGCCCACGGATAGTAGGCGTTGTTGTTCACGCCGGAACGGTTGATAGCCGCTTCGGGATCGACGTACTTGGAGTTCTTTTTGAGCGGCGACCAGTAGCAAAGGTTCTCGCCCGAGAAATAGATGCGGATCTGGTCGATGCCGGCCTTCTTGGTGAGGGTCGCGGGGATCGTGTAGCCGACGGTCAGGTTTTTCAGGCGCAGGTAGCGGATATTTTGCAGGTAACGGTCGTTGACCTTGCTCAGATAACCTCCCGATGAAGAATAGGCTCTTGCGCGCGGGAAATAGGAGTTGGGATTGTCCTCAGCCCATACCTTGCCGAGGAAATCCGTCGGGAGGTAGGAGAGGTAGGGATAGGAATAGCAGCCCCAGAAAGGCATCATTTCTCCGTGGGGATACCAGTAGTGGTTGCCGGTTCCCTGGAAGAAGACCGAAGCGTCGAAGCCCATCCAGCGGATCGAGGCGTTGATGCCGTAGGAGAGCGTCGGGAGCGAGTTGCCCAGGATCGTCCGGTCGCCCGGCTTGTCGACGGTGTCGTTGCCGACTCCCCAGACGCCGTTGCCGTCGAGGTCGACGAACTTCAGGTCGCCGGCCTGCCAGCCGCCGGTCAGACGGCCCGTGCTGTAACTCAGGTCGACCTCTTTGGCATAGGCCTGCGCCTCTTCGGTGGTCTTGAAGAACCCGTCGGTCTTGAAGCCCCAGATTTCGCCGATCTCCATGCCGACGTAATAATCTCCCTTTGTCAGGTTGGTCAATGACTTGTTCGGGTTGTTGTCGTATTTGGTGATGACGCTCTTGTAGTCGCTGAGGTTGAAACCGACGCTGTATTCGAACGGTTTGCCGGCGAGTTTGAACTGGTCGCGCCAGCTGACGGAGAGCTCATAACCCTTCGTACGCAGTTCGGCGGAGTTCATGCTGGGCGAATCGGCCCCGTATACGCCGGGCAGCGCCATTCCGTCGGTCAGCATGTCCTTCGTGTCGCGGATGTAGACGTCGCCGGTGAAGTTGAGCCGGTTGTTCAGCATGGTGAGATCCAGACCCAGGTCCCACTGCTGGGCGGTTTCCCAGGTCAGGTCGGAGGCTACGGGGGCGCCCAGCGAGGAGTACTTGCCCTTTATGCTGCCGTCGAAGGTGTAGTTGCTGAAATCCTTGTTCGTGATCAGGCGCATGTAGGTGTAGTAGGACGACACGTTCTGGTTGCCCAGGCTGCCGAACGAAGCGCGCAGCTTGAGGTTGTCCACCAGGTCTTTGGCGTTGCCGAAGAACGGCTCCTCGGAGATGCGCCATCCGGCCGATGCCGAGGGGAACAGGCCCCAGCGGTTGCCCGGTGCGAAACGCGACGATCCGTCGTAGCGTCCGCTCACCTCGAAGAGGTAGCGCCCTTTGTAGTCGTAGTTGATACGGGCGAAGAAGCCTGCCAGGGCGTATTCGTTCTGGCCGCCGCCGTAAGCGCCCTCCGTGGGAGAGCCCGTTGCCAGATTCAGGTCGTCGAGGTTTATGGAGGAGAGGTTGATGCCTGCCACCGAGACGTTCTTGCTGGACCACGTTTCGTAGTTGAATCCGGCGGTTGCCGACACGTGGTGCGCCTCGCCGAACGTTTCGTCGTAGTTGGCGTAGACGTTGGCCGAATAGTAGTTGCGCGTCTGAACCACTTCGTCGAGCTGGTTCATGCCGGCGCCCGTGTCGTAGGCGAGCAGCGGCCCGTCGGGGTATTCGCGGTAGTTCATTGCGGAACTGCGGCTCGTATTGCGGTTCTGGTAGAGGCGGTAGGTGAAGTCACCCGTGATGCTCAACGTCTTGAACGGCGTGATGACCAGGCGTGTCGTGTTCGAGAAGTCGTTCGAGCGGTCGACGTTGCGGTGCGTGCCCTCGTTGAGCAGGATGTGGCGTCCGTTGGCGATCTTGTAATCGAGATACGGCGTGCTGTAAAGCCACGATCCGTCGGGGTTCTTCATGGGGAAGTTGGCCAGTGCGTGGCGGGCGCTGTAAGCGATGGTGTTGTCTACGCTGCCGTCTCCCAGAGACTTGTAATTCGACGAGAAGAACGACGTGTTGTTCGAGAGCGTTGCCCACCGGTTGATCCGAAAATCGAGTTTCGCACGCAGGTTGTATTTGTTATACACGTCGGGATGTGCGCGCTGAATACCTTCCTGGCGGTCATAGGCGCCCGAGACGAGGTATTTGATGTCCTTCGTGCCGCCGCTGAGCGAGATGTTGTGCTGCTGCACGGGCCGACGCTGCTGGAAGAGCATGTCCCACCAGTCGTAGTTGCCGTAGTAGACCCACTGTTTGCGGCCGTTGCGGATCTCTTCGACGACCCACGGACGGTCGGGATGCTCGGTCCTGTCGTTCACGCGCGCCAGCAGCTGCTGCATGTCGTGATCGTTGTATTTGACATAGTTCGTTCCGGAGTCGGCCTGCCAGAACTTGTTGACCGTATAGACCGACCAGTAACCGCGGTTCTCGTAGTCGGTCGAGGTCGTGGCCTCCTCCCAGCCGAAACGGCCGCTGTAACGCACCGTCGCCTTGCCGTCCTGGGCCGAGCCGTTCTTGGTGGTGACCAGGATGACGCCGAAGGCTGCGCGGGCGCCGTAGACGGCTGCCGCCGAAGCGTCCTTGATGACCGAGATCGACTCCACGTCGTTGGGGTTGACGCGGTTCAGGTCGCCCACCACGCCGTCGATCAGCACGAGCGGGTCGGCCGAGTTGATCGAGTTGACGCCGCGGATGTTGATCGCCGGCGTGCTGCCGGGTTTACCCGAGGAGGTGGTGATGTTGAGACCCGCTACGGAACCCTGCAACATGCTGCCCAGCGAATGGGTGACGCGGTTTTCGAGCTCCTTGCTCCCTACGGTCGCAACGGCGCCGGTCAGGTTGACTTTTTTCTGCGTACCGTAGCCGATTACGACGGTTGCATCGAGCATGATGGCGTCCTCTTGCAGGTAGATCGTGATGCTGTTCCGGCTTGAGGGAACCGTCACTTTCTGGGGCAGGTAACCCAGGCAGGTGACCTGGAGAACGGCTTCTCCCGACGGAACCTGGATTTTGAAGGTGCCGTTTTCGGAGGTTGTGACGCCTTTGGTCGTACCATCGACCAGAACGGCTACACCCACGAGCGGCTGTTGATTGGCGTCGAGGACTTTTCCCGACACCTCCCTGTTCTGGGCCGAAAGGGCTGTTATTCCCCCTCCCAATACCAGAAGAAGAGATAGAACCAGTGGTCTTAATACTCTCATAAGATCTGTGTTTGTTGGTTAGTAAATGATGATTGTGGTTGGGTATGTAGCGAAAATCACTTGCGTCGGTAGGCATCCGTGGAGAATGCTTTCGGCCGCTGCATGTTTTCGGTCCACTCGTTTCCGAATTCGTCCTTGACGGTGATCACAAGGTCGGTGTCCGCATCGTCCGCCTTCACCTTGAAGAAGTGCGTGAACTTGTCGGTGATGAACGACGGGGTTTGCGTGAGTTTCGCATTGTTGAACCGCTTGACCGAGAGCGCCGCGATATGGAGCGGGTCGTAGGCCCAGACTTCGGTGTAGGGCAGCGTCTTGCGTTTTTCGTCGACGACGCTCAGCGTCCAGTCCGAATTCCAGTTCCAGATGTTGATCAGCACCTCGTTGTCGTTGTTCTGCGGATAGGCGTTGACATATTGCATATAGGCGTTCTTGACCGAAGCGGAGATGTCGGAAGGCATCAGCGGAACGTCGGCCATCGAAAAATGCACGTTGTTCAGGTCGTAGCTGCGGAACTGGTACTCTTCGGGCCATCCGGTCGATTTGTAGAGACATTGGAAATCGGTTCCCGTGACATCCCAGATGCCGTAGCCGCCCGGAGTTCCGTCGGTTCCGATGTGGATTCCGGGTGTGAGGTTGCCGGACCACCACCACGAAGCGCATACCGAGCCGGAGTTATACTCCCGGAAGTTATGCCCGTCCACGATCGGAGCGTCGGGCGTCACGTTGAAAAGTTTGTGGGTATGCCCCGTCACGAAGCGGACGGTATATCCGTCGAGGATGTCGAAAAGCCGCAGGGTGTTGACCGGATCATGGTCGATCTTGAATCCCGATGTGGTCGGATAGAATACCTGCGCATGCATGGCAACGACGACGGGGGTCGTCTTGTCCACGTGCGACAGGTCTTTCGCCAGCCAGTCCAGCTGCTCGGCGGAGAGGCTCTTGACATAGTTGCGGGATTCGGTTCCGTCGTAGCTGCTGCAATCGATGTCGTCCATGACGACGTAATGGACCTTGCCGATGTTGAACGAATAGTAGGTCGGGCAGATCTGATCCACATATTTGACCGCCGCATCGTAGTCCGACCTGGTCTGGAAGTCGTTGTCATGGTTGCCCATGGTGTGGAAGATCTGCAGATTCTTGATCTGGCTGTTGACGGTGTTCAGGTACTGGGGGAAATAGTAGCTGTTCGAATACCAGTAGAGGTCCCAGGTCATGTCCCCGAGGGTGAGCGCATACATCTTCTCGCCCTTGTGGCGGGTCATGTAGTCCGTAAGGTCGGAGGTGAACTGGGCGAACTGTCCCAGGTCGCCCGTTCGGTTGGCGAGGTGCATGTCGCCCAGCATGAAGATCTTGTAGGAGTCCTGTCCGTCGACCTTTTCGAGCTTGAAGTCGGCCCGTTCGACGACGTCGGCGCTGTTTTTGAGCGCGCGGTGGAACTGCGGGAGCACCCCGACGGACGGAACTTCGTAGCCGCTCGGGACGGAGATGAAGACATATCCCCACTTTTTGGCCGATTTGAGCTGGTAGATGCCCTTTTCGTTCGTGACGGTCACCTCCGCGCCGTCGGAGACCACGACGTTCTCCACGCCGACGCCGGCCGACGACACGATCCCGTAGACCGTGGTGCCTGCATCCGGTTTGAAATCTATGTCTTCGACGATGTTGATGTAGATTCTTCCGAACGATTTTTTGCGCGCGTCTCTTTTGACGAAGACTTTGTAGTAACCCGTTTCACACCCGTCGGCCAGGCGTACGGTGAAACTGTCGGAAGAGGTGTTGACGATGGGGCAGACGTAGGAGATGCCTGCGTCCGACTCAAGAATGAATGTGTCTGTGGTCAGGGGCGATTTCCCCCCCCCACTTACGGCGAAAGTGCACTCGCCGCCTTCGGTGACGTCTACCGACCCCGGAACCGTGAATTGCACGTCGAAATTATCCGCGGGGGTCTTTTCGTCATCGCTGCCGCCGCAGGCGAAGAGTTGCGAGACGGCGATGAGTGCCAGTAACAGATACTTTAATACGTTTTTCATTTTAAGTTCTTCGATTATAATTTTTTTATTTGTCCGCGTTTTGTAAATCCGGTTGTTTGGACACCTCGAAGGCCCGGAAAGACCCGGTCGGGGACTCCGTCCCGAAGTCTCCGTTTGCGGCCTTGCCGGCCTTCGCATCTTCCATTATATATATGGTAACCATCTGTTTACCGTGTCGCTTCTGTCTGAAAAACTTTTCAAATATAACTTGTTTGTGTTTCGATTGTGTTTCGAATACATTTCAAAATTAAACTTATTTTATTAAAAAACAAAATCGGATGATTTTTTTTGCAAATAAAAAATTTTAATTTTTAGTCGTGTTTCGTTTGGTAGATTTGCCATTTCCCTTTCATTTCTTTTTCGTTGCCCTTGATTTGTGGAATGGTTGTGAAGCGAAACTGTCGGGCGTCTGTTTTTCGGCGACGGCAGTTCGGAAAACGGCGTGGCGGAGAAGAGTGGCGGGCGGAACCGGAGGTGTTGTCGGAACCGGTCCCGGCCGCTCGGGGCGGG
>ERZ773228.4051-NODE-4051-length-11410-cov-11.098283_pt1 | contig 11410 bp, 3 predicted proteins | sample MGYA00580524_ERZ773228 | MGnify/ENA primary metagenome ERZ773228 (study PRJEB29015, sample SAMEA2737768) | human gut metagenome | biome: human gut; feature: human-associated habitat; material: faeces | place: China | collected 2012 ...
TCTGCCGCACCTCGCTCGCCGTATCGGCACTTAGAATTATGCGGTGTTGCCCTAAGTTTTCGGAACGGTCAGGAACGCTTTCTACAGTACAATTTATAATGGGCAATTCTCAACCTCCAATTTTCCCTTCAAGTTTCCTCCAATCTCTGCCAAATCTCTCAACAACAAGCCAAACCGAAATGACAAAAAATGCGCGATCACAATACCGGGTGATTGGATTAAGAGATTGCAAAGAACATTATCGGGGTAAATGTTCAATCATTTGATAAAAGCAGGAATAAACCATTCAAAAATGTTAATAAATACCGCCAAAGAGTCACCGCATCGCAACGCAAATAATGTGCGAAAAACAGGTTTCAGTTGATTCAAGGACAAAAATTCACATAGAAACCGCGCTAATTAACTATGCAAATTCTGGCAACTGTGATATAATGTATATACCTAGATGTGTCGGAAAGGTTATCATTTGCAGGATCAAGACATGCAGCCGGTACAACGTTTTGTCAGCCGCTGTGCCGGGGCCAAAAGCCACGAAAGCAGGCCGCAGCCCGGCAGGGGATCGCCAGACCGAGGGGGCACAACCAGGCGTTTTGCAATCAACACCTGCAAAGTGCCGCACATCTGCCGTACCACTTTTCACACAAAAGGGGAAAGTAGTAACACTTAAGGGAGGATAAAACTATGAAGAAAAACCTTCAGCGTTTTGGTGCATCCGTGCTGGCAGCAGCCATGGTTGCCCAAAGCGTGGCGCTTCCCGCAGCTGCCGAAACTACCAAGATTGATTCTTCGGTAGCGCAGTCTGTTGCAGCTAGCGCAGCAAGCGCGGCCAGCGCTGTGCAGTCCCTGCCCAAGTTCACCAGCACCGCAGACCTGATCAAGCAGACAGCCCAAACGCTGGCTGCCCAGGGCGAAGTGCATGAACTGGAGCAGGACGATGCCAAGCTGGAAGCGACTGCACAGAGCAAGGCAGGCATGAGCCTTGCAGCGTTGGAAAATGCATTGGCCGATGCCATGTACGCCAACGCCGCAGCCGGCAAGATCAACACCGAAGCCTATGGCCTGAACAAGGACGAGATGGCATCGGTGATGGCTGCCACCATCAAAACGTATCATCTGTCCAGCGCCGTTACCGACCTGGGCTATGAGACGAACGCCGCAGGCGTTGTGACCGCCGTTACCTTTACCGGCAGCTCCGGCATGACCTCTGCGATGGAGTCCATGACCAACAGCGATGATGAAGTGATTGCGCAGCAGGCTGACAGCTACGCACAGGCTTACGTTGCTGAAAACTCCGATACCTTTGCTGCCAGCGCCGCTGCGGATGGCCATACCTATGGCGAGCCGAAATGGTACTGGAATGACACCAACCCGGAAGATGGCCACACCCATACCTGGAAGGAAACCCCCGATGGTTACTGGACCAAGACCGATGACGGCTGGGCTTACACCGCTGTGTATACCTGTGAAAAGGACGATGCCTACCAGAAGGTAGAAGGCACCGTAACCAAGGATACCACCGATGCAAAGCCCGGCGTTGCCGGCAAGACCGTTTACTCTGCCAGCGTGCCCGCTGACAAGAGCCCGCTTAAGAAGGAATACAAGGAACCCACCACCCGCACCGACGACATTGCCGCCCTGCCCTGCCAGAGCCATGCCGTGCCCAAGGATGCAGATGGCAAGTTTGTTGCTACCTTCAACTGGGAAATGAAGAAGGTCGAGGGCAAGCTGGCCGATGACTACAGCAACGCCCAGCTGTTCTATGACAGCGAAACCGGCAAAATTTCTGCCGGCGCTCCCGTTACCATTGACTGGGAATGCACCAGCGTCACCTTCAAGTGCGCTGTCTGCGGCGAAGAAATCAAAACCCAGCCGGTAATGACCATGCCGGTCAGCGTTGTGGTAGACCAGAATAACAATTCCGTCTACATCAATGTGGGTGGCACCCCGACCCTGGATACCACCTCCGGCGGCACCGGCGTTACCCTGGTGTCCGCAATGGATGGCGGCAACTGGTACGATATGCAGAACAACCCGGTTGACGCAAGCAAGGTGAACTTCACCTATCAGAGCGGCGACAACAAGGGCAAGAACAGCCTGCTGCTGTACGACAGCCAGAAGACTGCCGTGTATGTGGACGACCAGGGCAACCAGGTCACCAATACTTACGATGTCTCGACTGCGCAGATGAACTACTACTACTTCCAGCTGTCGCAGTTCAACCAGGACGAAGCAGAGTACTTCGGCGTGGTTGCCCCGTTCTGGACCTCCAAGGGCGTTCAGAAGCAGGGCGAGGATGGCAGCATCACCGGCACCATGGGCGCAATCAAGGTATTGTGCAGCATTGATCCGAACGATGATGTCCCGCCGACCACCATGGCATTCATGCTGAACATGCTGCCGCAGGCGTTCATGTCTTACGTCATGAACTATGGCGAAGCTCTGAAAGCCATCCGTGATGCAGGCCTGGCACAGGTTGCTAAGCTGGGGGACAGCGCTGACTATGTCACCAAGCTGCTGATCCTGCACGACTGGATCTCCCAGGTTGCAGAATTCGATATGGGCTCCATGGGCGATATCACCGGCGGCGGCAACAACGACCCCATCCAGACGACTGCTTTCGGTGCCCTGCTGGGCGGCGGGATCGGCGCTAAGGGCGTTGAGTATGGCTGCATCTGCCTGGGCTATGCATCTGCATTTAACTACATGGTCCAGAATTTGCCTGACAACAAGGAAATCTATAAAAAGACCGTTGACGGCAAAGAAGTTTGGAAGACCCCCGATGAAGTAGGCGATAACGCTGTTGTTGACTTTGCCCAGATCCTGTATTACTGCGATACTTCTGATACCAGTGTTGCCGGTAATGCGTTCGGCGGCGGCATGTTCAACAACGTCCACTACTTCAACGCAGTCAAGGTCAACAAGCTGCAGGGCGACAGCAAGTCTGCTACGATGACCACCGGCGAACCCAACAAGAACTGGTACTATGTTGACGTCTGCTATGACGACGTGAACACCGAGTGCATGGCCCAGACCCGCGTTGAGAACGCAGGCGACCTGCGCCATGTCAACTTCCTGGTTTCTCCCTCCGGTCTGGAAGGCCGTTACAGCAAGTACTATGATTACATTGACTCGCTGTACGATGGCTACACCTACACCAAGAACAAGAATCCCGATGTGGATGATGACGGCAATGTTGTGTTGAACAACGGCAAGCCGCATTACTCTTACACCAAGGCGGATAACAAGAACGAGACCCGTTACACCGATACCTGCTACGAGGATACCTGGTTCACCTCTATCTGCAGCCCCATCTACTTCGACAATAATTACTTCTATTACGTTGATACCACGACCAACCAGAACCTGTATAACAACATGCGCCGCCAGCAGGCCGAGAACGGCAACAGCGGCAACTCTGGTTCCGGCAGCTCTGGTAACAACTCCCAGATGCAGCAGTTCATGAAGAAGATGCAGAACCAGGGCCCCGATACTCTGGAAGCACGTCCGCGTAATGCGAACTACTATATCCGCAAAGAGGATTCCAGCAGCAGCAGGCCCGGCGGCTTCAGCATGAGCAGCTTTACCAAGACGGATGACCCGTTTGATATCATCCTGATGTACTACAACGATCTGAAGGAAACCAGCAGCAACTTCAATGATGACGACAGCAATGCCAAAGTTCTGGCCGAAGCTGGCACCATCTATAAGATCGATACCAGTGCAAAAGATAAGCATACCAAGGTTGAAAACAACCTGAACACCGAGTGCCTGGCAGACGCTGCTGCAAAGCGGATCTACCCCGCACTGGTACACTCTACCGCACTGTATGATGGCAAGCTGTACTTCAACGTCAACAACGCCATCTACCGTATGGACCCGACCACCGGCGCAGTGGAAGAAGTGAAGGAATACAACACCGTCTATGGCGGCATTAAGCTGACCAAGGATAAGGACGGCAACATGGTTCCCGATACCCACTTTCCCGGCATGAGCATGGTTATCATGGATAGCGCCAATGATACCAGCAGTGTGAAGTATCTGGGCACCTTCAAGAACCATCCTCTGGCTGGCCTGACCCTGCGTGACAGCTACAGCTTTGCTACCACCACCCAGCAGGGCCAGACTGTGATCACCGGCATCAACACCACCAAGGATCAGCTGGTCGTTTCTGTCGGCACCAACCTGTCCAACACCTATAAGGAACTGGTGGACGGCAAGGCAGAAGTCAAGACCGATGCCTCCGGCACTTCTTATGCAAACCGTAAGAGCTACAAGACCGAGTCCTGGAACTACAACCCGAGTTACAACCAGAACATGGGCAGCTCTGACGAGAAGAACAAGAACGAAGAGTTCATGTGGTGCGCTAACCTGGTTGAAACCATGCCGATGTCCGACATGGTCAGCGACCTGAGCAGCGGCGCAACCACCAATGTTTCCGTTGAAGCATGGTGCGATACCCCCGCTTACACCCAGGACCGCACCACCAAGTACGGCCTGACCAAGGGTGAAAAGAAGTACGCTGACGGCGCACTGCCCAAGGGCCATACCTGGGCTCTGGACGAGCTGGAAACCAAGTCCGTTGGCAACAATGTGTACCTGTGCTCTGATTGCCATACCGCAACCGAAAGCACCCCCCACACCGTTACCCTGCCCGATGCAGTTGAAGGCGTTAAGCTGACCCTGGGCACCATCAACAACACCTACATCAAGGACGATACCGTTACCCTGACCGTAGAAAAGGAAGGCACCGATATCGTTACCGTTACCGCAAAGAACGGCGATACCGATGTTGCTCTGACTGAAGTTCAGGAAGCAGCGCAGGACGAAGCCGCAGCCCAGGCTACCACCGAAAAGGCTAAGACGGTTTACACCTTCACCATGCCGGACGGCGATGTGACCATCAGCGTTACCAAAAACGCCAAGACCTATGCGGTCAATGTTGCTCCCCTGACCAATGGTGAGATCACTGCTTCCGCTAAAGAAGCAGCTGAGAAGGAAACCGTAACCCTGACTGCTAAGCCCGCAACCGGCTATGCCCTGAAGGCTGGCAGCGTGAAGGTTACCTACAAAGACGCTGACAACAACGAACAGACCGTAAAGGCAACCGTTGACGAAAAAGACGCCAATGTTTACACCTTTGCAATGCCTGCGTACCCTGTCAACGTCAGCGCAGAGTTTGTTAAGGAATACAAGGTTACTGTGGCAGACACTGCTAACAAGAACGGCGAAACCAAGGTGAGCGCAACCGCAGCTGTTGAAGGCACCGAAGTTACCGTTACCGTTAAGGCAGCTGATAACTACCAGCTCAAGGCTGACAGCCTGACCTACAGCTATCAGATCGGCGAAGATACCAAGACCGAAAAGCTGACCCCGAACGCAGAAGGCAAGGCTACCTTTAAGATGCCCGCCGCTGATGTTACCGTGGATGCTAAGTTTGAAGCTATTCCGGCTAAGACTTATGGCATTACTTCTGACGTGACCAACGGTACCGCAAAGCTCAGCGTAGAAACTGCAGCTGTGGGTGATACGGTTGAGGTTACCTTTACGGCAAATGGCGAAAACTATAAGCTGGAAGAAAGCTCTGTGCGTTACGAAAAGAAGGATGATACTTCTACCGCAAAGGCACTGACACTGACCGATGACAAGTATAGCTTCACCATGCCGGACTATGATGTTGTTGTTAAGGCCGTATTTGCAAAGACTACTCATACCGTAACTTGCAATGTAACCAATGGTACTGCTACTGTTGACCCGACCGGTGAAATTAAAGAAGGTACGAGCGTTACTGTTACTTTTAAGCCGGATGAGGACAAGGCAAATTATGTGCTGAAAGAGAATCCGAAGCTGGATTCTGGCAACATACACACCACTTTGAATGTAAGCGATGGCGTTGGAACATTCAAAATGGACAAGAATGATGTCATTATCACGGCAGAGTTTGTGGAACCCACCACTCCCAGTGAGGGTGACAACACTAGTGATAATACCAACAACGGCGGCGAAGAAACCCAGGCTATTGAAGCCGAGGAGCGCACCGCTCATGGTGCCGCTGAAAAGACTACCGTTACCGCAATGGCTGTCTTTACCTGCACCGATAAGAACTGCGCAAGTGCACAGTTTGTAGATGCAACTGTAAAGCAGACCAGCGGCGTTACCACCGCTGCTGTCACCTTCAACGGCAAGGACTACACCGCCAAGTTCGGCGAGAAGAACGGCTGGGTTGAAGAAAACGGCAAGAAGTACTGGTACGAAAAGGGCGTGAAGCAGGGTACCACCGGCCGCGGCAAAGAGATCTATGATCCCGATTCCGACGCTTGGTACTGGCTGGATGCTGTCCAGGGCGGCGCAATGACCGTCAGCAAGGATGTTTATCAGGAATCCGCCGCCGGCCAGTGGGCTGATAAGCCCGATGGCACCGGCAAGTGGGTCCGTTACGATGAGAACGGCCACATGGTCAAGGGCTGGCAGACGACCGATAAGGGCACCTACTACTTTGACCTGATCACCGGCGCTATGGCTAAGGGTACAGGCGACATTGACGGTGTACCTTGCGCATTTGACGAGTACACCGGTATTGCTCTGGACGGCCAGTGGCTGACCATCAAAGGCGCTGACTTCTGGTACGAAAAGGGCGTTCGCCAGGGCCTGGATGGCCGCGGCAAGGAAATCTATGACCCGGCTTCCGACGCTTGGTACTGGCTGGACGCCGTTGACCAGGGCAAGAAAGCCACCAGCAAGGATGTCTATCAGGAATCCAAAGCTGGCCAGTGGGCTGACCGCGCCGATGGTACCGGCAAGTGGGTCCGTTACGATGCACAGGGCCACATGATCAAGGGCTGGAGCGCGGACAAGCGTTACTACTTCGACCCGATCTATGGCACCATGGCTAAGGGCGATGCAGTCATCGATGGCCGCACTTATCATTTCGATAAGAACACCGGCGTTCTGCAGTAATCCCACAGCCGAACAATGAGCTGTAACCAGCCCATTAACCTCTAAATAAAAATGCCGCAGCAGATGTAACAGTCTGCTGCGGCATTTTTGTATTTTTGGGCATAGGTTCGATGAAATATTTGCCAGGCCAGTAGGGCGGGGGACCCCACCCCGCCGAAAGCTAGAAATAGTACACGATTAAAAAATCGCAATTTACCTTACCCGCATAATAAAGGCAACACACAAAAACATGGCGAACACATCAGGCCGGTGCAAGGGCAAAACCTACTAAAAAGCTGCGGCCAAATTTGGTAAATATGGCGCGCGAAGTATAATTTTTGGAGGATATCACAAGCGGAACAAACAAACTTTGTCAGTTCAAACAACAAAAAAGCAACAAACTGGCATGGATGCCAAAGAATGCGGCTGCGAATTGTGAAAGATTTTAATATATTTTTTTCGTTTTCTCCTTACCTGTTATCATTTGAATTTGCAATCGAAATATGGAACTTGTATAATAGAATGAAAGAAAAGTGCAAACTAAATGGGTGAAGAGGATTTGGTGCAATGGATGATAAAAATAGATTCAGTATTCTGCTGGAGCATTTGCTAGAAGTTGCGGAGGTCAAGAACTATACCCTGGCCAAGCGCCTGCAATACGATGTTTCCTATATCAGCAAATGGGTCAGAGGCCGCATGCTGCCTGCCAAAAAGACTGAAAAGCGCGTGATGGAGGGCATCAGTGCCTGCGTGGTGGATGAAGCCACCGATGATGGCCGTAACCTGCTGCTGCGGGAATACAGCGTTAGCATCCCCAGTGACCTGAAAGCCGCCATTTATGATAACCTGATTGCTGAATATGATTATTTGCAAGAGGAGCTGGACAGCGGCGAGGCGCGCATTGGCCCCTATACGGACTTTTGGGCCGAGCTGAACATGCTGCAATACCTGACCAAAATGGCGCACCCCGTGCTGCGCCGCGTCAGCCAGCTGGACATTGTGGCTGTGATGGACCTGATGGAAATGGCGCGCGAATACCGCCTGAAAGTTGCCAACCTGCAAAACGGCCAGCTGGTGGACCAGCGCTGCTATGATAACGTCTATTTCAAGCTGATGATCGATATCAGCCGCGAAAAATGGGACCCCATCTATGATGCCGCGCTCATTATTAACGTGCTGACCAACTTCAGCCATATTCATTTCAAGCTGTTTGGCAGCACCGCGGCTGCCGGGCGCGCGGTGTTTGTGGTCAAGGGCGATTTTGCCATTACCGGCCTGCTGGTCAGCCACAGCCGCTGCGCTGCCGTTACCGCCACCGAGGATCCGCAGAACTGCGAAAGCCTGTATGATAACTTCTCCAAGCTCTGCGTGCGGGATGACCAGCTTTTCCGCGATACCAGCATGCGCCAGCTGATCAGCCAGTACGACTATATGCACACGCTGCTGGCCTCCAATCTGCGGTGGATGTTCGGCCACCTGAATGAGCTTCTGCTGCCGGATGACTTGTTTGAAGAGATCCTGACCGCCCACGAGGCCGAGCTGAAAGATTTTTTGGGTGCTACCCCTGCGGAGCTGCGTAGCGTACACAACCTTGCCAAAGGTGTGGTGGAGGAAACAAACATCCGCATCCTGATTTATGAAGCTGCATTTTCCTCCATGGCGGTTTCCGGCGAGCTGGACTTTTTCAGTTACAAGGTCAACCTTACCCCGGATCAGCGCAGCCGGTGCATCAGCTATGTGCTGCAGCTTTGCAAGCAGCGTGAAAAACTTGAATTCCGCTTGATCAGCGGCCGCATTGTGAACGATTTCCAGTATGTGGCGGACCCCAATATGTTCCTTTCTGGCGCTGCATCGTATCTTCGGCTGGATAACAACTGCCCCATCAACCGGATTGCAATGGTCAACAACAGTGTGATGGAAGACCGCCTGAGTGAATATTTTGATCAGGTCTGGAATTTGGATGACCAGAACGTGACAAAAGAGCGCAACGCCATTGCGGAGCACATCCATCATGTCCTGCAGGGAATCCATCTGATTACTCGCGCCAAAAGTGATGAAATGGAAGAACTGCAAGAGAACTGGATGAACAAAATCTAAAAATACAACATACATACGCATAAACATAAAGCCCTGGCTGCTGCGGTAGCTGGGGCTTTTGTTGCACCGAGGAAAATGAAATTGCAAGAAAACTCCATGCCAAAGCGTGAAAATCCATGTGAAAAAAGTGAATCATGCGGAATCAATTTCTGGAAATTTGTGCCATGGGATTCTCGTGCTTTCCGTAAACAGGAATGGTATACTATGTTCAGCACCGAAGATAATTGTAGCATTATGGTTCGGCGACGCTGTGCAACGATGTGCACAGCAGGGAAAAGCGCCATAAAGGTTTGGCGTGATTTGATTTGGATAATTTAATTCCCTGCAACTATAAGGGAAAGACATTTGGAGGAAATTGCAATGAATGAAAACGCGATGTTGACTGGCAAGCCCAGCATTGACCGCCCCTGGATGAAGTTCTATCCGGATGTTCTGCGCGGTATCCAGGTTCCGGCCTGCACCGTGGAGCAGTACCTCTCCGTGCGCGCTGCAGACCCTAACGTGATTGCCATGCACTACTATGGCGTGGATATCACCTGGGGTACCGTGTTCCGTAAGGTGGACGCCACCGCCCGCGCTCTGCAGGTGCTTGGCATCAAGCAGGGGGACCAGATCCCCGTGTTCCTGCGTTCTGTGCCGGAATTCATTTATCTGCTGCTGGCAGCCGAGCGCATCGGTGCTTCGCTGCTGTGCCGTGACAACACCCTGGAAGAAAACATTGAAGCTGTTCAGAAAGCCAATGCCAAGGTGATTTTTGTTCACGACTTCTTCTCCAAGGCCGAAATCGAAGCCTACCGTGAGCAGACCAACGTGAATACCTATGTTATCGTTCCCGCTCTGGAAAGCGGCGACCGCGCCGCTATGCCGGTTTACCTGCAGCATTCTCTGGATGCCCTGTATCCGGATGTTCCCGCCCGTGGCTCTGATACCATGATGTGGGCTGATTTCTGTAACATGGGTCAGCGTTTTCGCGGCTTTGTGCCCGCTCCTGTCAACATTGACCGCCCGCTGCTGCGCGCCTACACCAGCGGTTCCACCGGCCCTTCCAAGCAGGTCATCCATTCTGCACACAGCATCATCGGTGTGCTGGCCCAGATGAACTTTTATGGATCTTCGGATAAATTCCGCCCCACCTGGCTGCTGACCATCCTGCCCCCGGCTCTGATCGCTGTTGTGGTTTCCATGATGCTGCTGCCCCTGGCCGGCGGTATGCTGCTCATTCTGGATCCGTTTGTGGATGTGTACGATGTTGACCTGGAAATGATGCGCTACCGCCCCAACAACTGGCCCCTGATCCCCATGTTTGTGGAGGTTATCCGCCGCAGCAAGCGTCTTCCGGCTGACTATGATATGTCCCACATGCTGGCCATCGGCGCCGGCTGCGAGGCATTCAACAACAAGCAGCTGCGCAATGTTGAGGAGTTCCTCAAGCAGCATAACTGCAACCTGCGCTTTACTGCCGGCTACGGCAGCAGCGAGGCCGGCTCCAACGCCACTCTGCCCATGGCTCCGTTCCCGGTGCGTGACGGCAACGTTGGTGTGCCGATGATCCACAGCGTCATCAGCATCTTCAAGCCCGGCACCCAGGAAGAGCTGACCTACAATACCCCCGGTGAGATCTGCATGACGGGCCCCGGCGTGATGCTGGGCTATGACCGCCCCGAAGCAACCGCCAAGGCACTGCAGGTCCACGCAGACGGCAAGACCTGGCTGCACACCGGCGATATCGGCTATATGTCCGAGGACGGTGTGCTCTACACGATGACCCGCGGCGCATCCCCGCGCTTTGGCGGCGGCGACCTGATGGTGCAGCCGCTGGAGAACATCGTGGCCGATGCCGACATCAAGGGTATCAAGGACGAGTTCTTTGTTATCGTGCCGGATGATGAGCACGAGGGCTGCTTCCTGCCGTACCTGTACGTCCAGCTCAAAGATGGCTACACCTTGGACGATGTGCGCGATAAGATCAATGCCTGCCTGCCGGAACGTTACATGCGTCCGGTGGAGATTTTCACCGTACCGGAACGCCCGTTCTTCCACTTCAAGACCAACCGTATTGGCCTGAGCAAAGAAATCATCGCCAAGCGCAACCAGCAGAAAGAGAAAGCCAAGCGCAACAGCTTTGCCGATGGCTGCATTGCCTGATGACTTTGGCGTGATAAAATCATGATAATGTAACGGCATGTGCCCACCTTATGATAGAGATAAGGGGGCACATGCCTTTTGTTTTGGGGTGGGGGAGCGGATGAAGATGAACGGTACGCGCGGTTGGGGGATAGGGGAGAAGGGCAATCGGATTCCGGTGCGGGGGAGATACTTGTGAAGTTGTAAAGGCAATACCGCATAATTCTAAGTGCCGATACGGCGAGCGAGGTGCGGC
>ERZ773228.4052-NODE-4052-length-11410-cov-3.270542_pt1 | contig 11410 bp, 9 predicted proteins | sample MGYA00580524_ERZ773228 | MGnify/ENA primary metagenome ERZ773228 (study PRJEB29015, sample SAMEA2737768) | human gut metagenome | biome: human gut; feature: human-associated habitat; material: faeces | place: China | collected 2012 ...
GCGCCTTTCATGCGCATGCACAATAAAAATAAGGAGGACCCGCATGCGGGAGATTTCTTATGATAATGCATGCGCCGCGCGGAGCGCCTTTCATGCGCATGCACAATAAAAATAAGGAGGACCCGCATGCGGGAGATTTCTTATGATAATGCATGCGCCGCGCGGAGCGCCTTTCATGCGCATGCACAATAAAAATAAGGAGGACCCGCATGCGGGAGATTCCTTGTGATAATGCGTGCGCCGCGCGGAGCGCCTTTCATGCGCATGCACAATACATATAAGGAGGACAAAATATATGACAATACTTATAGACAATTACGACAGCTTCTCCTACAACCTGTATCAGCTTGTGGGGGCAATAAATCCGGATATAAAGGTCATAAGAAATGATGAGTTCACCTGTGAGGAGATTGAATCGATGAAGCCGGATCACATAATCATCTCACCGGGTCCCGGAAGACCTTCGGATGCGGGAATGTGTGAGGATGCGGTGAGATATTTTGCAGGAAAGGTTCCGATTCTCGGTGTGTGTCTCGGACATCAGGCGATTTGTGAGACATATGGTGCGACAGTCACATATGCAAAGAAACTTATGCATGGAAAGATGTCGCTGGTTGATGTGGATCTGAACTGCAGATTGTTCAGAGGACTTCAGAGCAAGATACAGGTTGCCAGATATCATTCACTGGCAGCAGCCGATGAGAATTTCCCAGAATGTCTGGAGGTCACAGCAAGAACGGAGGATGGAGAGATCATGGCAGTAAAACACAGGGATCACGAGGTGTACGGAGTTCAGTTCCATCCGGAGTCGATATTGACACCAAAGGGCAAGATAATGCTCAGGAATTTTTTAGAGATATAAAATGATATAAAATAAGGAGGATATGGCGATGATACAGGAAACTCTTAAGAAGGTAGCATCAGGACAGGATCTTACATACGATGAGGCATATGCCAGCATGGATGAAATATTCAGTGGCCAGGTGCCGGGAGAGACAACGGCGGGATATCTCACAGCGCTTCATATGAAGGGCGAGACACTTGATGAGATAACAGCCAGTGCAAATGGAATGAGAGACCATGCGGAGTCTCTTCCACATGACGGAATAGATGTTCTTGAGATCGTGGGAACAGGTGGGGATTGTGCGAATTCATTTAACATATCGACAACGAGTGGTATAGTTGCGGCAGCGGCCGGAGTACCGATTGCAAAGCACGGCAACAGAAGCGTATCGAGCAAGAGTGGAGCAGCGGATGTACTTGAGGCTCTTGGTGTAAATATCTCCATATCACCTGAAAAGATGGGCAAGGTTCTTGCTGAGTGCAACATGAGCTTTATGTTTGCCCAGGTTTATCACAAGGCGATGAAATATGCAGGTCCGGTCAGAAAGGCACTTGGAATACCGACAGTATTCAATATCCTTGGACCTCTCACCAACCCGGCAAAGGCTCAGATGCAGATCATGGGAGTATACAAGGAGGAGCTTGTTGATCAGATGGCTCCTGTACTTGTTGGTCTTGGCGTAAAACGGGGACTTGTCGTATATGGACAGGATTGTCTGGATGAGATATCCATGAGCGCACCTACAACAATTGCAGAGATCAAAGATGGCGAGATCACAAAGTACGAGATTAAGCCAGAGGATTTCGGATTTGAGAGATGCAGCAAGGAGGATCTGGTGGGCGGCGGTCCTGAGGAGAACGCACAGATTACCCGCGATATCCTGTCAGGCAAGATCAAAGAAGCCAAGAGAAATGCAGTTGTACTGAACGCAGCAGCTTGTATCTACATCGCAGACAAGGCAGATTCCATAGCGGATGGAATCAAGGTTGCAGAGGACGTGATCGACAGTGGCAAGGCTGCTGAGACGCTTGATGCATTTGTAAGACTGACAAATGAGTAGATAAGTTTCATCACAGACTATGATAGAAAGTTGTATAGAGAGGTAAGAGATGATATTAGATGAGATAGCTGCAAAGACAAAGGAACGTGTGGCAGAGCAGAAGAAAAGGGTTCCTCTTGAGGAGATGAAGAGACAGGCACTTGATATAGTTGCCAGAGAGACGAATAACGGCAGCAATCCATATAGTAAGTTCCCATTTAGGGATAATCTGGCGGCAGATGGAATATCGTTTATCTGTGAGGTCAAGAAGGCATCACCTTCCAAGGGACTTATCGCACCGGACTTTCCTTATGTTGAGATCGCAAAGGAATATGAGGCGGCTGGTGCTTCAGCTATATCGGTGCTCACTGAGCCGTTTTATTTCCAGGGAAGCAATCAGTTCCTGATGGATATAAAGAAGGAGGTAAATATACCGCTGCTGAGGAAGGATTTTACAGTTGACGAGTATATGATATATGAGGCAAAGGTCATAGGAGCATCGGCGGTGCTTTTGATTTGTGCCATATTGGATGACGAGCAGCTTGCCTCATATCTTCGGCTTGCACATGAACTTGGAATGTCGGCTCTGGTTGAGGCTCACGATGAGGATGAGGTCAGACGGGCGATAGCCTGCGGAGCAGGCATCATCGGAGTGAACAACAGAGACCTCAGAACATTTACGGTGGACATCATGAACAGTGTTCGTCTTAGAAAGCTGATACCGGATACGGTGCCAGCCACCCATATGGGGACGGAGGTACCTGTCCCCTCCGTCCCTCAGAAGATGGTGTATGTGTCTGAGAGTGGAATCAAGACAAAGGAGGACATAGACAGGCTTAAGGCAAATGGAACGGATGCGGTGCTCATAGGCGAGACTTTTATGAGAAGTCCTGACAAGAAGAAGTTGTTTGCGGAACTTAGGGGCGAGTAGGAAGTATTCAGGCTCATCTGAAAAAGCAATGTAGAGAACGAAATATAATATGTTTGATTGCTATATTATATAGAAGAAACACAATACAAAAGTGTAGAAATTACATTTGAAAATATATCTGAGAAGACAAAAACAGGAGGAAGAACATATGTCAAAAGGCAGATTTGGCGTTCACGGCGGCCAGTACATTCCAGAGACTCTGATGAATGCGATGCTGGAGCTGGAGGAGGCTTACAAGAAATATAAGGATGATCCGGAGTTCAACAGAGAACTCACGGAGATGCTCAACGAGTATGCGGGAAGACCTAGCAGACTTTACTATGCGGAGAGAATGACAAAGAATCTGGGCGGTGCGAAGATATACCTCAAGAGAGAGGATCTGAACCACACAGGAGCGCACAAGATCAACAACGTAATTGGACAGATGCTTCTTGCCAAGAGAATGGGCAAGACAAGAGTTATCGCGGAGACCGGTGCCGGACAGCACGGTGTTGCAACAGCTACAGTTGCAGCCATGATGGGCATGGAGTGTGAGATATACATGGGCGAGGAGGACACGATCAGACAGGCTCTCAACGTGTACAGAATGAGACTCCTGGGCGCAAAGGTTCATCCGGTTAAGACCGGAACAGCCACACTGAAGGATGCGGTATCTGAGGCATTCCGTGAGTGGACAAGCAGGATCGATGATACACACTATGTACTCGGCTCAGTCATGGGACCATATCCTTTCCCTGAGATCGTCCGTGATTTCCAGGCTGTGATCAGTAAAGAGATCAAGGCACAGCTCATGGAGAAGGAGGGAAGACTCCCTGATGTCGTCATGGCATGTGTGGGCGGCGGTTCAAATGCCATCGGAGCTTTCTACGATTTCATACCTGACGAGAGCGTCAGGCTGATCGGCTGTGAGGCAGCAGGCAGAGGCGTTGATACATTCGAGACTGCAGCAACCATCGCAACCGGAAAGCTTGGTATATTCCACGGCATGAAGTCCTACTTCTGTCAGGATGAATTTGGCCAGATCGCACCTGTATATTCGATCTCAGCGGGACTTGACTACCCGGGAATCGGACCTGAGCATGCATACCTTCACGACATCGGACGTGCAGAGTATGTGGCGATCACAGATGACGAGGCAGTTGATGCATTTGAGTATCTGTCAAGGATTGAGGGAATCATCCCTGCGATAGAGAGCGCCCACGCTGTGGCTTACGCCATGAAGCTGGCACCTACAATGGATAAGGATAAAATAATAGTGATCAATGTATCAGGACGTGGCGACAAGGACGTAGCAGCCATCGCAAGATATAGAGGGGAGGATCTTCATGAGTAATATAGCAAAAGCATTTGAACATGGAAAAGCATTTATACCATTTGTGACATGTGGCGATCCGTCGCTGGATGTGACAGAGGAGGTAGTATACGCAATGGTTGAGGCTGGTGCAGACCTCATCGAGTTGGGAATCCCATTCTCAGACCCGACAGCCGAGGGCCCGGTCATTCAGGGCGCAAATATAAGAGCACTTGCAGGCGGCGTCACGACAGACAATGTATTTGACCTTGTGAGAAAGCTCCGCAAGAAAGTGACGATACCTATGGTGTTCATGACATATGCAAATGTCGTGTTCTCGTATGGTTCGGAGAGATTCATCAGCACATGCAAGGAGATCGGCATAGACGGTCTGATCCTTCCTGACATTCCTTACGAGGAGAAGGATGAGTTTGACGGGATATGCAAGCAGTATGATGTGGATCTCATTTCACTCATCGCACCTACATCCCATGAGAGAATATCCATGATCGCAAATGATGCGAGTGGATTTATATATTGCGTGTCTTCACTCGGCGTAACCGGAACCAGAACCAAGATCACCACAGACATAGGTGCAATGGTCGATCTGGTGAAGAAGGCGAAGGACATCCCTTGCGCTGTAGGTTTCGGAATATCCACACCTGAGCAGGCAAAGCAGATGGCGGAGAAGTCAGACGGTGTCATCGTCGGTTCAGCCATCGTCAAGCTGTGTGCCCAGTACGGCAAGGACTGCGTGCCTTATGTGAGAGATTATGTGAAGAGTATGAAGGATGCGATGCGATAAGGTAGGAAATTATAGATACTAATTTGGGTATGCATTTGTGGATGCATATTTAAGAGAGTCGGAGAAATCTGGCTCTCTTGTGTTTTATAGATATATTTATAAATATGTTGACTCCTCAGTTAGTTTTTGATATAACATATACATCAGCGATTGCTGATACCCATAATGAAAATTGAATAATTCATAGTAGAAGAGTTGGAGAACATGATGAGTAGCAAGTGCTACAAGTCTGCGATCATGACTCTTTTTTTGTTGCCTTTCGGGCATGGGTCAGATTGCAAATGACAAATTAATATGCATCTGCCCAGTGACCGGGGCAGCAAAGAATACGGACACAGCGACTGTCATCGGCTGAAGAATGACAGACCAAGGAGCAGGCACCATGGAGGTGTGAGCTGGTGAAGCTCTTGACAACTTATAGATACAGTTTAGATTTATTTTAATTTTTCATTATGGAGGTAACGATTATTCATTTGTAGAAAAGACATCACACAGACAGCAGGAGACAGCATACATGCTTTACATGATCATCGGCAGCTATTTTCACAGATGCAGATGTAAGTCGAAGGCGGTTGAGGAGAATCTCTTTCTTTATTATAAGGAGCTTCGGGAGAAGAAACAGGTGGAGAAGGAGAGACAGATCATCAAAGTAAGCGAGGGAGTGTTGAAAGACAACATTGTGGATCTGGCGGAGATGAATGCTGAGGCGGTTATCTCATCTGTATATCCTTAGCTTTTATACAGGATTTGAGAGAGTCGTGGTGACTGTTGATGAGAAAGGCTGCTATGAGATAAGCCTGGGTAGGGATGAACTAGCGGCATAGAAGGTGTTGTGAGCAAACAGCTGAAGTATAGTGGCAGTTGTTCAGGGGATAAATAAACTTGAGCAACTGCCGCGTTTTTACTTGATATGGGAACTAATGTTCGATATAATGGATGCAGGCTTTAGCATAGAGTAGGAGACTTTTATGGATCATTTTGAATTGGTATCGGAATACAAGCCCACCGGAGATCAGCCGGAGGCAATAGAAAAATTGGTAAAGGGTTTTCAGGAAGGCAATCAGTTCGAGACGCTGCTCGGTGTAACCGGATCTGGTAAGACATTTACCATGGCGAATGTCATACAGCAGCTGAATAAGCCTACTTTGGTTCTTGCACATAACAAGACTTTAGCGGCGCAGCTTTATGGAGAGATGAAGGAATTTTTTCCGAATAATGCAGTGGAGTATTTTGTTTCATACTATGATTATTACCAGCCGGAGGCATATGTTGCGTCTACGGATACTTATATTGCAAAGGATTCATCTATAAATGATGATATTGACCGTATGAGGCATAGTGCAACAGCGGCGCTTATAGACAGGAAGGACGTCATCGTGGTTGCGTCTGTATCGTGTATATATGGTATCGGTGATCCGGACGAGTATAGGAATCAGATGCTCTCATTCAGAGTGGGCATGATAAAGGACAGGGATCAGGTCATCGATGAGCTGACAGATATACAGTATGACAGGAATGATATGGATCTGCAGAGAGGTACATTCAGGGTGCGTGGGGATGTGCTGGAGATCATTCCTGTGTCTACATTTGATGATGGAATAAGGATAGAATTCTTCGGAGATGAGATAGATAGGATCACGGAATTTGACCCGCTCACCGGAGAGGGAAAGAGGGATCTGACATACACTTGTCTGTTCCCGGCATCCCACTATGTAGTTGGACAGGAGAAGATGGAGAAGGCACTGAAACGTATCGAGGCAGAACTCAAGGATAGAGTTGCTTACTTCAAGTCAAAGGATAAGCTAATAGAGGCTCAGCGTATCGAGGAGAGAACCAACTTTGACATGGAGATGATGCGGGAGACTGGATTTTGCTCGGGTATAGAGAATTATTCAGGACCTCTGGCTGGCAGATCAGCTGGGGAGACACCGAGCACATTGCTGGATTTCTTTGGTGATGACTTCCTTCTTATCATAGATGAGTCGCATATGACAGTGCCGCAGGTTGGTGCTATGTATTCGGGAGACCGTTCACGTAAGATGAATCTGGTGGACTACGGCTTCAGGCTTCCGTCGGCACTTGACAACAGACCTCTCAATTTCTCAGAATTTGAGCAGAAGCTGGATCAGGTCATGTTCGTATCTGCTACACCAGGCAAATACGAGGAAGAACACCAGATGCTCATGGCTGAACAGATCATCAGACCTACGGGACTTCTTGATCCGCCGGTTGAGGTCAGACCGGTTGAGGGACAGATAGACGATCTGCTCAAAGAGGTCCGCAAGGAGACTGAGCAGGGACACAAGGTGCTTGTAACTACTCTTACAAAACGTATGGCTGAGGACCTCACCAGCTATATGAGGGATAATGATATAAAGGTAAAATATCTGCACTCGGATATAGATACTATGGAGAGAGTTGAGATAGTGAGAGATCTCCGTCTTGGCGTGTTCGACGTGCTTGTTGGAATCAACCTTCTGAGAGAGGGACTTGATATACCGGAGATCACTTTGGTGGCAATACTGGATGCTGACAAGGAAGGTTTCCTGAGATCGGAGACATCGCTCATCCAGACCATAGGAAGAGCAGCCCGAAATGTGGATGGACATGTCATCATGTATGCGGACACTATCACGGGTTCTATGAAGTATGCCCTCGATGAGACGAGCAGACGTCGTGAGATACAGCAGAAGTATAATGAGGAACATGGAATAACCCCTAAGACTATAGAGAAGAGCATAAGGGATCTCATAACCATAGAGGTGAAAAAGGAGGAGCTTCCAGATGAGGATAAGGACGCTGAGTCCATGACGAAGAAGGAGCTTCAGAAGGTTATCGCCAAGCTGACCAAGAAGATGAATATGGCGGCAGCAGACCTCAACTTTGAGGTGGCGGCGGAGATCAGAGATCAGCTCAAGGTGTACAAGGCGACACTCAGAGATTATGATAAGGACTGAAATATAAATAATAAAGAGAAAAGGTTAGATCAAGATGGAAGACAATAAGAATTATGAACGCAGTGAGCATCTGGAGGATATAACGGATGCGAGCATGAAGGATGATTATTTCAACGCCAGCAGGAATATTGATAGGAAGTATATTACTATTGAGGGAGCACGTGAAAATAATCTGAAGAATATCAATGTCAAGATTCCAAGGGACAAATTTGTCGTCGTGACAGGACTTTCAGGATCGGGTAAGTCTTCACTGGCATTTGACACGATATATGCGGAGGGACAGAGACGATACATGGAGTCTCTGTCCTCCTATGCGAGACAGTTCCTTGGACAGGCTGAGAAGCCGGACGTGGACAAGATAGAGGGACTGTCACCGGCGATATCTATAGATCAGAAGTCAACAAACAGGAATCCTCGATCTACAGTTGGTACTGTCACAGAGATATACGACTATTTCAGACTTCTATATGCAAGAGTGGGAATACCACACTGTCCGAACTGCGGCAAGGTCATAAGCAGACAGACGGTTGATCAGATGGTGGATGAGATCATGAAGCTTCCAGAGAGGACAAAGTTCATGGTGCTTGCGCCTGTGGTCAGAGGCCGAAAGGGAGAGCATGTAAAGCTTCTTGAGAAGGCAAAGAAGAGCGGATTTGTCAGAGTGGTTGTCGATGGAAGTATGTATGAGCTGTCAGAGGAGATAAAACTTGATAAGAATAAGAAACACAGCATAGATATAGTTGTAGATCGTCTGGTTGTCAGACAGGATGTGGAGCGTCGACTCACGGATTCCATAGAGACAGCCCTTCAGCTCGCAGAAGGTCTTATGAAGATAGAGGTGATTGGCGAAAGGGATGAGAACGGTGTTCAGAAGGAGAATGCTGTCATCAATTTTTCAGACAGCTTTTCATGTCCGGATTGCGGAATCAGCATAGATGAGATAGAGCCGAGAAGCTTTTCGTTCAACAATCCATTTGGCGCATGCCCGACATGTGCAGGTCTTGGTTTCAAGATGGAATTTGATCCTGACCTGATGATACCCGATCAGAGTTTGTCGATAAATGATAGAGCCATAGTGGTTCTGGGATGGCAGTCATGCAATGATGGCAAGAGCTATTCAAATGCAATACTCAGGGCACTCGGTGAGGAATACGGATTTTCTCTGGATACACCATTTCAGGATTACCCACAGGATATAAAAGATCTCTTATTATATGGAAAGAACTCTCGCCCAGTTAAGGTGTACTATAAGGGACAGCGCGGGGAGGGCGTGTATGACATAACATTTGAAGGACTTCTGAAGAGTGTCGCAAGAAGATACAGGGAGACATCGGCTGAGTCTACTAAGGCTGAGTATGAGACATTCATGACTATAACTCCGTGTGAGGTCTGCGGTGGCAAGAGACTTAAGCCCACAGCCCTTGCTGTTACAGTTGGAGATAAGAATATTGCTGAACTTACAGAGCTTCCTATCACAGAACTTGCAAAATTCATGAAAGAGCTAGAGCTCACGGACAGACAGAAGATGATAGGCGCAGCTATACTCAAGGAGATCAGGTCAAGATTGCATTTTCTTATAGACGTGGGTCTTGACTATCTGTGTCTGAGCAGGGGTACAAGCACGCTCTCAGGAGGTGAGGCGCAGAGAATTAGACTTGCAACGCAGATAGGTTCAGGCTTGGTCGGTGTTGCGTATATTCTTGACGAGCCGAGTATCGGACTTCATCAGAGGGATAATGACAAGCTCATAGCTGCTCTCAAGAATCTGAGAGACCTTGGAAATACTCTGATCGTTGTCGAGCATGACGAGGACACTATGAGGGCTGCGGATCACATCATAGATATAGGACCGGGAGCCGGTGCAAATGGTGGATATGTGGTTGCAGAGGGAACCGCAGAGGATATCATGAAGTGCGAGAATTCTATCACCGGTGACTACTTAAGTGGCAGGAAGAAGATAGAGGTTCCGGATGTGAGGAGAAAGCCAACTGGATGGCTCACTGTCAAGAATGCTTATGAGAACAATCTCAAGCATATAGATGTGGATATACCACTTGGAATCATGACATGTGTGACGGGTGTGTCTGGTTCAGGAAAGAGTTCTCTGGTAAATGAGATCTTGTACAAGAAGCTGGCGAGAAGACTCAACAAGAGCAGGATTAAAGCAGGAAAGCACGACCATATCATTGGCTATGATGCATTGGATAAGATTATCAATATAGACCAGTCACCTATAGGTAGAACGCCGAGGTCCAATCCGGCTACTTATACAGGTACATTTGATCTGATAAGGGATCTGTTTGCCGGAACCAAGGATGCCAAGGCAAGAGGTTACGGCAAGGGAAGATTCAGCTTTAATGTATCTGGCGGACGATGTGAGGCGTGTCGTGGAGATGGAATAATCAAGATAGAGATGCACTTCCTGCCAGATATATATGTGCCATGTGAAGTGTGCGGAGGAAAGAGATACAACAGGGAGACCCTGGAGGTCAAATACAAGGGTAAGAGTATCAATGAAGTTCTCGATATGACTGTTGATGAGGCATGTGAGTTCTTTGCAAATGTTCCGAGAATACTCAGGAAGATAGAAACGTTGCGAGATGTGGGACTAGGATATATCAGGCTTGGACAGCCATCCACCACTCTGTCAGGCGGAGAAGCACAGAGAATCAAGCTTGCAACCGAGTTGTCAAGGCGTGGAACAGGAAAGACAATATATGTACTTGATGAGCCTACCACGGGACTTCATTTTGCTGATGTTCACAGGCTTGTGGATATACTCAGGAGGCTCAGCGAGGGCGGAAATACGGTTGTTGTTATCGAACATAACCTTGACGTCATCAAGACCGCAGATTATATTATTGACATGGGACCTGAAGGGGGCGCTGGAGGTGGAACGGTCATTGCCAGTGGAACTCCGGAAGAAGTAGCAAAGATATCTCAGTCGTATACAGGGCAGTATCTGAAGAGGTATCTCGGCATGTAAGGGATGTGTCGAATAATTACATCGGAGGTAGATGACAACATGGATGAACAGAACAATGTAGATGGTATCCGCAAGGATGATAGATTGTCATTAGAGGGTAATCTGGGACAGAAAGATATGCTGAACAACGTACAAGCACAGTCGGGATATGATCAGCCGGGACAACAGCAGAATTATGGCCAGTCAGGGCAGCAGCCGCAGTACAGCGCACCGGGACAGCAGCAGAACTATGGTCCGGCAGGGCAGCAGCCGTATCACGGACAGTCAGGATATGATCAGCAGAGACCACAGTACAGCCAGCTGGGACAGCCGCAGAATTATGGTTTGTCAGGGCAGCAGCCGTACCAGCAGCCTGTCATCGCGACGAAGGACCACGTGGCCGCCGGCCTGCTCGCCATCTTCTTGGGCGCGCTGGGCATCCACAAGTTCTACCTGGGCTACAACACCGCCGGTTTCATCATGCTGGCTGTCACCATCATCGGCGGCGTGCTGACGTTCTCGCTGGCATCATGGGTGATCTGGGTCATCGCCATCATCGAGGGCATCCTGTACCTCAC
>ERZ773228.4061-NODE-4061-length-11390-cov-2.894574_pt1 | contig 11390 bp, 10 predicted proteins | sample MGYA00580524_ERZ773228 | MGnify/ENA primary metagenome ERZ773228 (study PRJEB29015, sample SAMEA2737768) | human gut metagenome | biome: human gut; feature: human-associated habitat; material: faeces | place: China | collected 2012 ...
TAAATGTCAAGATCAAGGCAGAACAGGAGACGGAGATCAACGGACAGGGACCCGACATTAAGAAAGATGAGCTTCAGCAGATGTTTGACAAGCTGGACAAGCTCCAGTCGGGAGATTGCCTGATACTTGCGGGAACCATCCCTGCTTCACTTCCATCTGACATATACGAGCAGATCATGGAGAAGCTTATGAACAGGAACATCGACATCGTGGTGGATGCGACAAAGGATCTTCTGCTCAATGTATTGAAGTTCCATCCATTCCTCATCAAGCCGAATAACCATGAGCTTGGCGAGATGTTCGGAGTAGTCTTAAAGAGCGACGACGAGATCGTTGAGTATGCGAAGAAGCTTCAGGTCATGGGTGCACGAAATGTACTCATATCCATGGCAGGGGATGGAGCAATACTTATCACAGAGACAGGAGAGGTTCACAAGATCGGAGTTCCAAAGGGAACAGTTGTGAACTCAGTAGGGGCAGGTGATTCTATGGTGGCAGGTTTTACAGCAAGCTACCTGAAGGATCACGATTACATGGAAGCGCTGAAGAGAGGAACAGCAACCGGAAGTGCCACAGCATTTTCAGAAGGCCTTGCCACAGCGGACAAAGTAGAAGAACTCTACAAGCAGTTATAGTAAAACGTACGTGTTCCGTCATGAGAGGGAATACTTAGGAGATTCAGATATCGCACAGCAGCATATGTGGATGCGGCTGATTATTTAAGAGGAGGTTATGCTTATGAGAATCACAGAGCTTTTATCAAAGGAAAGCATTGCTCTGGGTGTAAAGGTAGATTCAAAGGATGCAGCGATCGACTACCTTGTAAACCTGCACGATGCAGCAGGCAACATCTCAGACAAGAAAACATACAAAGAAGGAATACTTAAGAGAGAGGAAGAGGGCTCAACAGCTATAGGAGAAGGAATAGCAATCCCTCACTCCAAGAACAAGGCAGTCAAGAGACCTGGACTTGCAGCTATGACAGTACCGGACGGTGTAGATTATGATTCATTAGACGGACAGCCTGCAAACCTGTTCTTCATGATCGCAGCACCAGAGAGCGGATCAGATGTACATCTTGAGGTACTTTCAAGACTGTCTATGCTCCTCATGGATGAGGACTTCAGAGCAGAGCTTCTGAAGGCAGCAGACAAGGATGCATTCCTTGCAGTCGTTGATAAGTATGAGAACGCAAAGTTCCCAGAGGAGACAGCAGAGAAGCCCGAGGAAAAGGCAGTTGAGAAGGCTCCTGAGAAGAAAGGCTTTAGAGTGCTTGCCGTTACAGCATGTCCTACAGGAATAGCTCACACATATATGGCAGCCGAGGCACTTGAGAAGGCCGGCGCCAAGATGGGATATGCCTTAAAGGCTGAGACAAATGGCTCAGGCGGAGCAAAAAATATACTTACTGATGAAGAGATCGCAAACTGTGATGGTATCATAGTTGCAGCTGACAAGAGTGTTGAAACAGCAAGATTTGATGGAAAGCCGGTTCTTTTCACAAGAGTGGCAGACGGAATACACAAGCCTGAGGAGCTCATACAGAAGATCGTGGATGGTCAGGTTCCTGTTCACCACGAGGAGGGCGGCAGAAAAGAGTCAAGCAGTGCAAATGGCAGTGTGGGAAGCAGAATATACAAGCATCTTATGAACGGAGTATCACACATGCTCCCATTCGTAATCGGCGGTGGTATCCTCACAGCTCTTGCATTCCTTATAGATACACTTTGCGGATTTGGTGCAACAGGTGGATCCAACTTCGGTTCCATGACACCGCTCTCAGCATTCTTCAAGTATGCCGGTGGCCTGGCGATGGGCGTGATGGTTCCGGTACTTGCAGGATTTATAGCAGAGTCCATAGCGGACAGACCGGGACTTGCGGTTGGTTTCCTCGGTGGTATCCTGGCATCTTCCGGAAATGCAGCCTTGTCCGGTTATGTATGGGCAGGAGATAACCTTGGCGGCTTCCAGTCATTTATATCAAAGTTTGGATTCGTCGCAGAAGGCGGCGGAAATACAGTATCAGGTTTCCTCGGCGGTATCGCAGCAGGTTTCCTTGCAGGATATGTAGTTCTTCTTCTTAGAAAGATCTGCTCCAAATTCCCTAAGTCACTGGAGGGAATCAAGCCAACACTTATATACCCACTTGTTGGTATGTTTATAGTTGCAGTACTTATGATATTTATACTCAATCCGATTATTGGATTGATCAATACAGGACTTTCAGATATGCTGACAGCCCTTGCAAATAAAAATCTTCTCATCCCACTTGGAATCATCCTCGGCGGTATGATGGCGATAGACATGGGCGGTCCTATCAATAAGGCAGCTTATGTATACGGAACAATGGTTCTTGCAACAGCGTCAGAGCTTGTCGCAGGCGGCGCACAGCTTTCAGATCCAGCAGTTCAGGCGTGCTATATCTCAATGGCATCAGTTATGGTAGGTGGTATGGTACCTCCACTTGGAATTGCCCTTGCATGTATCTTCTTCCCTAAGAAGTTCACAAAGGCAGAGAGAAACTCAACAGTATCAAACATCGTAATGGCTTGTGGATTCATCACAGAGGGTGCAATACCATTTGCAGCTGCAGATCCACTCCACGTAATACCATGTACACTTGTAGGAGCAGCAGTTGCAGGTGGAATGTCAGCAGCGTTCAAATGTACACTGATGGCACCTCACGGCGGAATCTTCGTATTCGCAACAGTAGGCAACTGGTTACCATACATCATCTCATGGCTTGTAGGATCAGTGATCACATGTATCATGCTCGGTCTTATCAAGAAAAATGCTCAGGATTAAAAACTGCACAAAAGTAATGCACAAAAAACGACAGAATGTTATAATTTATACAATTGGGGTTTGTGAAATAGCTATATATGGCTCAAATGAAAAGATGAAATGGTAATCTGACTGTGATGCCATATGGTAGATAATTACAGATCACAAAGACTTATTTAACAACACAAGGGCCGCTTATGATAGAGGATTTCTGCAAGTGATTATTTATATCATTTGAAGGGAATTTGAGGCCACCGGTCCTTAGATGACGCCTCAAGCGGCATCTTAGTACCGCTGTAGGCCGAAATAAGCGGGAGCGACCCGAAAATGATATAAATAATCACTTGCAGTGGCATAACTGGAATTGCGGCCCGTATTTTAAAGAAGGAGAAGAAATTATGGTAGCACAGACAGTAAAAGTAGTAAATGAACAGGGACTTCATATGAGACCAGCAGGAGTATTTGCAAAGGAGATGACAAAGTTCTCATGCGCAGTAACTCTCGACGTAGCAGGCAAGAAGATCAATGCCAAGAGCGTAATGCTCATCATTGCAGCATGCATCAAGTGTGGTGCAGAGGTTACAATAGAGTGTGACGGTGCAGACGAGAAGGAAGCTCTTGCAAAGGCAGTTGAGCTTATTGAGTCAGGATTCGGCGAGTAATACAGCATGTAATACAGGTATATTGCCCTGACGTCGAAGCGGATTATTTATATTTGAAATCTGAAATCAGACTTCGGTACATTTTACAGGCAGATGGTACTCGGCTGGAGTACCATTTGTTGTATAGAGAATAATTGGAGGTTTTCTTATGAATAAAGGAATCGCGGGTTCAGCCGGCTACGGCGTTGGAAAGGTTGTGATCATATCTGACGCAAAGCCGGAATATGAGAACAGAACGATCACAGATACAGATGCAGAGATCAAGAGATATGACGATGCAGTTGCAGCATTTACAGAAAAGACTCATGCCATGGCGGAGGCTATGAAGGATAGTGTCGGAGAGCACAATGCGGAGATACTTGAGGGACACATACTGCTCCTCACAGATCCGGGGATGGATGAGATCACAAAGGGCGCGATTATGAGCGGAACCTGTGCAGAGGCTGCATTTGAGAGTACATGCGATATGTTTGCCGGAATGTTCCAGATGGCAGATGATGAGCTCACAAGACAGAGAGCAACGGATATCGGCGACATCAAGGTGAGAATGCTCAAGATACTTACTGGCACGCCGGACATGAACATATCAGAGGTTCCAGCCGGAACTATCCTTGTGGCTGAGGATCTTACCCCTTCCATGACAGCGGGAATCGTCAAGGAGAATGTGGCAGGAATCATCACCGCGGTTGGCGGCAAGACATCCCACTCTGCTATTCTTGCAAGAGCACTTGAGATACCGGCGGTACTCAGCGTGGATGGAATAGTTGACATGGTTTCAGATGGAATGACAGCAGTAGTTGACGGATGCGATGGAATCTGCATACTTGATCCGTCACAGGAAGAGGTAGATGAATATCAGGCAAAGAGAGAGAAGTATCTTAGCGACAAAGCTCTTCTTGAGGTATATAGAGGCAAAGACACAGTCACAGCTGACGGTGTAAAGGTACATTTGTATGGCAATATTGGTAATCCGGAGGATGCAAAGCAGGTTGCTGCATGCGACGGAGAGGGTGTTGGCCTTTTCAGAACAGAGTTCCTTTTCATGGGTGCATCGGAGCTCCCATCTGAGGAAGAACAGTTTCAGGCATACAAGGCGGCTGCTGAGACCATGGAGGGCAGAGAGGTTATCATCAGAACCCTTGATGTGGGCGGTGATAAGGATATCCCATACCTTGGACTTGAAAAAGAGGACAATCCGTTCTTGGGTTTCAGAGCAGTGAGATATTGTCTGCAGAATAAAGATTCATACAGAGTACAGCTGAGGGCACTTCTCCGTGCGAGTGCATTTGGCGATATCAAGATTATGGTACCGCTTGTCACATGTGTTGATGAGATCAGAAGTGTGAAGGCTCTTGTTAAGGAACTTATGGCGGAGCTTGACGCTGAGAATATAGCATACAACAAGGATATCCAGGTCGGTGCAATGATAGAGACTCCTGCGGCAAGTCTCATAGCAGACCTGCTTGCAAAGGAGGCAGATTTCTTCAGTATTGGTACAAACGATCTGACACAGTACACTATGGCGGTCGACAGAGGCAACGCTAAGGTTGCTTATCTGTACTCATCCTACAATCCTGCAGTTCTCCGTTCCATGAAGAATATCATCGAGGCGGCAAATGCAGCGGGCATCATGGTAGGCATGTGCGGTGAGGCGGCGGCAGATCCGTTGCTCATACCTCTCCTTATATCATTTGGACTGGGAGAGTTTTCAGTCAGTGCCACTTCAATCCTTGCGACAAGAGGAACCATAGCAAAGTGGTCGAAGGCTGAAGCAGATGAGCTGGCAGCAAAGGCACTCTCACTTGCAACAGAGACGGAGGTTGCGGAGCTTCTCAAAGCAAATGCAAGATAGATTAAAAGTGCACAATATGGCTTGGTAAAAATATGAGCACATTTTTGTATGTTTCATGTGTTTGAGAAAACAATAATGAACAAAAACAATGACCCGCAGTGACTATTTTCACGAAAATAAAAAAGTCGGCATTTTTAACTGGAAAAAGTGCCGATTTTTTTGTTACAGTATATTTAGTAGCAAGAAGAAGCTTTAGTGAACAGAAGGCAGCCTTGCGAATCGAAACAGACAGGCGTATCATATAGTGATTTTAGTGCGTTTGTTTCAATAGTATTGTAGATGGAAATAATATGGATAGGAGGATGTAATAATGTTTGAGAATGAAAAAGTAAACCATGTGAAGTTTGGTGAAGGCAGTGTGATGGAATGTGATGGAAGCCATATAAGAATTGTATTTTCTTATAATAATGTAGAAAAGACATTTGCCTATCCGGGAGCATTTGACAAGTTTGTCAGCTTCCAGAGTGAAGAGGCACAGCAGATGGCTGAGAGTGAGCTTGAACAGATAAAGCTGAATCAGAAAAAACTTGACGGCATGAAGAAGCTTCTTCAGATGGAGAATGAGCGCAGAAAAGAGGAAGCTCTTAAGGCCAAGGCGAAGAGGAAGAGATAGTAATATAAAGTAGGCCTAATATAAAGTAAGATATAGAAAAAGCTAGTAATATACATTGACGCTTAAATGTGTCAGTAAGATTGTGTAATGAGACAAAAGAATAATAGTGTATGCAGTTTTGTATCACTAGAGACATAATAGTCCCTGCCAGAGAGAAAATTTTCTCTTTTGGCGGGATTTTTTGTGCTTGAGGATAATTAGGGGGAGTTTTGTGTCTGAAGAGACAAATAAGGCGCTTGTAAGGATAAATTTGGACCAAATCTGAGAAGAATAAGGGAAATGTGAAAAACATAGTGTTGCAGTAATGCAGTGCTATTTTTACATATACCTTGATTTTGTTGATATTTTTTGCTAAATTAAGTACGTACGTGTATAAATAGGGGCATTTGCACCCATTTACAGAATAAAATGATCATAACAGTCAGATTTGGCTGTCGGAAAGGACGGAGCACAGAGTGTATAAGATTACTAAGGTTGAACAGTTGACAGAGACCATATACCTCATGGACGTGGTTGCACCACGAGTTGCAAATAAATGTCTTCCGGGACAGTTTGTAATTGTCAGAGGTTCAGAGGATGGAGAGAGAATTCCTCTCACTATCTGCGATTACTCAAGAGAGGACGGAACCATCACTATAGTATTCCAGGTAGTCGGAGCTGCTACAGAGATGATGAAGAATAAGAAGGCAGGAGATTCATTTGCGGATTTCGTTGGACCACTTGGATGTCCATCAGAGTTCTGCAAAGAAGATATAGAAGAGCTCAAGAAAAAGAAGATCCTCTTCGTTGCAGGTGGTGTTGGAACAGCGCCTGTATACCCACAGGTAAAGTGGCTCCACGAGCAGGGCATCGAAGCTGATGTCATCGTCGGAGGAAGAAACAAGTCACTCATCATTCTTGAGGACAAGATGAAGAAGGTAGCCGGCAACCTGTATATCACGACAGATGACGGTTCATATGGAAGCAAGGGTGTCGTTACAAATGAGATCCAGAAGCTTGTAGACGCTGGCAACAAGTATGATGTGTGTGTTGCCATCGGACCTATGATCATGATGAAGTTTGTATGTAAGCTCACAAAGGAGCTTGAGATTCCTACAGTTGTCAGCCTTAACCCTATCATGGTAGACGGAACAGGTATGTGTGGTGCCTGCCGTGTGACAGTAGGCGGAGAGGTTAAGTTCGCGTGTGTAGATGGACCAGAGTTCGATGGTCACAAGGTGAACTTTGAGGAGGCTATGCAGCGTCAGCAGCTCTACAAGACTGCAGAGGGCAGAGCATTCCTTGCAGCAAAAGAGGGCGATACACATCATGGCGGATGTGGAAACTGTGGAGGTGACAAGTAATGGCTATAGAAGTAGATGTTTGGAAGAGAGTGCCGGTTCGCGAGCAGGAGCCACAGGTACGTGCAAAGAATTTTGAAGAGGTTTGTTATGGATATAATGAAGAGGAGGCTATGGCTGAGGCTTCAAGATGTATAGGATGTAAGAACGCCCCATGTATGAATGGCTGTCCTGTATCTATCAATATCCCTGGATTTATAGCTCAGGTCAAGGAGGGCAACTTCGCTGAGGCATTCAAGATCATCAGCGAGTCATCAGCACTTCCTGCTGTATGTGGCCGTGTATGTCCACAGGAGACACAGTGTGAGCAGAAGTGTATCAGAGGAATCAAGGGCGAGGCGATATCCATCGGTAAGCTTGAGAGATTTGTTGCTGACTGGGCCCGTGAGAACGGAATCAAGCCAGAGCCTGCAAAGGAGATGAATGGTCATAAGGTGGCAGTCATCGGATCAGGTCCTTCAGGTGTGACAGCAGCCGGAGATCTTGCAAAGATGGGTTACGACGTAACTATATTCGAGGCACTTCACCAGCCAGGCGGAGTTCTCGTATACGGAATCCCAGAGTTCCGTCTTCCAAAGGAGAAGGTAGTTGCCAAGGAGATCGAGAACATCAAGTCACTTGGAGTCAAGATAGAGACAAATGTAGTAGTAGGAAAGTCAGTTACCATTGACTCACTCCTTGAGGATGAGGGATTTGACGCAGTGTTCATCGGATCAGGTGCAGGACTTCCTAAGTTCATGGGTATCCCAGGCGAGAATGCCAACGGCGTATTCTCAGCAAATGAGTACCTCACAAGAAGCAACCTCATGAAGGCATTTGACGAGAATTCAAATACACCTATCATGAGAGGTAAGAAGGTTGCCGTTGTCGGTGGTGGAAATGTTGCAATGGATGCAGCAAGAACAGCACTCAGACTTGGCGCTGAGACGCATATCGTATACAGACGTTCAGAGGAGGAGCTCCCAGCCAGAGTTGAGGAGGTTCATCACGCTAAGGAAGAGGGAATCATATTTGATCTCCTCACAAACCCAACAGAGATCCTTGAGGATGAGAACGGCTGGGTATGCGGTATGAAGTGTGTGAAGATGGAGCTCGGTGAGCCAGACGCATCAGGCAGAAGAAGACCTGTTGTGATTCCAGATTCAGAGTTCACAATGGACGTTGACACAGTAATCATGTCACTTGGAACTTCACCAAACCCACTTATCTCATCTACAACAGAGGGACTTGAGACAAACAAGTGGAAGTGTATCGTTGCAGAAGAGGCAAACGGACAGACAACCAAGGAAGGCGTATATGCCGGTGGCGATGCCGTAACAGGTGCTGCAACAGTTATCCTTGCAATGGAAGCTGGTAGAGCTGCTGCAAAGGGAATTGATGAGTACATCAAGAACAACAAGTAATAATTATATAGAGTCATAAAAACAGGGCTGATGTGTATAGGGAATACTTCACATCAGCTTTGTTTTATATACGGGGGATTAGTTATGTATGATGAATTTGCAAAATGGTTAGACAGAATTTTAGATGAGAATATGCCGCTGCCGGGGGTGGCGATCAACTTCAATATATATGAAGAGGTGGACTTGCATTGGTCGATCCAGTTGATAAGTTCAACTTATTTTGACGAGGAGGACGAGGACTGGAATTATTACGAGGAGTTCACGACAGGGGAAGATCTGTACGAATGGCAGCAGGGTGTAGGCTGGGAGAAGATACTTGATATTTCCTGTGAGATGATCAGAAAGTATCTCACAGAAGGAAAATATGCTGAGAAACTTAAGAAGTACGAGGCTGTTGCCGCTGGATTCGTGGACGGCGATGTGGAAATCCTGTACAGAAGATAGAGTGTTATGGAAACTAGTATGTAGTAGAAAATTGAAAATCTAGTGGGGAGTAGGAAATCGAGTGAATTGTGGGAAAACGAAAGCATTATAAGAAATAATGTACGTTGTATGAAAATGTGTGAGTTGTAGAAATATAGTATGTATTGCAGAAAAATTGTGATAGGTGGGTGACAACATGAAAACTTTATATGTATCAGATCTGGACGGCGCGTTCACTTGTTACAGCGAAGAAGGTGACAAATGGACTGCGGGCAGAAATTCCGTTGATCGTGTACAATGGTGCGTTTATAGTGGACAATCTTACCGGTGAAGTCCTTGCTGCGAATTACTTTGATGAATCGGTAGGATCAGTGCTTGACGATCTATTCGGTAATCAGATATTTCCGATAGTGTATGCGCGGATAGATGGCAAGGAGAAGTTTTCATATGTCCCGGAGCTTGTGTACCGATGGTACGAAGAAGTTCCTGCTCAGCAGACAGGGGGATGTCAGGACGAATGTAGTACGGTCTGTGGGGAACCTGAAAGTGGGAAACATTTTCTATATCACCTGCATTGACAGCCCGGAAAAATTAAAGCCAATGTACGATAAATATAAAGAAACATTTCACTGTGTATATCAGAAAGACATTTATACGGATGAACAATGGCTGGAGATCATGCCGCTTGCGGCATCCAAGGCAAATGCGATAAAACAGTTGCAGAAACTTTTTGGTTGCGACAGGGTAGTTGTTTTTGGAGACGGCAGGAATGATATAGATATGTTTGAACTTGCTGATGAAAGCTACGCAGTGCAAAATGCTGATGAACAGCTTAAAAGCTATGCCACAGCGGTTATATCATCCAATGATGAGGATGGGGTGGCACACTGGCTTGAGGATAATTATACCGTAAAATGACAAAAACTTATGGGTAAAAATCCAGGTTGAGTATAACAGCAAATCTACATAAAAATCAGGTTGTAATTTGCGCAGAGCAGGGTATATAATGACACTACACATTTATAATCTAAAGTAAATATGCTAATATGATTGTGAAACACAAGTTGCACCACGAGATAAGGTGCTTGAATAGGAAAAAGGACAATTGCGGTTATGTAGGATAATATTGTAATTGCCTTAGAAAGTGAGAAGGAGAACATATCTTATGGAAAAGAAAGAAATGATATACTACAGACTGGATGAGGTGGATGAGAAGATACTTGCCATGCTTCAGGACAATGCACGTGTATCACTCAAAGATATAGGCGCTGAGGTGTCCATGTCACCTACAGCGGTTGGAACAAGAATAGACAGGATGCTTGCCGAGGGCGTGCTTGAGGGATTTACGACCAAGCTGAATCCTGAGGCTATGGGTCATTATATCAAGGCATTTATTAATCTGGAGGTTTCACCTGAGCAGAAGGCTGAGTTCTATCCATATATAGACAGCGTGTTAAATGTTGTGGAGTGCAACTGCGTGACAGGAGATTACTCAATGCTCATAGAGGTACGTTTCAAGACAACAGCGGATCTCGATCATTTTGTTGGAGAGCTTCAGAGATTTGGCAAGACAAAGACTCAGATCGTATTCTCCACAAATGTAAAGCACAGATGCAGATACTGGAAGAATGATCTTCACCACGATGAGGAGAAGAAGTAAAAAGTGAAAACTGTGTCGAAAAGACTTTAGACGTTTAACTCAGCGGGAAATACCCCAAAACAAGAAGAATGATTATAAATAATAAGCTTAATTGATAAAAACAGGGGAAAATTAAGCAAAAACAAAAAAATACTTAGATTTCACAAGTTTTTTCTTTACAATCTTAATTTCCTATACTATAATAGGGAGCGTGGTCAGGAAATAATTAACAGGTCACGATATATAATCAGTTTAGGAGGATTTTTACTATGTCATATGTTGATGAAGTACTCGAGATAGTACAGAAGAAGAATGCAGATCAGCCTGAATTCTTACAGGCAGTAACAGAGGTTCTTGATTCACTCAGACCTTGTATCGAGGCAAATGAGGAGCTTTACAGAAAGAATGCTATCCTCGAGAGAATCACTGAGCCAGATAGACAGCTCATGTTCAGAGTACCATGGGTAGATGACAACGGACAGGTACAGGTCAACAGAGGTTTCCGTGTACAGTTCAACAATGCCATTGGACCATACAAGGGAGGTCTCAGACTTCACCCATCAGTAAACCTTGGTATCATCAAGTTCCTTGGTTTCGAGCAGATTTTCAAGAACTCACTTACAACACTTCCAATCGGTGGTGGTAAGGGTGGTTCAGACTTCGACCCTAAGGGT
>ERZ773228.4062-NODE-4062-length-11388-cov-5.095032_pt1 | contig 11388 bp, 10 predicted proteins | sample MGYA00580524_ERZ773228 | MGnify/ENA primary metagenome ERZ773228 (study PRJEB29015, sample SAMEA2737768) | human gut metagenome | biome: human gut; feature: human-associated habitat; material: faeces | place: China | collected 2012 ...
GCTGCAAAAATAATTATTGCCAAAAAAACTGTCATAGTGTATAATTTATCCTCGTGGCGCTCCCCTGTTTTTTCGGAAGAATGACAAGGCCGATTCACAGGACAATGAATTAAAGTTTTTTAAGATAATTATAAGGAGAGGACAACCCATGAGCTACACAACCAAGGACATCCGCAATGTCTGCCTGCTCGGTCACGGCGGCAGCGGCAAGACCACCCTTACCGAGAACATGCTCTACCTGACCGGTGCCATCGACCGTCAGGGCAAGGTCAACGACGGCAACACCGTCTGCGACTACGACGCGGAAGAGATCAAGCGTCAGGTAACGATCTCCGCGGCTATCGCTCCCATTTCCTTCGGCGGCAAGAAGATCAACGTGATCGACTGCCCGGGCTTCCAGGACTTCGCCGGTGAAGTCGCCGCCGCGCTGCGCGCGGAATATCACGCCGCCGACGGTCATATCACCGTAACGGTCACCGAGACCGACGACGGGCTTACGCCCATGGACGCCGCCAGCACGGAGCGCGCCATCACGCTGCTGCTCTGCGCGCCGAACGGCGTGGTGGAGATGAGCATGGACGTGCCGGGTCTTGTGCAGACCTCGCTCAACCTCGGTCGGCTCACCTCCGATGAAGCGAGCCTCCGCGCCAGCTTCATGATCCGCTCAAGCATCAATTCCCAGAAGAATGCCGTGGCCTCGCGTCTCGCGCGGCTGGCGGAGGCGCTGGGCGGGCAGACAGAGCTGGACTCCGACTACAGCGCCTGGCCGTACCGCCCCGAATCGCCCCTGCGCGACCGCGTCGCGGAGGTCTTTTACGAGCAGTACGGCGAAAAGCCGCGTATCGCCGCGCTTCACGCCGGACTGGAGTGCGGCATCCTCTCCGGAAAGCTGCCGGAGCTGGACTGCATCTCCCTCGGCCCTGGCCTGACCGACATCCACACCCCGCGCGAGCGCCTGCACATTGCCTCCACCGAACGGACGTGGCGGCTGCTGCTCGGAACGCTCAAGCGGCTGGATGCGTGAGCCCTCTTATGGCAGAAAATGAAAAAAGGAGTATGACCCCATGAACAGCTATGGATTGATCGACCTGCACTGCGACACGCTGGCAGAATACTGGAAATACGCGCACACCGGCAATCCCGATACGCTGGACGACCCCGGCCGCGTGCTGTCGCTGTCCAATATGCCGAAGGATGTCCACTGGGCGCAGTTCTACGCCGTGTTCATCCCCGACGAGGAGTGCGGGCAGGCCGCCATCGACTACTTCGAAAAGAACCGCGCGAATTTCTACCGCCAGATGGAGAAGTTCGGCGACCGCGTCGCCCCCTGCCGCAACGCCGACGATATGGAGAAGGCCTGGGCGGCGGGCAAGACCGCCGCGTTCCTGACCATTGAGAACGGCAGCGCGCTCGCCGGCGACCTTTCCCGCGTCCACACGCTCGCCGAGCAGGGCGTGCGTGCCATCACTCTGACCTGGAACGGCGAGAACGAGCTCGGCTCGGGCCACACCACGGACCACGGCATGAGCGAGTTCGGCAAGGCCGCCGTGCGCGAGATGGAAAAGGAAAACATTCTGGTGGATGTGTCCCACCTCAACGACCCCGGCTTCGCGGATCTGCTGGAGGTCGCGACGAAGCCCTTCGTTGCCACGCACTCCAACGCCCGCGCGCTGTGCAGCCACAAGCGCAACCTGACGGGCGACATGATCCGCGAGATGGTGCGCCGCAACTGCCTGATCGGCCTGAACTACTTTGTGAAGTTCCTGCGCGACGACGGCGACGTAAAGGGCCTTGACGATCTCTACCGCCACGCCATGCACTTCTTCGAGCTGGGCGCGCGGAAGAATCTCGCCCTCGGCTCGGACTTCGACGGCTCCGTGCTGCCCGAATGCCTGAATACGCCCGCCAAGGCCGCCTCGTTCTACGAATACCTGCTCTCCCGCGGCATTTCGCAGGAGGATGCGGACGGCGTCTTCTACAAGAACGCGCAGGCGTTCTTCCACAAGAATCTTCGGTGACCGCAAGGGTGGATGGCTCATACGACAGAAAGGCCGGCGTTTTCCCCGTGGAAACGCCGGCCTTTTCTTGGCGCCTTCCGGCGCCAATCACAGCGGGACGGTCCGATGGACCGCCCCGCTGTGCCCTTTATGAAACCGTATCCGACGGATCGTCGGACGCTGGTCGAAAAGGGACGCTTCCTTTTGTGGAAACGCCCCTCTTGCAAAAGTAAAATATTGTGTTACAATCGCGGCATAAAGCATTGAGGAGGCAACACTGCATGGCTGCAAACACCGACCCACGCCTGCAAAATCAGGTGATCTATTCCATTTACGTCCGCAACCACACGTCGGAGGGCACTTTCCGCGCCGTCATTCCCGACCTCGACCGCATCCGCGCGCTGGGGACGGATATCATCTGGCTGATGCCCATTCACCCCATCGGCGTCGAGGGCAAGAAAGGCACGCTGGGCTGCCCCTATGCCAACCGCGATTACCGCGCCGTCAACCCTGCCTACGGCACGATGGAGGACTTTGAAGCGCTGGTGCGCGAGATCCACGCACGCGGCATGAAATGCATGATCGACGTGGTCTACAACCACACCTCGCCCGATTCCGTGCTCTACCGCGAGCATCCGGAATACTTCTACCACGACTCCGACGGCAAGCCGGGCAACAAGCTCGGCGACTGGGCCGACGTCATCGACCTGGACTACTCCAACCGCAGACTTTGGCAATATCTGACGGATACGCTTGTAATGTGGGCTAAACTGGTGGACGGCTTCCGCTGCGATGTGGCGTCCTTCGTTCCTGTGGAATTCTGGCTGCAGGCCCGCGCGGCGGCCGCTGATGTAAACCCGGACTGCGTATGGCTCGCCGAAACGGTCCACCGCAGCTATGGTTGTCTCGCGCGGCGGCACGGCGTCTATTCCGCGTCGGACGGTGAGGTGTTTCGTGCCTTCGATCTGGAATACGAGTACGACGTGCGCGAGGTATTCGACCGGTATTTGCGCGGCGAGGTCCCCCTGAGCCGCTATCTGGACGCGCTGAATTTTCAGGAGACCTGCTACCCCGCGAACTACAACAAGCTCCGCTTTCTGGAAAACCACGACCAACCGCGCATCGCCTCCCTTGTGCGCGACGAGCGCGCGCTCGTGAACGACACGGCGATGCTCTATTTTCTCAAGGGCACGACGCTGCTCTATGCGGGGCAGGAATTTGAAAACGACCACCTGCCCAGCCTTTTTGACCTCGACCCCATCGACCGCCGCACCGGCCGCGACCTGAGTGGACTGCTGCGCCGCCTGTACGTAGTCAAGCACCAGCTTGGCAGCGCCGACTGGTTCTTCGCCGACGCGGACGATGCGAACAACCTCGCGCTCCTTCAGCGCGGAAGCGCGGGTAAGCGCTTCGTGGGCGTATTCTCCCTCAAGGCAAAGGCCGCCGATGTGCGCGTGGACGCCGCCGACGGCGTGTATGAAAACCTCATCGACCGCAGTACCGTCACCGTGGAAAGCGGTGTCCTGCACTGCACGGGCGAGCCGGTGATCCTCCGCGCGGAGTGCTGAGCGTTTACCGCTCCACCCGCGCAAGCAGCGGCTTCATCGTCTCCGCCGCGCGGCGGATAGCATCCCCCGCCGGCAAGGCGAGCACATTCGGGTCCATGACCTCGACGGAGCAGGGGCCGTCGTAGCCGGTCGCCCGGACGCTCCGCAGCAGCTCCTCCAAGGGAGCGTCGCCCTCGCCGGGCCAGTAGCTCTCCGCGCGCTGCGCCGTGAACGGGGCGCGCGCCGGGCAGTCGCTGACATGGACCATAAAGAGCCGGTCGCCGCGCAGAGCCGACAGCTCCTCCGGTCGCGAGCCGCCGGCGCAGAAATGCCAGGTGTCGAGCAGCATCCCCACGTTGGCGCGGTCCACGGCTTCCAGGATCTCTGCGCACTGCGCGAAGGTTTGCACGGAGCTGCCCGGCACCGCCATAAATTCCAGCGCCAGCCGCACGCCGTAGTCCGCCGCGGCGTCCGAGAGCCGCAGCAGCGAATCGGCGGTCTCGCGGCAGATCGCCGCCGCGGAGATCCCCTCCGGCACGTTGAAGGACGCGATGACCTCCATGCAGCCGCAGCCGAGCACGCGGCAGGCCGCAAAGCACCAGTCGCTCAGCTCGCGCAGCATCCGCCCGCCAGCCTTGGTCTGAAAGGAAACGCTCTCAAGCGCGTTCAGACTCGCCGCGCGGACGTGCTGCTCCTCCAGCGTCTGCCGCAGCGCCTCCAGCGTCCCGCCGCCGCGCAGATAGCGCAGGAGCGTGCCCTTGCGCAGCTCGACGGCGGAAAAGCCCGCCTGTGCGCAGAGCGCGATGTCCTCCGGCAGTGTGCCGTTTTTCATCACGGTCATTTCATTGAAGCAAAGCTCCATTCTCTCGCTCTCCTTTGTTTTTCAGAAATTCTGCGCGGAGGGCCCCCGCCCTCACGCGTCCCGCAACGCACGCAGCACCGCACGGTGCTGCGTTTTCTATTTCTTGCGCCATACACGCAGCGCCCGCACGAGCGTCGCCGCATCGAGCGATTTTTCGATTCATTATACCATATTTTCCCGGCTCTGCCAAGAGTCCGGCAGGCGCGGTATGCATTTCGTGCCGCAAAAACATACATTTCAGGCAGATTGTTCGCACCCGCTCAAATATTGTGGTATGCTCTATTTTGTAAAATTGTCGGGAAACAGGTCGTTTCCCCTCGAATTTTGGAATAAGGACGCGTCACGTTTTTATTTCCTGACCGGGTTTCCCGTTCAGCATGGCAGATCAACCGCAGACTTTTAGGGAGGACAGAGAAAATCATGGACAAGAAGAGCAACATGAAGAAGGCTATGTACGAAATGTTCGGCGTCGGCGGAGACGGCTCCGAGGCGGCAAGTACTGCTCCGGCGCAGGTCAAGAGCGCGTCCGTCGAGGTCAAGAGCGCCCCTGGTGCGGAGAAAAAGAGCGTTGATCACGCTCCGATCAAGACACCCGAGGCCAGACCCGCCGCCAGCTTTCTTGCCCCCGGCACGGTCTTTGAGGGCTCCTTCCGCGCCAAGGGCGACATTGAGATCGCCGGCGAGCTCAAGGGCGACGTGACCTCCGAGGGCAGCGTGCTGCTGCGCTCCAACCTGCAGAGCAATATCACGGCGGGCAGCGTGAAGCTCACCGGCTGCACCCTCATCGGCGATATCACCGCGAACGGTCCCGTCACCGTCAGCGAGGATTCCAAGGTCACGGGCAACATCACGGCGCAGTCTCTGCTGTGCGCCGGCGAGATCAACGGCGATATCCGCATCAGCGGCAACACCCAGATGGACGCTAACGCGCGCGTGAGCGGCAGTGTTGTCACCGGCACGATCTCCGTGGCGGCGGGCGCGGTCCTGAACGGCAGCGTTGAGATGAAGGGCACAATGGAGGCGAAGTCTTGAACGCCGCGGCAAAAGAACTGCCCGTCTCCTACGATCTGAGCAAGCCGCAGGAGGACAAGGAGCCCTACGTTGGCAGTGTCCTGTTTTTCAAGCACATTATCTTCACCGTGACGCTGCTGCTGATCCTCATTCCCACCACGCTGTCCATTTACCTCTTCGCACAGGTTCGCAGCCTGAACCGACAGCTCGACGCGGCAGGCAGCCAACTGGCAGCCATGCAGGAGCAGCTTCCGTCGACCGCGCCCGAGGGCGGCGAGCCTACGCCGGCCGAGCCCGAGCCTCCGGCGGCCGAGGTCCCCGCCTACACAGAGCTTTACCCCGAGCTGTACGCCGACGATTCGCTGCGCGGCACCGTGGACGTGGACAACGCCGTCTACCTGACCTTTGACGACGGTCCCTCGGCGCGCACGGATGAAATTCTGGAGATCCTTGACAAGTACGGCGTCAAGGCTACCTTCTTCGTGGTCGGCGCAAATGAGGAGGGCGATCTCGAGCGGATGCAGAAGATCGTCGCGGCGGGCCACACGCTTGCTATCCACAGCTATTCGCACGACTACAAGAAAATTTACGCCTCGGTCGAAGCGTATCTGGAGGACTTCAACCAGATGTTCTGCCAGATTTACGAGGCCACCGGCGTCAAGCCGCAGATCTTCCGCTTCCCCGGCGGCAGCGTCAACAGCTATAATGTCGGCATCCATCAGCAGCTCATCGCCGAAATGACGCGGCGCGGCTTCGCCTACTTCGACTGGAACGTCGCCAACGGCGACGCCGTGTTCTCCAAAATTCAGCCCTCGTCGACGCTGACGGCCAATGCGCTCAAGGGCGTCGGCACCGCGCGGCGCGCCATCATCCTCATGCACGACAGCAGCGCCAAGACCACCACCGTCGAGGCCCTGCCCGCCATCATCGAGGGCTATCTTGAGGCGGGCTACTCCTTCGCCGCTCTCACCCCATCGACCCGTTCCGTCACGTTCAGCTATCTGGACTGACCGCAAACGGCAAAAAAAGATCGACCCCGCAGGGCCATTTGACCCTGCGGGGTTTTCCGTTCGCATCCTTCGCCGCGGTCCGTGCCGGACCGTGGCGGGCAGGATGTCAGCCGAGCCTTTCGCACAGGTCCTCGAGCGCGGCGGTCATGGCCTCCTCGAAGGAGGGGTGCGGGCGCATCGCGCGGCAGAACTGCTCGGCGGTCAGGTGGTTGGCGAGCGCCTGCGCCACGCCGCCGATCATGTCGCTCGCATGCTCGCACATGAGCTGCGCGCCGACAAGCTCGCGCGTTTCGGCGTGGGCGACAAGCTTCATGAAGCAGCGGCCCGGGTCGGCGATGACCGTCTTGGCGTTGCCGAACATGACGTGCTTGCCGACCTTGACGGGGATCCCCTTCTCCTTGGCTTCCGTCTCCGTGAGGCCGACGACCGCGATCTCGGGACGACAGTAGATGCAGCTCGGCACGACCGAGAGATCGGTGTGATCCTGCACGCCGCACAGGCGCTCGACACAGGCAATGCCCTGCGCGGTGGCGACGTGGGCGAGCTGGATTTTTGAGGACACATCGCCAATGGCGTAGACGCGCGGCAGGCTCGTTTCAAAATTCCCGTCCACCGCGATGCTGCGGCCATTCATTTCGACACCGACGCCGTCGGCGAACAGGCCGTCGCAGTAAGCACGGCGGCCGATGGCGCAGAGCACCGCTTCGCCGGAGACGGTCTCCTCCGTTTCCTTGCAGGTGAAGTGTACGGCAAGGTCCTCGCCCGCCTGCTCCATGCGCTGTACCATCGCGTTCGTGAAGACCTTTACGCCCTGCTTTTTCAGAATGAGCGCGAGGTTCTGCCCCAGCTCCTTATCCATGTTCGGCAGAAGGCGGTCCATGCCCTCGATGACCGTGACGGCACAGCCGAGGTCGGCGTAAAACGTGGCAAATTCGATGCCGATGACGCCGCCGCCGATGATGACGATGGAGCGGTAGAGGTGGTCGCAGCCCTCGAGCAGCTCGTCGGAGGCCATGGCAAGCTCCAGCCCCGGGATCGGCGGGCGGGACGGCACGGAGCCGGTGGCAATGAGAATGTCGTCGCAGGTGTAGTCGTTGGCGCTGCTGTCCACGTCCGTCACGCGGACGCAGCCGGAGCCGGTGATGAGCGCCGTGCCGCGCAGCAGGTCGATCTTCGCGGTCTTGAAAAGCGACTCAATGCCGGCGGAGAGCTTCTGTGAAACGGCGCGCTTGTAAGCAAAAATTTCAGCCATGTCGGCATGGATATCCTCGGTGTGGATGCCGCAGTGCGCGCCGTTCTTCGCGTCGCGGTAGATGGCGGAGGCGTGGAGCAGCGTTTTGGTCGGGATGCAGCCGCGGTTCAGGCAGGTGCCGCCCGCCTCGCGCCGCTCGACCACGGCGACCCTTTTGCCCAGCTTTGCCGCGCGGAGCGCAGCCTCGTAGCCGCCGGGACCGGCGCCGATGACGATGAGTTGATAATCAGCCATAGTGTTTTTTCCTTTTGAGGGCAATGCCGCCGTTTTCGCGGCGGCATTGCGTGTTTTTTTATTGCGCAAACGAATAGCGCAGGATCATGTTGCGCGCCGCGCCGACCTCGTCGAGACGGCGGACGGGCGTATCATGCGGCGCGGTATGGAGCGCGTCGGGGTCGGAATAGGCAAGGTCAAAGAGCCTGCCGTAGATGTCGCAGACCTCGTCCATCGTCTCCTTGCTCTCGGTCTCGCAGGGCTCGACCATGAGCGCCTCGTGGACGATGAGCGGGAAGTACATCGTGGGCGGGTGCAGACCGTAATCGAGCATTCCCTTGGCAAGGTCGAGCGCGGAAACGCCCGTCTCCTTGTGCAGATCGACCAGCGACATGACGAACTCGTGCATACAGATCTCGTCGTAGGCCATGGTGAATTTCTCTGCGAGCTTCACGCGCATATAGTTGGCGTTGAGCACGGCGTTCATCGCCGCCTCGGGAATGCCGGTCCTTCCGAGCGTGAGCACATAGGTCAGCGCCTTGATGCAGACGTCGAAGTTGCCGTAGAACAGCTTCACGCGGCCGATGGACTTCTCGGGATAGTCGAAGGCAAGCCTGCCGTCCTTCTCCACCACCAGCGGGCCGGGCATATACTTGCGTAGAAAGCCCTTGCAGCCGACCGCGCCCGCACCGGGGCCACCGCCGCCATGCGGCGTGGCGAAGGTCTTGTGCAGGTTCGAGTGGATGCAGTCGAAGCCCATGTCGCCCGGGCGGACGACGCCCATGACGGCGTTGAGGTTCGCGCCGTCGTAGTAGCACAGGCCGCCCGCGTCGTGGACGATCTTCGTGATCTCCAGAATGTTCTTATCGAAGATGCCGACCGTGTTCGGGTTCGTGAGCATCAGTCCCGCCGTGTCGGGGCCGACGGCGGCGCGCAGCGCGTCGAGATCGACGCAGCCGTCCGCGCCGGAGGGGATGTTCACCACCTGATAGCCGCACATGGCGGCGGTGGCGGGGTTGGTGCCGTGGGCGGAGTCGGGCACGATGATCTTCGTGCGCGCGGTGTCGCCGCGGTCGGTATGGTATGCCTTGATGAGCAGCACGCCGGTGAATTCGCCGTGTGCGCCCGCGGCAGGCTGGAACGTGACCGCGTCCATGCCGAAGATCTCGCCCAGCTCGCTGCCCAGAACATGCAGCGCCTCGAGCGCGCCCTGCGCCGTTTCGACCGGCTGAAGCGGGTGGAGCTGCGTGAAGCCAGGCAGCGCCGCCATGTCCTCGTCGATTTTGGGGTTGTACTTCATCGTGCAGGAGCCGAGGGGATAGAAGCCGTCGTTCACGCCGTGGATGCGCTTGCAAAGCGCCGTGTAGTGGCGCGTCAGCTCATTTTCACTCACATGGGGTAGGCGCAGGGGCGCTGTGCGCTCCTCTGGGAGCGTGTATTCCGGCACATCGCACGCAGGCATCAGGCTCAGACCGCGGCCCTCCGTGCCAAGCTCAAAGATCAGCTTCATTTCAGCACCTCCTTCACGATGGAAACGGCTTTGTCAAGCTGCGTCTTGCTCACAAGCTCGGTCACGCACCAGAGGATGCCGCCGTCCACCTCCGCGCCGCCGAGGATGTCCGCCGCGTCGAGCGCGTCAAGGATCTTTTTGCGGCAGTTGGGGCACTCAACCTCGGTCACGAACTCGTGGAAGAATTCGCCCTGATACTTGAGCTTGCAGCCGGCCTTGACAAGCTCGGCGGCAAAGTAGTGCGCCTTTGAAGTGCAGAGCCGTGCGCACTGCTTCATGCCCGCTTCGCCCATCGCCGCCATGTAAACGCCCGCGGTGAAGGCGCACAACGCCTGATTCGAGCAGATGTTGGAGCTGGCTTTTTCGCGGCGGATGTGCTGCTCGCGCGCGGAGAGCGTGAGGACATAGCCAGTCTTGCCGTCCACGTCCTTCGTCTGACCGACGATGCGGCCGGGCAGCTTGCGCGTCATGGCGGCGGTCGTCGCCATAAAGCCGAGGTAGGGGCCGCCGAAGGCGGTGTCGAGCCCGAGGGGCTGACCGTCGCCCACGGCGATGTCCGCGCCCATTTCGCGCGGGGTGGGCAAGAGCGCACAGGCGATGGGGTTCACGCCCATGACGAACTTCGCGCCCGCGGCGTGGACGAGCTCGCCGATGGCTCTTGCGTCTTCGATCTGCCCGAAGTAGTTCGGCTGCTGGAGGTAGAAGCACGCGGCGTCCTCGCCGAGCGCGGCCTTGAGCGCATCGAGGTCGGTCCTGCCGTCCTTTGCGGGAACGACGGTCAGCTCGGTGTTCGAGGCGAAGCAGTAGGTCCGCATGACCTCGATGACCTGCGGGTTCACGCAGGCGGAAACATACGCCTTTGTACGCTTGCGGTCGCGGCACATGGGGATGGTCTCGGCGGCAGCGGTCGCGCCGTCGTAGTGGGAGGCGTTGGCAACGTCCATGCCCGTCAGTTCGCAGATCATAGTCTGGAACTCGAACGTGCCTTGCAGCACGCCCTGACTGATCTCCGCCTGATAGGGCGTGTAGCAGGTGACCAGCTCCTCGCGGGAGGTGATGGACTTCACAACGGCGGGAATGAAGTGGCGGTAGGCGCCCGCGCCGCGCAGAACGGTCTTGTAGACCTTGTTCTTCTCCGCCATGGCGGTGACGGCCTCGCGTACCTCCAGCTCGCTCATGCCCCCGGGGATGTTGAGCGTCCCGTTCAGCAGCATCCCCTGCGGGACCGCCTGATACAGGTCCTCAAGGCTTTTGACCCCGATGGCAGCAAGCATTTCCTCCCGTTCCGCCGCGGTGGTCGGAACATAAGAGCCCATCAGCCCTCCTCGGCGCAATGCGCCTCATAAGCCGCCGCGTCGAGCAGCTCCTCGGTGCCGCCGATGCCCTCGACCTTGATGATCCACGCGCCGTAGGGATCGGAGTTGAGCGTTTCGGGCGCGTCGGCCAGCGCCTCGTTGACCGCGCAGATGGTGCCGGAGACGGGAGAGATGATGTCGGAGACCGCCTTGACGGATTCAACATCGCCGAAGCTCTCGCCTGCGGTGACGGAATCGCCCTCGGCGGGCAGGTTGATAAACACCACGTCGCCCAGCGCGTCCTGCGCAAAATCGGAGATGCCGACGACGGCGATCTCGCCGTCCATCCTGACCCACTCGTGGGACTTGGAATACTTCAGCTCAGCAGGGAAATTCATTATGTTGTCCTCCTCAAATTTTTGTTGTAGAAATCGTTGTGGTAGTATGTATGCTTACTTGTCCAGCTTATAGAACGGCATGGGTACGATCTCCAGCTCGACCATGCGCCCGCGCACATCGGCGTTGAGGTGTCGGCCGATCTCGATCTGCCCGGCGGGGATGTAGCCCATCGCGACGCCGCAGCCGATAAACGGCGCGAATGTGCCGGAGGACGTCCAGCCGAGCTTCTCGCCTTCCATCGTATAGAGGTCGCAGTGCTCGCGCACGATGCCGCGGCCGACGACCTTCATGC
>ERZ773228.4063-NODE-4063-length-11388-cov-3.942998_pt1 | contig 11388 bp, 10 predicted proteins | sample MGYA00580524_ERZ773228 | MGnify/ENA primary metagenome ERZ773228 (study PRJEB29015, sample SAMEA2737768) | human gut metagenome | biome: human gut; feature: human-associated habitat; material: faeces | place: China | collected 2012 ...
GCAGAGCATGGTCCGATGATCACGAGAAATTTATCACTCTCCCCGGTGATGATTTTCCTGATCTCCGCATCTCTTTTTTCTTTTAATGCGGCTAACTCAGCAGGAATCGGAAATTGTTCCCGGATTTCCGCAGGAGTTGGAAGTTTGTTGATGAATTCAAGTCCCATAGATTTTTCTCCTCTGTAAAAAATTTATTTCATTATAATATGCTTTTTGGAAAAATAAAACCCTGGAAATAGAAAAAATATTTGTAAAAACGGAACACATGGCAACCATTTTTCAGTTAGTACTATTTGTACTACTGGTTTGGCGCAAAAAGCTAATCCCATCATAAGGGGTGCCATAACATAAGTACTAGTTTTAATAGCTCGTCGTGTCATGTTTTTCACCCGTTCTTTATCTTCTTGCTCTTTCGCCAATGTTGGAAAAAGAACACTATCAATAGAAGTATTTATATTATTTACTATTACATTTGGAAATTGATTGCCTTGGTTATAATAAGCTAAGTCTGAAGATGAGTACATTTTACCAATAATCAAACTGCGAACATTATTATAAATTGTATCCAACAAGCTTGAAGCAAGCATTTTCCAGCCAAACGATAATAGATTCTTTAAACGGTTCCATGAAAACATTTTTTTAGGACGCCATTTAACTGTAATCCACAAGATTAATGTATCGATTACTGTGTTAGACAATTGTTGTACAACAATAGCCCATACTCCTAAGCCTGCATATGCTAGACTTATACCCAAAAAAGCTGAAAATATAGTTCCTCCTAATGTTGAATAAAAAAAACGTTTAAACAGCATATTTTTTGATACATATGACTGCTGAATTCCTTTCACACCAGATACAATAATCGTTAAACTAATGACTCGAATTATAGGAGTAAGTGAATAATCATTATAAAACTTAGCTAGAAATGGTGAAGCTAGAAACATTCCTAAATAAAGAATAAAACAAACAACACAATTAAAATAAAACACCGATGAAAAGTCTAAATCATCAGCATTCTTTTTTTGTATTAATGCTGTTCCAAGACCACTATCAACAAACACTTGCATAATTGTAGTAAATATAGTAATTAATGCTACTTTTCCAAAAACCTCAGGCGCTAAAAGTCGTGCTAAAACAATTGATACAATAAATGTTACTAATTGTGCACCACAACGTTCAGCAAATCTCCATATAAAATTTGAAAATACTTTATTATTCATTTTTATTCCTCTTCTGCAAAACACAAAATCTCGTATCATCGCCTAATGAAAAAAGTTTTATATTTATTAAAATGCATTTTATAATTTGTTTTATATATTTGATTGGATATATCTGAAAAATTAGTGAATTAAATTTTTTTCCTTTAGTTAAATTTTTAAAAAACCAATCTCTTTTAATCGGTACTGGCGATGGTTCTCTAAGTTGATGATTATGTGCTATAGCAACTTCAATATCAACCTCTTTTAAAACAACTTCTGCATTATTTAATAATGATATACCCTTTTCACTTTGGCATAAAATCAAAGAGATTCCTTTGTCTCTTTCATCTTTACAGAGTTCGCTTCCCCATGAATCACCCAAGGTAATATCAGACACTCTATTAATATCTGCATACTTACACTCATAGCAATTCTCTGTATAAAATATACCATTTAAAAATCCTATCATATAACAATCCATCACATTATTTTTTAATATAGACTGATAATCCTGGTTTTTTCCTTTGGCTCTGAATTGTATATCATACAAATCTTTTAATTTTAGACCATATTGTTCAAAAAATATTTCCAATAGTTTTAATGATGGAGAACCATGACATATCAAATCTATAGTCATAATCAAATCATGGTATTTAACAGGGATATAATTTTGAAATGAAGCCACTTGGCAAGGTAATCCAATAAAAAGAACTTTTTTCCCTTCTAACACAAGTTTTTTACATTTTTTATATGAAGTTTCTGCATTACTCTTTACATAACGAGAACCCGCAATAACATCTAAATTTGTTTCATCCGCAATTATATCAAAAATAAAACAACCTTCTTTATAAATACAAGCACATACAACGCCACCATCTTTTATAAAAGTTTTTGCTAAAGCTGATGCGATTCCACCAGATGCTGCTTTTTTTCTCAAATCACTTTCAAGCGCCCATCCCTGTTTTATTAATATAGATTTTTTTTTCTTCCTAGTACATATCACTTGACATACATTTTTACATGAATTACATCCTATACACTTATTCTCATCAATGACTGCATTCATCGTTTTCAAATCATCTAATATAGAAATGGCATTTGTTGGACAAACATCCACACACGCTCCGCATCCTGCACATTTATTAATATCACATATTGTTTTCATTCCACTTTTTCCTTTGAAAGACTTCTTTTCAAAAATTCTTTAGATTTTTCTCTTTCTATTTCTAACGCTGAATTTATTTTTTTAAAATCTATTTTAGGTATTTCCACTTTTTGCTTCCATTCTTTATTTATAACTTCCTCAGCATTTATTCTAGTTATTAAATCTAGCATTCTTGAATTTCCTTTGTCATTTTTTTGAAAAAGGATCACTGATTTATTATAAATAAATGAAAAGGATAAGCCATGAAACGAATTGGTAACAATGCATTCCGCATGACTTAACAAATATAAAAATTCATTAGGTGTACAATTCCAAAAATAACGATCCATCCCATTAAAAAAATCTTCCCAAAAAGTATTTATAGAAACTACTTTATATCCATATTTTTTTGCTAGCTTTTTTCCAAAATCAAATATTTCTTTCTGTCTATTAAATGCAAATACTAAAATATACTTTTCATCAGGATATTTATTCGGTTTTTTTTCTAACTTTTTCCAATCATTCTTACTAAGAAGATATACCGGATCCATAACAACATCTATCTTTTTATTGCTTCCCAGTAGTTGTTTTGCTGTATTCTCTCTTACGGAAATCTCATCAAATTTCGCAATATGATTCAAAATATACTCTCTTTGCTCATTATCAAGATAATCCATTCCTAGACTTGCAGCATATGATATTTTTTTTCCTTTTTTTACAAATTCAAAATAAAACGCCCTATCCCTACCATTAGGCAAATTCATATTCCATATTTGATCACTACCAGCGATAAAAAAATCTGATTGAATATCAGAATTATCTAATTCACTATAAGACTTATACTCACAAGTCAGCGGAATATACTCATTTAAAAAATGAGTAAAGATTTTTTCTGATTTATAATTATCTGGTATGCGAATCAATCTTCTTATAAATAATCTAATTTTATTGGTTTTACTAGTTGAGCCTTTATAATACCACGGACGATAATTGATAACTTTCGTGTCTAATCCTTGCATATTTAAATATTTAGTTAAAGCATATGTCTGTAGAACAGCTCCATAATTATATGCGTAGTGACATGTAATGATTTTCACTTTCATCTTCGATGCTCCTCACTCAATTAGCCTTTCCATCATGTAATAAATGTATGCTTATCATTCTAGAAATAAACAAACATGTGGCTGAAAATTTATATTTTATATTCTTCATATACATAAAAAACTGTCTTCCATTAATTTGTTTTTCTTTCACTCCATGAAATAAACACCCTAAGTACAATGCTTCTGCAACTTTTATTCCTTTATTTTGTTTATTTGCAAAGTCTAATAAATTAAAATACCAATTCTCATCACATTTAAAATTGTACTTATATGTAGCACTATAACTTGATCCTGTTTTTTTAATATGCCTGTAAGCAGATAAATTATCTTGTATACATCTCACTTTACCGTTAGTTACTAAAGCAAAATATAACAGCTTATCCCCTGGAGACAGATGTCGTTCTAAAATAGTTTCATCAAAATATTTTTCTTTATTAAAATTTCTGCACATAACCGTTGCCAGTTGACCAGGATATACACCTTTCAAATAATGAGAAAGGGTATACTCAACATCCTTACAATATGGATATATTTCATCTGTAAGATTGCTATTTTCATCAACAACAACACAATTATGCGCTACAGCAATATAATCCTTATTAGCTTCTAAAAAATCTACTTGCTTTTGAATTTTATTTTTAGAAATCCAAAAATCATCTCCCTCAAGTGTAAGGATATACTTTCCCTTTGCTTTTCTACGTAAATCAGGCGCATTTTCTAATACATCATTACTTAAATTATGATCTCTATAAAAAACCGTTATTCGATGAGGGTGTTCCCTTTCATATTGTTCTAATACTTTTCTAGTTTGATCTGTCGATTTATCTTCTCCAACTAAAATTTCAAAGGTATATTCTGTTTGTTGTTCTAGCACACTATCAATTGCTTTTGTTATATATTTTTCGTGATTATATGTCGGTATAACCACACTTACCATAGGCTCATTCATTTTTCGCACTCCTTCCTACCTTAAAAAGAGATGTATTATATATTTTATTTTCTTGAAGAATTTCTTTTCACACCTATATTTTTCATCATTTCTACCTTTATTTCATAAAAACAAACGGATATGTACCTCCTCCGTTTCTTATAACAAACGTTATTAACCAGTTTACAATAACTAAAAGCATTAATATAAAATATCCTACTTTCTTCCTACCTGGTCCATAAACAATTTCCATATTATGTGCTAATATAGGCATATATATAATTTGAAAAATATCGAAATAGTATACTATACGAATAATCCATGTGGATCCAATAAACATGAAAAGTGAACCAACTGTTGAAATTAACATCAGGAGTTGCAAAAACTCGAATTCTTTATAATATAATTCACACTTTTTTCTTTTTAATAAGATAATTATTAATAGTATTCCCCAATAAAATAGTCTTACAAATCTCCCACCCACTTCTGTATCTGTCATATAATGTGCATATCTTTCTACCCCATTAATTCCATAACTAGATAATAGGTTAAATATTTGTTCATATAAAAACACAGCTAATAAACAAGATCCAATCACCAAAATCTTAAATATTTTTTTCCATTGCTTATTGTCAACTGCTACCTTAATTGGAAATAATACAATTCCTACAATTGCTGAGTTATGAACTAGTGTTGCAATAAATATAGTAACTATAAATTTTATTATTTTTTTATCTTCAACATATCTGTATGAATATAAAACTAGAAGCACTGCCATTATTTGTCGGAGCAAATTTAATGAAATATTAAAGTAACAAAAATAATAAATCGCAAAGGCAAAGGTTATGCTTATTTTATCTTGATATCTTTTTAATACATAATACAAAATTGTTAATTGCAATAACTCATATAGGAAATAGAATACATGAGCATTGTTTGTAAATCTAGAAATAATAAAATTTATAAATGCATATCCTAGGCCTACTCCGTACTCATTAGCTTTTGATAGATAATTCGATAATGAATCAATTTGTACTGCACGTTCAAACCAACTATTTCCATATAATAGCACATCAGTACCAACTGAATAGTCTCGTACACCAGCCAAAATACTTGGAACTAATAGTCCCAGTATGATAAATAATTGTTTACAGTATTTTATTTTCTCTGACATATAAATAAAAACCAAAGATATACCAAATGTTATAATATACACTTTCTTCTCCTAATAAAACTAAATTTCATTAAATAAAAACAGTATCAACAATCTTCCACATGTCATGAAACACATTTTTTTCAAAGTTTTCCTTAAAAAAATTTATAAATATGAATCAATAATTTTTCAGCTCCAATAGAATACATTAAATCTGTAAATAAACCAAACTTCGAAGAATATAAATTTATATGTCTGACCAAATATCCAATATTTGTAAATTTTTTTTTCTCTATCAACTCACTTCTATACACAGCAAATGTAGAAAACATCATAAAACACTTTAAGATATCTTTGTCACTAATACTATCTAGCATTAATTGAAACTCTAGCTTTCTTCTATTTAAAATTGAAATCTGTTTTTCTAATGTTCTGTCTGAAATATATGATTTGCCATTCATTTGTGTAACATTTGAATTGTGAAGCCTATGCTGATCAACAATATCCATACATAAATAGCATTTTCCAATCGCTGCAGACATTAAGCCAATTAATATATCATGATATAAATATACATTTCTATGTTCATTTAATTTTTTCAAAAATATAGTATCTATAACATTTTTCCTAAAACTCATAGTGTATCCGGAGCCAGAAAATTTACACATGTCTTCTGTACGTAACTCGGCAATACCATTTTTTTTATTTTTTCCGTGGTATTTATATGACAAATCAATCGAATTATCATTACAATCAATAAATTTAATATTAGACTGTATCATACTAACATCCGGATCCTTTATATATATTTCCTCAAAAGCATAAATCTTTTCCAAATCCCAAATATCATCCTGATCCGATAAATATATTGTATCGCCTTTACACAACTTAATTGCCTTAAAGAAATTATCAAAATATCCTAAATTATTTTCATTTTCAACAACTATCCACTGTTTCAATTTATATTTTTTTATATACTCATTAATCACGACTACAGTATTATCTGTCGATCCATCATCACATATAATCACTTCGTCTGGTTTTTGCTTTTGATTTCTTATAGAATCAAGTTGTTGTTCTATATATTTTTCACCATTATATGTAGCCATTGCTACTGATATCATTATTCAACCCCCCTTTTATTCATGATGTATCTTATATAAGTCTTTTCTATATTTTTAGCTGTTGACTCCATAGAAAAACCAGCTTTAATTATTTCATTATTACAATCAGTTCTATCGATTTTATTTTTCGAACCCTCAATAATTAACTTGGCTATTATATCTGAATCATTTTCTATTGAAAACCAATCAACTACTGAACTCAATTGAGTCTCTTTAGAAATTTTATCAGACAAAAAAGTTTTCACACCACTTGCTTGTGCTTCTACTGCTGAAATAGGTAGTCCTTCGTATAATGAAGGCATAACAAAAGCATCCATTCCCATCAATAATTCCGGTATGTCATTTCTATTTCCTAAAAATTTTATTCTTTCTAAAAGTCCTAATTTTTCTGACTCTTCAAAAATTCTTTTCTTATTTTCACCTTCGCCAATAAGTAAAAGATAACTAGATTGATTTATCTTCAAAATTTCTTTGAAAATATCTATTAATTTTTCATGATTTTTTTGATTTGTAAAACGTCCAACATGTCCTATTACAAATGCATTTTCTGGTATTTCAAGTAAACGTCTAGTATTACTTCTCACTAATTGATTAAATTTAAACCGATTAGCCAAAATTCCATTTCGGACAATATCGTAAGGTAAATTTCCATACATCCATTTTCCTGCTTCTGATGAACAGGCAAAGTGTTCATTCACTATCTTATATGCTTTATTTTTATTAAATTGATGAAGTATATAAGTCATCTTTCCAACACTAGGCCTTGTATTATGTGAATGTAAAATAACTGGGATTTTCTGCTCATTTGCACAATATAATGGAATTATATTTGCCAATGAATTTTTATGAACATGAATAATATCATAACCATTTGTCATTATCTTAAGAATATCTTTCTTATATTGTAAGGTGTTTTTTACCTTTGATATCTTAAAAATATTAGCCCCTAATTCTAAAAAATCATTTTCAAGGGCTGGCTTATCACTTTGAGTAATAAAATCAAATTGAAATACATTTCTATCAATTTCTTTATATAAATTAAGTAAAAAAGACTCTATTCCTCCTAAATTATTATCTAGTTCAAAATGCAGTATCTTAATTTTACTCATATCAAATTTCTCAAAATATCCTTTCTCTTATATCTTTAATCTCTTCTATCAGATATCCACAGACTAATAGATTTATTTAAATCTATTGTATTTCCCCGCATAGTATCATTATTATTTCAATTTTATATTGGTATGCAAAATGTATTTACCAAACAAATCATTGTTGTGTACCCATTTCATTTATAGTATTGCTCTATACAATACTTCACACTCTTCAGACACTCTTCGAGCATCAAATCTTTCTCGTACAGTATTTTTACCATTTTTGATCAATTTATTTCTCTTTTCTTCTCCATTTAGTAATTCAATTACCCTAGTTGCTGCTTCTTTCCAATCATTCTTTTTCACAAGCAACCCTGTCTCTCCATCATTTATCAAAAATAGGTAAGAGCTGTTTGCTCGTAACTTTCGTTAATGGATACAGGCGTGTACCAGATCCTCCTGCTAAAATAATGCCTTTCATAACATCTATTCCTCCGTCACTTATAATCTCTCAAACAGTTTCCCATGTTCTTCTGAAACTCTCCGAGCGTTAAACCTATTATGTACATCTTCTAAGCCCTGTGTCACCAATCTACTTTTCAATCCATCTTCTTGATAGATTCGCATCACAGCTTCACTTGCTCTAACATCATCGTCAACTTCAATAAGCAAACCATTTTCTCCATCCCGGATTATATTCGGAATAGCATCTACTCTGCTTGCCACAATCGGTTTGCCAGCCATCATATACTCAGGCAGTGCTAGGCCAAAGCCCTCCCAGCGGCTCAATAGGCACGCCACATCAAATAGCTCAACATAGCTCATCGGATTATCAACCCACCCTGTAATATGTAGACTATCCGAAAAACCATTGTTCTCCGCATACTTTCTAATCTCAGCTTCTTGGTTTCCGTTGCCAACAATAATAAAGTGTGCATTTAGAATCTTTTCCTTCACCAGCTTTGCCATTTTAATAAAGACATCTGGTGCTTTCTGTGGACTCATTCGTCCAACCATACCAACAACAAATGCATCTTCCGGAATGTTCAGTTCTCTCCTTTTAACTGCACCATGTACTTCACTCTCATAGGCTTCGATGTCTACGCCGTTAAAAATGACCTGTAACTTGTCCTCTTTGCATATTTTCTTATCCAATGCTGACTGCTTCTCCGCGTCTGAAATGCAGATAATCTTATCACAGAATAGTGCAGCTACCTTTTCAATAGCTGTGTACATTGCCTTTTTCTTTGCAGAACATCGCATATTGAATGCCCACCCATGTGGGTTGTATACACAGTGATTCTTCAAACCAATATCCGCAACACGCGCAATTGCTCCAGCTTTGCTGGAGTGAGCATAAACAATATCAGGGTTATACTTCTTTATCAGCGTTCTAACCTCTTTTATTGCCTTTACGTCATTGCCTCCAATAGCTCTGGTCATCTCGACCTGTTCAAATAAATCCACCAAATCTCTGTAGTCTTCTTCATGGAAATCTTGCGAGCAAACCAGTATATTCTCAAACTTCTCTTTGTCCAAATACTTGAGAAGCATTCGGATGTAGCGGTCCACGCCACCTGCGGCCTGCGCCACATGCAGTATTCTAATTTTATTCTTTCTCATTTCCAAATACCCCTCGTCATTTTTCTTTCCACAAATCTATGTACAATAGTATTTCTCTCTAATTCCTCGTGTGTTCATCACACAGCCTTTTCCCATTCATCTTTCCCCAGACAGGTTCACTCAACAAAATCAGTCGAGCTTTCACCCTCATTTTCCCGGCGCATATTTATGCAAAAGGACTTATATTTGTATGTATATTCAACTCCACCATAGCCGATCAGACCGCAACTGATTTTGCCCAGTAGACATTTCTTAGACTTATATTTCTACGAAATATAAAACAAAAAAATCCACCCTTCCATCCTCTATCACTTCTAATCTAAGGTTTCATTGTATATCCCGCACCCTCAAAAAGGGTAAGCTCCGCCATTGCCTCTGTATCAGATTTTATCCATTTCAGGGACATTGCCAAAGCTTTATTTCAATATAGTTTCAATGGAGTCGTACCAACTCTCATATCTTACTTACATTATTAGATATTGTATTTACAATACAACTGTTTTTTCGTAGATTTATTTTTCCACAAAATCTTTTCTATTGTAACATAAAAACAGGAAATTGCAATAGAAAACACCAAAAAAGTTCGTTTTTCGAAAATTCTACGAAATCAAAATCAACAAAAAATCAGCCCTTCACTCTGTTATCGACAGGCTGACTGACTGATTTTCAAATTTTCCTATCTATTCCTCCATATCATCCCCATCTATCTCAACTGTATAATCCTCAAATCCATCTTCTTCGCCTTCATAATCAGAATTCTGCGACTGTACATCCTGCTGCTGTACAGGTGTTTTTGCCTGAGATGTCTGATGCGGCTGTGGAACATTTAATTCGTTTCTGTTTGCAACCACCATTTCCAAGGTTTTTTGAAGTAATTTCATATAAGCCTCATAACGCATGGTGATGTTTTCCATAGAGTATGTAATGGTATTCTGGACATTAACCAAAAGACTGTCCGTATACTGAATCGCTCCCATACGGATAGCATCTGCGTCTGCGTTTGCCTCTGCAATAATTTTCTGTGCCTGCTCCTGTGCCTGTACCACCATGTCATTTCCCTGAATATATGCCTGTTGCATAATCTCATGGTCATTTATCAATGCACTTGCCTGCTCAGTAGCCTTAGCAATGATATTTTCCGCTCTCTGCTTTGCATCCTCCAGAATACCATTTTTATTTGCAAGCATTCTCTGATACTTCTTAATCTCTCCCGTAGTCTTCATTTTCAGTTCTTCTAAAAGTTCCTCTATCTCATCCTTATTTACCACAATCTTTGTGGTAGATATTTTTCGATCAGAGGCGATTTTTATGTTACCTGTTAATTGTGGCAGTCATGCTGACTACCAAAACTTTGTTGTTACTAATCTTCGTAAATATTATCCTGATCCAAATGCTCTTGCTCGTTCCACCTGGGATATCATTGAGCGTTTTTGGAATCTCGATTTATCTTTTACCGATACTTTTATGACTGATAAATATTCTAAATTCGGTCCTGCACCAAGAACCCCTTCTTGCATGCAACGTTCTTACCTTCTTTCCATTGACTTTAAAGTTACTTCGCTGACAGAATGGGCTGCCCAGCTTAAAATCAATCCCCTTTATGCCATTCCCAGTGGATTTGAACCTGGTAATACTCCCGGGGGTGGCACTTTTTATGATTTTATAAACCGCTTGTGGAATTCTGATGATAACCATATGTCACCACATATCCATCCTCTTAAAACCAGGGTTAAGAAGCCTAAAACAAAAGGCACGAAAGCTGATTCTGTGGAAAAAGTTACGGTTGCCGAACTTCTTCCCTCTTTGGAAAATACGGTTTTTAATCTGGACGAACATCCTTATTCTTCTCTTTTTACAATCTATAAGAAAGAGTTCCTTGATGTTTCTGTATCCACAGGACTTATCCATTCGGATGCTTTGGCTTTAGCCGGTGATGGAACTCCTGTTGTTACTTCCCACAGGGAACGAAAAAAGCGTATCTGTAAATGCAAAGACAATGGCATTACTGACTGCAAATGTGACC
>ERZ773228.4068-NODE-4068-length-11376-cov-2.755410_pt1 | contig 11376 bp, 9 predicted proteins | sample MGYA00580524_ERZ773228 | MGnify/ENA primary metagenome ERZ773228 (study PRJEB29015, sample SAMEA2737768) | human gut metagenome | biome: human gut; feature: human-associated habitat; material: faeces | place: China | collected 2012 ...
AATAGATAATTTACGCATCAGTGCCTCCGCACGGGATACCTTCTCCGCCCGACTATCTCTCGACTTCTTACTCTCTACCGCCGGAAGCAGAATATTATCAAGAATCGTCAGGTTCTTCATCATATACATTTGCTGAAAGATAAATCCCATCTCATCCAACCGCTTCTTTGCCAATGTGTTCTTATCCAGTTTCATTATATCCTGACCATCAAATAAAACCGATCCACTTGTTGCAAGATCCATACCTGACACAGAATACAACAATGTGGATTTTCCGGAACCGGACGGTCCCATAATAGCAACCATATCCCCCTCTTCCACATTGAAGCTCACATTACGCAATACATTATTCTGTCGTTTATCAATCACATAGGTCTTACACAGATCCTTTACTTCTAATATATTTCCCATCTGTCTTCCCATCCTTTCCCATCTTTTTTCATATTTTCCCATCTTTTCCCATCAAGCATTCTCTATGCTATCATTTTGTTCTATTCTACATTTGCCAAGTCTGTTCCACGGATCGCGTATACTCTCCATGCAGTGATTCCAATCGTGAGCAGCGTCGCTCCCAGAATAATGCCCGGATAGATCAGCAGCATCTTTATCGGATCAAAACAGTACCGCACTTCTGTCGCCCCCATCATCGCCCAGATCGGATCACACCACAATTTTGTAACGGGTACCGCAAACGCCACAGCACACAGCTCCGCCACTATCGCTACCAGAAGGAACCGGCACACCTGCCATTTCCATATAGCACCATTTGTAAATCCAATCGCCTTCAAAAGCGCGATCTGACTAATCTCCGTTGACAGAAAAGAACGTTCCATCAACACTGTTACAAGAATCACTACAATCCCTGTTATGACCAGAAGCAGCAGGATCACAGAATCCATAACATCCGCAACTCCCATACAATCCACGCAGTATCCAGCCGCATCATAGACCCCATCAATATCATACATCTGTTTGATCTTCTGTATCCGCTTTGTAATCTCCTTGTCATCCGGATTGTCGGCAAAATCAATCTGATATGCCATCATTGCATTGGCATATACCATCGAGGTAGGTGCATCCTCATGCAGTCTTGCGACTTTGCCAAGCTGATTCATCGACTGAAACATCGCCGTTACCATACACTTTCTTTTTTCTGCCCCAAAATCAATTGTAATCGTATCACCAATTCCTATTCCTAATTGTTCGCCAATGGCAGGCGTGATCGCAATCTCATTTGCATTTTGCGGCGCAGTTCCATCTGTATAGCTATTCTCGGATGCTTTTGTCTCCGTATTTTGCTGGAAAGTAACCGAATAGGCCTCTCCGTCCGCCTCACAGGAATATTGGTACCAGATTTCCATGCTGACTTTGCCCGGCATTCCCATCTCTTCCAGATCCTTTTCAATTGACCGGTAATTCTCTTTTAACTGCTTTTCCCCATCCTCTTTCATAACACTCATTTTAATCAGTTTGGCATCCGGTATATAGATGTCTGATTCCTTTCCAAAACAGGTGATCAGATTCTTACTCTTCATTGTGGAGGATACCAGCACCATCCCCAACATAATAACGGAACACAGTAAAAAGGCCAGCCATATGGTCAGATACCGTTTCGGTGCACTCAGCACATCATTTACTGCCATATAAAATGATGCCTGCACATGGGAACGTCCCAGGCGGTACCCGGATTTCTTCCGGTATCGCTCTCCGGTCTGACCACTCCGTATTGCATCAACCGGTGTTAGTTTCTTTACATTGCCTGTACACAGATAAGCAACCCATACCATTAACACTATAACCAGTACTGTACCGATTGCATTGATTCCATGACCATTGTCATTTCCAAGAACCATTTTGGCAGATACCGACGCAATCAACATGTTACCAAACGGAATACTCAGGGCAAAACCGGTCACTCCTCCCACGAAAGCCATTACACAATATTTGACTATATACAATTTGCGAATCCGGCTATTTTTAATTCCAATCGCCTTCATAACCCCAATCTCACGATATTCCCCTTGTATGGTAAATGCGATCACAAATCTTAAGATCACAAACGACACAATAATCAAACATATGCTAAGCACTAACACGACCATTGCTACAATCATATCCATTACATACGCCATTTTGATCGTGGAACGATCTGAACTAAACAAAATGTTAGATGCCCGGGTCAGCTCGGAAGCAAGTGCTTTCGTATCGTCCGTTGCAACATGAAAGATCCTTCCTTCATACGTCTTTACCTTCTCACTCCTTGCAAATACCTGATAATCCTCACTATTCATGACCAACCGGGTATTTCCCATCATTTCTGAGCCAAGCAAAGCGTCCTTGATCTCTCCGACAATCCGGAACGTCATATCCACATCCCGCATCTGAATGCGGAGCGCATCTCCCACCTTTGCATGATTCTTAGCAAGCATTCCACTTGTGATATAGATTTCTCCCTGCTTTACCTGTGTCAGCTGCTCATTATCCGGCAGAAAAAAATGCAGCTGATCTTTTTCTAACGACTGCAACACCAGTGTATTATTCTTGGTACTGAGCTTCTTTCCATTTACTGTCACATCATCATTGGAGCCCCAGATGCAATGTTCCTCCCGGAAATTTGAAACGTATGTTGAATGCTCCAGAAGTTCCCCGACACCTCCATCTCCCGACTGGGTAAATATCATATAATCCAGCAGTCCCGCTTTTTCAAAGAAATAATCAGTTCCATTTAATATAGTTACTACATTATTCAATCCACTTGCCACAAACATTGCAGCCAGAATTACAAAAAGCAGCAGGATTATATTCATGGTACGATTCCTCTTCAGATCTCTTTTCAATATGTTGAGATACATATACATAACTCCCTTCCTGTTTTCTTGTATCCAGCATAACAGAAGAATTATTAAATAATCCTTAAATCATCTACTGCCTATAAAGCAAGTAGACCGGGCAGGATCACTCCCACCCGATCTAATGATACAATCTCACTATATCTTTCGCAAAACCATCGTAACCGTAAATTCATTATCCTTCGCTGTCCCGGCATAGATCTCGCCATCCATCTTGTGAAGAAGCTCCTTACAGATATACAATCCTAATCCGCTTCCCCGGACATGTTCACTGTTACTTCCCCGGTAAAACGAATCAAAAACATGTGCCATCTCTTCCTGTGGCAATGTGTGTCCGGTATTCGCAATTGACACAAGCACATGATCCTCTTCCTCTGAAAATGATATTCGTATGCTTCTCCCATCTCCGTACTTAATTGCATTTTCCAGTATATTCTGTCCTGCCTCAATCATACGGTCTTCATCCCCATATACCAGACATCCCGGCACCTCTTCCACTATAAAACTTGTATGAAGCTGTTCCAACTTCTCTGCATAGTAATGGACAAGCATGTGTATCACCTTTGAAAGATAGATTTCTCCATTATGTACTTCCCTTTGCAGAAAATCTTCCCTTGCCGCCTGTACAATCTGTTCTACATAATGGTTGATCTCGTCTGCATTCCTTCGGATTCCTGCAATGGCCTGTTGCCGTTCCTCCTCTTTGTCATACAAATTGGTGGCAAGTGCCTTTGTATACAGATCAATTGCAGACAACGGTGTCCGAATATCATGTGACAGAGATAATACTAATGTTTTTTTCTCCTTTTCTAGTTCCAGTTCACGGAGCTTATCTGATTCCAATTTCTCACGCAGCATATCCATTCCCCACAAAAAACGTCCAAAGAACTTACTTTTTTCTGCTTTTACCGGAACTGACAGATTGCCCCTTGCTAGTTCTGTGGTCAGATATTCCATTGCATTAAATGGAGCAATGACTTTCTTTCCCATCATATACAGGGCAACTGCAGATATCAGCCACATAACTATCCACATTCCATTCATCACGATTACCGTGTGACTGCCTGAATTCTTCCGGTAACAGAACCGATACCATGTACCATTAATGTCTTCTATCCGGTATTCATCATTACACACTTCATCCGGATCAAATATCTGAACCGATAAAAGACTGTTATATTTCCCCATGTCCAGATCTTTGACCAAAGTCCCTTCCCTCATGTCCTGAGCTGCCCGTGAGACATCCACAAGATATTCTTTCTGTGCCCGGTGGGAGTCGTACCCGGTTATGACAAAATTACATATTCCGATCAGGCATAATTCCAATAACAAAATACCTGCTGCAAATCTTCTATATCTACTCAAAACGATACCCCGTTCCCCATTCCGTAATAATATGTACCGGATGTTTTGGATCTTTCTCAATCTTGTGCCTGAGCCATTTGATATGCACCGTCAATGTCTGCATTTCCGATTCACTGTCACTTCCCCATATGGTATGAAACAGATACTCTTTCTTCAACGTCACTCCCGTATTCTCCATCAATAATTTCAGCAGTTCAAATTCCTTTGCTGTCGTCTCGATCGGCTGCCAGCTCCGCTCCGGTTCTGTCCCGATCGCAAGATAAACCGTCTGCATAACAGTATTTAACTTAATATCACCACGAATCATCTCTTCCTGTGCATACTTTCGTTTGAATATACCATTGATCTTCGCCAATAAAATATCTACATCATATGGCTTATCTATATAATCATCCGCTCCGAGATTCAGTCCCTTTAACTTATCCTCTTTCTGTGTTCTGGCACTTGCAATCAGAATATGCGCATTGGAGCTCTCACGGATTCTGGAACACACAGCAAATCCATCTATGCCCGGAAGCATCAGGTCAAGAATCACTAATTTGGCTCCATATCGTTCAAATACCGCAATCGCCTTTTCTCCCGTATCGACAACACTGACTGTATAGTGTTCTTTCTGTAAGAAATCAAAAAGCAGCTTGCCAATCTCTTTATTATCTTCTACCACAATAATATCTAACATGTCTTCTCCTCTTTATAGAACAAACAAAGTTACCTTATCCTTCTCGCTTACACCAACTACAAGCCAGTCATACACCATTCCACTCAACGATCCTCTCGCCCAGCTCCGTAACCCGCTTCTTCACGTCCATCATACCAGCCATGTTCTCTTCAGTCATGTGATCCACAACGCACCTCGCAAACCTGACCTTCTTACCAGTGAAACCTCTGTAATACTTCTCTATGTAACCAGGAAAAAGCTCATATTGTCCACACTGCGCTTTCAGGCTGACTTCCAGTGCCTCCTCTATGGCGGTCTTCGGAATATAGTTTTCTATTTCCTTGCCCTTAGTGACCCACGACATCATTCCAAGGGCATCAAATTCCGCAATGATCCTCTTCTTGGTATCATTCAGCCGGGCATTCCTGTTTCTCTTATCACTGTCCATCACAATAACAGCATTTCTGTTGGTCTTGATAACACTTATGAGCTCAGTCACTTCCTCAGCCGAGTACTGTGACAGCAGTCTTCCACCATAATACAGAAACTGATAATGCACCCCCTCCACGAAACGGTCCGGGAAATACAGGTCAAGCCAGTGCTTTATGTACACTCTGTCTGATGGTCCTTCCACCCATATGATTCCATTTGACTGGAGCAGATCACTCGCCTTCACGTCCAGATCATCAAGTATCCGGGTCTTGTCCAGATACGACTCTATCCTTTTGACAAATGCCCTTCCGTCCTGTTTGTACACGTGGAATATCCCCGCATCGTCCTTGTCATAAAATGCATTGATGGCCACATGCGAATGGGTCGTGATAAACACCTGTACATCATGCATTTCCGCAAATTCATATATATACTCAAACAGTTTTCTCTGCATGGCGGGGTGAAGATTGTTCTCAAGCTCCTCGAAGCCATAGACCATCTTCTTGTTCTTATATTCATCCAGCTCCGGTATGACAAGCAGATTGAGCAGCACCAGAATGATCGTCTTGAGTCCGCTTCCCATACGGGACAAAGGGCAGCGGCTCATGCCCTCCTCCTTGAGAAACACCTCCCACCGTACATTCCCGTAGCCATCCTGTACCTGCTGCACACGTATACCCTCGAATACAGCCTCAGGGCTCATGATCTCATTTACCGCTTTCAAGAGAGTGTCCTCAATGATCGTCTCATCGTAGCTGCTATCGTTCAGAAATGCCCTGATAATGTTGCTTGCGCCCCTGCCGGTACTGGACAGATCCTCCAGTGTTCCGCCTATCTTCTCTTCCTCCTCAGGAACGATATTGCGCTCCGCGGCAACATGTCTGAACACGTATGTGTCCCTCTCCCGGCTTATATCAGATTCGACTCGATTGGCATCTGAGGAGTTCCAAAGGGGAAGCCTGTCATTCCACTCCACTATATGTCCACCGCTGTCCTCAGGCTCCACCCTGTAGCCTATCGACCGGCCTTTTGATTTGATCCAAAGAGTTCCGCTTGTGTAGCCCTGAATCGATGTATACCCGCTGAGCAATCTGTCACACATATCCCTGGTGATCGGTATCTCCGCAGCAATCTCTTCTGCACAGGATGTGATCTCCTCCCTCATTGCATACATCCTGTCATACATCATCCCCATCACATCGATGACACTTGACTTTCCGCTGTTGTTCTTGCCTATTATCACCGACACCCGTGGAAGGTTGTCAAGTTCTGTGTATGTGTCGGCGGCGAATGCCTTGTAGCCTTTGAATCTTATTCCTTTGTACATGGGGGGCTCCTTTCTTAATTACATTGGTTGATAGATTTATCACTGTTTTATGTTCCAATATTGAATACGTATATATAGTAATTTTAATATATTTTCTATTTAAATCAATATTCATAGCGGACCAGGTACTGAATATGGCCAGCTACTATGATTATAATAACCGCGGTGATTTCGCTCCTGAACAGGAGAAGGAATGTGTGATTGGCGTATACCGCCTGACCATGAAGAGCAACTCAGATAATTTCCGCCAGTCCTCCATCCAGGGTGTCATGAAAAGGATCAAGGCCAAAGGCGCCAGAGTTATCATCTACGAGCCAACTCTCAAGAACGGCGAAACGTTCTTCGGCTCAGAAGTGGTAAATAACCTTAAGAAATTCAAAAAAATCAGCCATGCTATCATCGCCAACAGATACGACTCGTGCCTTGACGATGTGAAGGATAAAGTTTATACGAGGGATATTTTTAAGAGAGATTAATCTCGAAAAATTGTTAGTTCCTTAAAAACCAAAAGACCCAACATGGTCCGCATCGTTGAGAGGCGTGTTGGGTTCTGTTGGTCTTAGTACATGCAATATCCATAAATATTGCTGATTCAATCGGTTTAAATCGGTTGAATTTGATCATATTAAACCAATCATAATCCCTATTTTATAAGGATTTGGAGTATTGATTGGTTTAATAATCGGTTTAAACAAAGCAAACTAAACCAATCCTAAACCGATTAATCTTTTAATATCCAATTAGCTTTACGTTGGTTTTCTCCATCCTTTTCAATAACATTCTTATTTTTTAAGGCCGTTAATAAGTTGTGAACTTTATGTTTCTTTTGGTCATCCGACAATGAATCTGGTAACTTGCCCCATAACAATTTGTTAATTTCTTTTCTATTTGCTTTTGAATATTGTTTCAGATATTCAATAATTAATGTCTTATAATACTGATCATCCAAGCCTTTGTTTTTTATATAACCTGCTTGATCCTCAATACTTTTTGCAACTGATGCTGACAAATATAGGCGTCCAAGTCTTCCCTCTACAAGTTTTAATGCTCGTAATCTATCAGCATCCTTCTTCTCAATTTGAACACCTTTTTGGACTCTATCAAGCAAAAACGCATCTTGTAAATTTAATTCTGGATGGTCATACAAAATATGCATATAATTATCATCCAAGGTCTTACCATAAACCGTTAGCAACATTATAAAACACATTAAAGCGCAGTGCCATGAACTTAAAGTTCTATTTGTATAACTAAACCTCAATTTATGCAGAATAATTCTAATACGCAACTCAAAAGCTGTCACTCCGCAAATATAAAATCCAGCTCATCCATCCCATCCAAATATCCCGAATAAGATCTATCCTCATCATAAAAATCGCCATAATCTCTGTCACCTGGATCAGCCAGCACATCGCACACATAACTCTCAATCTCACCAGCATCCGCCCAGATATCATATCTGGATAAGTCAATGTCATCTGTTATCGCACGAGGGAATACCGCCAATTTATCTGTCACATCGTCATATATATCATTCCGCACACAATCTGCCAAAATATTAACAACCTTATCTACATCAACCTCATGATATGATCCGTTGTATACCATGTTCTCATTGAAAAGTTCATATGTATCCTGATTTGTATAACTTTCGGATCTGTCATATCCATCTATGTAATCCCGCATGGCCTTGTCCAGCTTTTCCAGAACAACATCACTGTCCACCAGTTCACACAGTTCCAATCCATTATTCTTCAGATTTTCTTCAAATACACAAAAATCATCAAAATCCATCGAATCCAGCAGATCTTCCAATTTCTCTGACGACAAATGCTCACGTGTGCCATAATATGCTGCCAGCGGCTCCGAGAGCAAAGAAGGCACTACAGTAAATGTACTTGCTTCGTTATAAAACGCATATGGCAAAGACTCCACAAACGTCCTGACAATATCTCTGTATTGATTTATGCATATACCCAGCTCACATATATTCGACAATATGACAAGCTGCTTTTCGACATCACTTGCAAAGTTGTATCTACATGCGTCTCCAGATTTTACAATATCCGCCATATCTGGTCCGAATCCTCTGACAACCTGAATATATTCCGTGGCGTTTCTCCTGATTTCTTCAACCTCAGGTTCATTCTCATCCAAATAATTCTTCAAAAAGTCATTTACAGATGGGTTGATAGCTCCAATTTGCCGCACGCCATTGTTCTCTATAATCTTGACAAATGTTCCCTCCATCCGCTTCAATACTGCTTCCCACACATTTCGGGTTGTGTCTATATCAGTTTTTTTCGTAATACGGGCATTGAATACTCTGCGCAATACCTTGTCCTCCACACCGACGTCCGTCAACGAAAACAGTGAAGTAAGGAAAATCCTATCCTCCGCCTTGAGCCTGTTGTTAAACTCATCTCTCCAGATTTCAGTAGGATTATCCAGACATCTCCTTATAAAATCACAATATTCATCTGCAGCAATCTTGCTGGATACATTTTGTCGCGTAACATACTCTATGATACGCGGTGTATAATTCCTATGTTTGACTATCCAGCGATAATTATTATTTTTTAGAATCTGAGCATAATGATCCGTTGGTATATTTCTGAAATACAAATGATTCTTGAATATCCTGCCCTTGTCTTCAATGGTCATAGAATCCATATCAATATACTGAAGCCGCACCTTCTCCGTGTCTATAAAACTGTGCAGCTCTATGTAAGATTCCTTTGCATGCTGAAATATCGTCACCCTGGAGTTCATGATGAGTTTCTTGTTCTTATGCATCAACACATATTTAATCAAAGACATGAGTTCATTTTCCTGGGTGTCCTTCATTCTGAAGTAATACTGTCCAAGGCAGTCATCCAACAGAATAATCTCTTTAGATTCCTTATCAACTGACAAAGCTTTCTTTATGCTCTGCAGATCCCCATTTGTCGTATAAATAATCCGGTAACCCAGTGCTGCGTAATACAAAGCAAGCATCTTGGTCGTCATGGTCTTTCCAGTTCCAGGCATTCCAAGGATCATCAACAGACGATTACGCTCAAGAACATCTATACACTGTCTGTAACTCGAGGTTTCAACAAATTCTCTCTGCTCCTCTTCTATGTTGTATAGAAGCGTTTCACAATCTATGAAAATATCCCTACTATTGATCTCTGCCAATATATTTGTTGATTCAAGCCACAATTTATAGTGCTTGCGCACAATATCCATATTTGCCGGATCCTGCAGATACTCATCTATATCATTCAACGACAATATATTACATGAACCCTCCATGTATTCTGCAAACAAATTGAAAATCTCCGTCTTATTTGCAGGGGTTAGCTCCAATGCACAACACACATAGTATTTCTCTGGTTTCAGCTCAGCAACCTTCGAAACCTCCTTCTTCAGGCTTGATATAAGATCACTGTATTTGCTGTTGATATAATGCTTGACCTGTATAACAACATTCTTGCTCACAGTATCATCAGTTATATCAATGCCACCATCCCGACCCCTCGCAAATATCTGAAAAGGAACTCCCAGCTTCTTCTGCATTATATCCTTGCACAATATTTCAAATTCGTAGTCACACAGGTTTTTGTAATTAAACATCTTTTATCTCCAATAAAACTCTATTGTATATTCAATCCTTCCTCTGATATGGAGTACCTGATAAAATCAAGATCAATATCCTGCGTAGCACGTCTGATTTCTCCAGACAAACTTCGCATAACCACACCACCTTTAATTGTCACATTTCTATTTAAACTACTTTTTGAAATTGCACTAATTATGATATCCTGGCATAGCTTTGCTTCTGCATTTGCTTCACTATATCCTTCGTTTTTTATTTTATCTACTTCCTCTAGTAAATTCATCACAATACCTCCATCTGAATCATATCCTTCAATTTTTCTGCATTTTTAAAATAATCAGCATATTCCTCAACCAAAGCAAAATCCATTGTTTCTGCTTTATTTCTATAGTTCGAAATAATCTCTTTATAATAATCAAAGGGGAGTTTACTTCTAAATCGCATTAGTTCAATAAGCATACGTTCTAAGCTATAAATATTGATTTCCACATTGTTTCGCTTCATCTTTGTCATTCCAACTTCAAAAATCTCGTTTTTAACAAAAGACTGCTTTACACGTGAATCTTTTATTCTGCTATCTGTTCTAAGAGTAGCAATACAATAATAATCCGGTATTACATCCGTAAGCGAATGATAATAAAATGCGCTTTCTCCTGTAAATATAGAACGTGGATATTTAACACTAATAATCTCTAATTCCGAACAAGCTTTTTGCAAAGAATATATACCTTTTTCTTTTTGAAACAATCGACCTTCTGCAATTTCTTTTTTCAACAAATGATCACTGCCATATTTTTCTATACAATCCTTATAGGTCAATATCATAACAATCAACTCCATTTAAGTATTTATACACACATTCAACATATTGTGTGTATCTTTACTTGAAATTTTAACCGCATTTATTCATTAAGTCAATCAAATTTTTAAGTAAAAATACACATTCACCCAATGTTGTGTGTATCTTTACTTAAATATGCCTTATAGTGATATTGTTATACAACAAACCTAAAAATATGCATTACAATTTTCCCCATTTAATACTTGATAAAAAAACAGTCATCTCACTTTTTATCTTTCCCAAAATAGAAAATGGCGAGAAATTCTTCTCGCCTGCGGTGATCCCAAGAGCTACCCCTGCTTA
>ERZ773228.4083-NODE-4083-length-11334-cov-2.432662_pt1 | contig 11334 bp, 9 predicted proteins | sample MGYA00580524_ERZ773228 | MGnify/ENA primary metagenome ERZ773228 (study PRJEB29015, sample SAMEA2737768) | human gut metagenome | biome: human gut; feature: human-associated habitat; material: faeces | place: China | collected 2012 ...
TATCCGACAGACGTTATGTTTCCACATGGCTCCGGGATGAGATGGAGAAACATATGGAAACTTCTTTCCCTGAGGGGAAAGTGGATTTTTATACGGAGGGTTCTTGCTCCATGGATAGTTTATTGGCGGTTCTGTCGGAGAAAGATCCGCATCGAGCGACAGCCGTGATGTATTACTCGTGGATTACCGAGAAACCTTTCTTGAATCACTCGTTATTATATAGTACTTTATATCAAGGTATAAACGGTATTTCTAGGCATCCTGTTTTTTCTTTATATGATATGGGTGTGGAAGAAGGATATACGATTGGTGGATATTATAATAGCGCTAAAACGATTGAGACTGCTCTAATCCCCTTGCTACAACAAGTTTATAACGGTGAAGATATGGGCAAGATCCCGGTTTCGACGGTAAATGATCCTCATAAATATTTGAATTATGCTTCGTTGATAAGTGCGATATCTAATGAAGATAATTTCCCGCGTGATGCGATCTACTTGAATGCGCCTCCCTCTTTCTTGGAAAAATATTGGATGCAACTGTTAGGCTTTCTGATATTCTTTCTGGTAGTCGTGTTTTTAGCGTGGCATTACGTGTATCGTTCTAAGCAAAAGATGAAGGAAGTAGAGTTGAGGTTATTGTCCCGTTACCGTGATTTATTTAATAATATGCCGTTACCTTATATACGGCAGCGACTGATTCGAGAAGGTACGCAAATCGATGTGCAGGTTTTAGATGTGAACCATGCTTTCGAGGAGAAAATCGCTCCTAAAGATTTTGTGGTAAATAAGCGTGGAAAAGAGATCGCAAATTTGATTGGCGGGAGTTATCCTTTGCTTCTATCGGCAGTGCCTACGGTTTTAGAGAGTGGAAAATCCTTCACTTATGAGTATTATTTTGAGCCGACAGGGCTTTACTATACGATTATCATCATGCCTACCTCGGAAGAGAATGTGGTTGATGCGTTTTTTATTGATATTACGGATATCCATAAATTCCAGACGCATTTGAAAGCCATGAATCATAAGCTGGCTATGGCGTTAGAGGCGGCAGATCTTTTACCGTGGCGATATAATCTGGCTGAAGGGAAGATTATCTATGAGTCGAAAGTACATCCGGGAGATAATATAGAGACTGCAGAGGTGCATACCCATGAGGTTTCGTTGAAGGAATATTTCAGCAAGATACACCCGTCTTTCAGGGCTTGCGTGGAAAAGGCTTTCGATGATTTGTGTAATGGGAAAATAAAGAAAGTACGAAAAGAATATTGTCTGGAGCGGTTGATTCCGGGAGAAGATCGCCATGAGTGGGAGGAGATACAGGTAATGGTCGAATATGATGCTTCCGGTAAACCGAAAGCGTTGATCGGGTCTACGATATCTATTACCGAGCGTAAGCAATTGGAACATGACCTTCGAATGGCTAGGGATAAGGCGGAAGAGTCGAATAAATTGAAATCAGCGTTTTTAGCAAATATGAGCCATGAGATACGTACACCGTTAAATGCGATAGTAGGTTTCTCTAATATCCTTGCCTCGACCGATGACCTTGAGGATAAGAAGGAATTCGCTGATATTATCGAGAATAATAATTCCCTATTGTTGCAGTTGATAAACGATATCTTGGATTTGTCAAAGATTGAGGCGGGTACCTTGGAGTTTACTTATGACTATGTGGATATTAACGCTGTATTGAGGGATTTGGAGCAATCGGCTCATTTGAAGAATAAGAATCCGGATGTACAGATCTCATTTAAGGATTATCTGGAGCCTTGCGTGATTTATACGGATCGAAATCGTCTGTCCCAACTGATGATCAATCTGTTGAACAATGCCATGAAATTTACGCAGGCAGGATCGATCTTATTTGGCTATAAGTTGAAGGATGATAATACGTTGTGGTTCTATGTAGAGGATACGGGCTGCGGAATCCCGGAGAATAAACGGAAAGATATTTTCGGACGTTTTGTGAAACTGAACACTTTCGCTCAAGGAACAGGATTGGGTTTAAGTATCTGTGAGATGATTGTTACCCAGATGAAAGGAACGATAGGGGTTGATTCCGTGGAAGGGAAAGGCTCTAGGTTCTGGTTTACATTGCCTTTTCAGCCGAAGAAAGAATTATTTCCTAGTGAAGAGCAGAAGCCTGTTACTTTGGAGAAGATCGCCCGAAGTGAGGTTACGATCTTGATCGCTGAGGACAATTCCAGTAATTATCGCCTGTTTGAGTCTATATTGAAGCCTGAATATAAATTGATTCATGCATGGAATGGAAAGGAGGCTGTGGAGCTATTTCATCAGCACAAACCTCAGTTGATCTTGATGGATATAAAGATGCCGGTCATGGATGGATACGAGGCTACCGCAGAGATTCGTAAGGTTTCTGCTAGCGTGCCTATTATCGCGGTGACGGCTTATGCTTTCGCCCAAGATGAGCAACGGATCATTAATAGTGGATTTGATGCCTATACGGCGAAACCGATTAATGGGAAGATCTTAAAAGACAAGATATCAACTTTATTGACGCATCGGATTATTCTGATGTAATCGAAGGGCTTTGCGGGAAGCAGACCTTATAAAACAATTAAAGCCTGTCTCACGACAAGCCCTAACCAAACTTTGTTAACCTTAAATCTAATACTATTATGAAAAAACCACGATGCAAATATACGGACTTTTCAATTCCTGTCAAGGGTTATAATGCTAAATTATGTTTTACGACATATAACAAAAACAAAAAGGCGCCTTTCTTTTAGAGAAAGACGCCTTTTCCATGATATACTAATCAAATATTAGTCTTGTAATTTAGCGCAAATGAACTCGCGGTTCAAACGAGCGATGTTGCTAACGGAGATATTCTTCGGACATTCCATCTCGCAAGCACGTGTGTTCGTACAGTTACCGAAGCCAAGCTCATCCATTTTAGCGACCATAGCTTTGGCACGGCGAGCAGCCTCGACTTTACCTTGAGGCAACAAAGCCAGCTGGCTAACCTTAGCGGATACGAATAACATAGCGGAACCATTCTTACAAGCGGCAGCACAAGCGCCACAACCGATACAAGCGGCAGCGTCCATGGCTAAGTCTGCGTCCTTCTTTGGGATAGGTATCGCATTAGCGTCGGGTACACCACCTGTGTTGACAGATGTGAAACCACCCGCTTGGATGATTTTGTCGTAAGCGTAGCGGTCTACCATCAAGTCGCGGATAACAGGGAAACCTGCGGAACGCCACGGTTCGATCGTGATCGTCTCTCCATCGTGGAAACGACGCATATATAACTGGCAAGTCGTAGCTCCAGTTGCCGGTCCGTGCGGGTGTCCGTTTACATACAATGAACACATGCCACAGATACCCTCGCGGCAGTCGTGATCGAATACGATCGGTTCCTTACCCTCGTTGACCAACTGCTCGTTCAAGATATCCAACATTTCCAAGAAAGAGACACTCTGATTGATCTTCTCAATTTTGTATGTCTCGAACTGTCCTTTCTCCTTCGGACCTCTCTGACGCCAAACCTTAAGTGTTACACTTATATCTTTATCCATGATTCTAATTTTTTCTGAGATTGATGATTATTACTTCTTGTAGTTACGTGTTTGAGGAACAACGAACTCATAGTTCAAATCCTCTTTCAACATGACAGGATCTTTGTCCTCGCCTTGGTACTCCCAGCAAGATACGTACATGAACTTATCGTCATGACGCAAGGCCTCACCTTCTTCTGTCTGGTGCTCCGTACGGAAGTGACCACCACAAGACTCAGCGCGGTCCAAAGCATCGTGTGCCATCAATGTACCGATCTCGATAAAGTCGGCTACACGTAATGCTTTCTCTAACTCGGTATTCAAGTTGTCTGCGTTGCCTGGGATGAATACGTTGCTCCAGAACTCTTTCTTCAAGTCTTTCAGCATCTGGATAGCTTCTTGCAAACCTTTTGCGTCGCGTGCCATACCGATATGTTCCCACATGATATGACCTAGTTTGCGGTGGATAGTGTCTACGGTTTCTTTACCCTTGACGTTCATCAATTTTTGGATACGATCCTTGATGGCCTTTTCTGCCTCGACGAACTCCGGCAGATCCGTGCTGAAGCGAGGAACTTGGATTTGGTCGGACAAATAGTTCTGGATCGTGTATGGTAATACGAAATAACCATCGGCCAATCCCTGCATCAAAGCGGAAGCACCTAAACGGTTCGCTCCGTGATCGGAGAAGTTTGCCTCACCGATAGCGAACAGACCCGGAATGGAGGTCATCAACTCATAGTCAACCCACAATCCACCCATTGAGTAGTGCAATGCCGGGTAGATCATCATCGGAGTCTCGTATGGATTATCGTTCGTGATCTCTTCGTACATATCGAACAAGTTACCGTATTTCTGCTTAACGACCTCTTTACCCAAGCGATTGATCGCGTCGGAGAAATCCAAGAATACGGCCAAGCCCGTGCTGTTCACGCCGAAACCTGCGTCGCAACGCTCTTTAGCGGCACGAGAAGCCACGTCGCGAGGAACCAAGTTTCCGAATGCCGGATAACGACGCTCCAAATAATAATCACGGTCTGCCTCGGGAATATCTTTACCTTTCTTCGTTCCGGCCTGTAGAGCTTTAGCGTCTTCCAGTTTCTTCGGAACCCAGATACGGCCGTCGTTACGCAAGGATTCGGACATCAAAGTCAATTTAGATTGGAAGTCACCTTTCACCGGTACGCAAGTCGGGTGGATCTGAACCATACAAGGATTAGCGAAGTAAGCGCCTTTCTTGTAGCATTGCCATGCGGCGGAACCGTTAGATGCCATAGCGTTGGTTGACAAGAAGAACGTATTAACGTAACCACCCGTAGCTACAACTACAGCGTGAGCGGCGTAACGCTCGATCTTACCTGTAATCAAGTTGCGGGCGATGATACCACGAGCACGACCGTCTACCTTAACTACATCCAACATCTCATGACGAGTGTACATCTTAACCTTACCCAAACCGATCTGACGGCTCAACGCTGAATAAGCGCCTAACAAAAGCTGCTGACCCGTCTGGCCACGGGCGTAGAACGTACGCGATACCTGAGCGCCACCGAATGAACGGTTATCCAACAAACCACCATATTCGCGAGCGAAAGGAACGCCTTGAGCCACGCACTGGTCGATGATTGAGTTAGAAACCAAACGATAAACGTTAGCCTCACGAGCACGGTAGTCACCACCTTTGATCGTATCGTAGAACAAACGGTAAACAGAGTCACCATCATTCTGGTAGTTCTTAGCGGCGTTGATACCACCTTGAGCGGCGATAGAGTGCGCACGGCGGGGAGAATCTTGGATACAGAAGTTCAATACGTTGAATCCCATCTCTGCCAAAGATGCGGCAGCGGAAGCTCCGGCCAAACCTGTACCGACTACGATAACATCCAAACGACGCTTGTTAGCGGGGTTCACCAATTTCTGGTGATTTTTATAATTAGTCCACTTCTCAGCCAACGGGCCTTGAGGTATTTTAGAATTTATTTCAGACATAATGATTTAATTTCAAAAGTTCTTAATTATAAAACCTGTAGCTTGCAATTAAGCACCTACTCCGTTTAGGAAGAAGATGATAGTAATGATCGCGAAAAGTCCGCAAATAACCGTAGCTACGATCTTAGAGATACATTCCCAACGGTTCATCCAGATCGTATTATTCCAACCAATTGTTTGGATAGCGCTCCAGAACCCGTGAGTCAAGTGGAACCACAAAGCCACGTACCAGATCAAATAAAGAACAGTGATCACGGCATTACCTTGGAAGTAATAGTTGATAAAAGCGGCTCCGTCTTGTGGAGATACCATAGCTGACCCCAATGCAACTTCGTGATGACCGATCAATTCGGCGAACATCATCTTATACCAGAACTGGCTGAAGTGCAACAGCATGAACAGGATAACAATCAAACCCAAAACGAACATGTTCTGAGATGCCCATTCCACGCCTTTCGGACGAGCGTTGATAGCGTAACGGTCGTTACCACGTGCCTTACGGTTTTGCAAGGTAAGAATGATAGCGTACACGAAGTGGATCACAACGCCTGCGGCCAATACGAGAGTAGCTGCCACAGCGTACCAATTAGAGCCCAACAGCGAACAAACCATGTTATAAGCCTCTCCGGAGAAAACGGCCGCCACGTTCATCGACAGGTGGAACAATAAGAACAGAACAAGAAAGAGGCCTGATATACTCATTATCAGCTTCTTCCCGATAGAAGAATTAAGTAACCACATAAGATAATAATTTAAGTTATTTAATTGTATTTAGAAATTTCTACTTAAACTATGTAATTATCACGCAAAGGTATGCTAAATCCATATATTGCGCAAACGATTAAAGAAATATTTCTGCATTAATGGGAGAGGTCAGGGCATGTGTCCCGACACATGGAATAATGCGGAAGGAAAAGGCTTTCCTTATGAATAATTTATATACATTTGCCTATATGCGTAAGGATTTGAATGGGTCACGGCATTTTTCCATAGGGATCAAGTTTACGATCTTATTATTTACGATCGTGATCTTGGTTCTTGTGCTTTTTTCATATAGGAGCGACAAGCATGGCAACCTGTTCTGGCAGGTAGAGAAATTGATTCCGCATCATCCGGACAGTGCTTTGGTGTTATTAGAGAAAGTGAGGGATATCAATGGATTATCGCTTCGAGAGAAAGCCCGTTATTGTCTGTTATGGACCGAATCACGGGATGAGGCGGGATTGAGGCATACATCGGATTCCATAATCTCTATCGCTACGGATTATTATAGGACGACACGAGGCTGTTACTGGCCTCCCAAAGCTTGGTTTTACCGGGGGAAAGTCTATGAGGATATGGATCAACCGTCCCTAGCTTTGGAATGCTATTTACGTGCGTTGGAATATGAGGGAGAGAATTGGGATTATGAATTCTGGGGAAGGTTATATAACCAAATGGGGATGCTGTACGCCGAGCAGGAATTATATGGCAAGGCTATGTCTTTTTTGAGAAAAGCGAGTGCTCAATATCAGTTATTGAACGATGCGGCCGGACAAGACCGGATACTGACCGAGGTCAAGAAATACGAGATGTTACGGGATTCTATCGGATCACTATCAGCGAGAGAATCGATTTATCAGATCACTTCCCGCTATGATGTAAGGCCGATCCGTGAGGACTTGTCTAAGAAAGAGTTGATGCTATTACAAAGGGGACAGGAGCGTTATCTGTACGCATTTATTATCGGCATAATCCTATTTATTTGCTTCCTCCTTTATCGGCGATGGAGAAATACGCAGGAAAACGCTCTTCGAAGGGAAGAAGCCTTGCGACGTTCGATTGCTAGCCAGCAACAACGTATGCGAGAAGAAAAAGAAGAGAATGAACGGCAAATCACCCTTTTGGAAAAAAGAATTACGAAAATAAAGGAAGAAAAGGATCAAGAGTTGATGTTGGTTTCCTTACAATTGGAAAAACAACGGCTGGAAATTTGTAACGAGTCGATTCTTAATAAGGAGAGTAAGCATTTATTATCTGTCGCGATCTTGCGGAAATCGGAGGTCTATGAGAAGTTTCACGATCGGGATGCCGGCAAGATTATCTCTGAGGATTGGGAGCTTTTGGAGGTTTTGTTGAATAAGGCTTATGATGACTTTACCTTACGGCTGAAAAAGCTATATCCTGTTATTTCCGATACGGAGTTGAAGGCCTGTATGCTCACGAAAATCGGTGTTCCCGCCAACCAGATCACACGGGTATTGAAATATAATAGTTCGGTACTTCGTCCTCGTCTATTCCGGAAGATTTTTAAGAAAGAAGGTTCTACGGAGGCATTTGTGGAGTTTATATCAAACTTTTGATTATTATATATTTATAGCGGTCTTGGCAGGTTTGTTCTCATTTTTGTTCTCATTTATTATGTGATTTGTGAGATATACGGGATATTTTTGGAGGCAAAAAAGCATGGTTATGAAAAGTGTAAAGTTAGCCTCTATCTTGTTTTATTTAAATAGTGTTTTTGTCGTTTCTTGTTTCGTGTCATGCGGTTCTTCGCCAACGGAAGCGTCCTCTCTTTTAACCGCGGATATAAGAGGGGGGATGGATAAACCGGGGCTATTGGAATTAGGCGATGAGATCAAGGGGGTTACTTTTGTCCCTTTAGAGGTGACCACGGATGATGCCTCGTTGATAGACGGAGTTTATGATTATGCCGTGACAGATCGATATATCTATGTGCTTCCCGTAAAAGAGCCCCGTATCGTCCTGTTCGATCGGCAAGGGCGTTTTATCCGGACGTTGGTAAAAGAAGGGCAGGGGCCGGGTGAATTTAGCGGTATTCTGCCATGTATCCAAGTGGACGAACGTAATGATCGCCTTTTTTTATTGGTAATAATCGAGTTTGGGAATATACGTTAGAAGGTGAATTTATCGGACAATCCACCCATGAGTATTCGGTAATCTATATGCGTCATATCGGAAAGGATCGTTTCGCCGCCATATCATTCCCTTTTCAGCCTTTCAACGGAGGGGGATTCGGATTGGGCCTATTTTCGAGGAAAGGGGATACGATAGCGATCAAGAATGATTTTTATTCCTTTTTATTACCCCATGAGAAGAGCGGGTTCACGACAAGTATCGCCTCCGCTTATTCTGATGCGCAAAACTCCGTGTTGTTTAAGACCGGTAGTAATGATACGGTCTTCTGTATCTCGGCGGATCGAATAAGTGCGGCTTGTGTCCTTGATCTGAAAAACTCGGATGCGGAAGTGATTCGTTCGTTGGATGTTACGGACATGAGTAATTTGCGAATTGAAAAAAAAGACCCCAAGGATATCTTTGTGCAAGATATGATTGAGTTTCCGGCACATTATTATTTCCGTTTATTGTATAACCAAGGCTATTATATCGCCTCTGTGGATAAAAAGACGGGAAAGACACTCGTGGAAAAATGCGAGATGCCGGGGTCTATCTATGAACTGGCGGACGCGAACCTTCAACATGGCATGCAGGGTACGAGAAGTTATCGGAATTTCCCGGTCTGGGGGAGGGTCATAAAAGATGAGTTGGTACAAGTAGTGACCCCGTATGAGCTAAACTTATATAAGTCGCTTCACTCGATCACGATTCCGCAGGAGTTGGACTTAAAAGGAGAGGAGGGCAATCCGGTTTTTGTGTTCTATTCGCTTATTTGACTTCGATATGTATCGCTCGGTTGTACTTCTTGTAATAATCTAGCGATAGAAGCTATGTTCTTTTATCTTTTCTATGTCTTTGATGGCTATTAGTGTTATTTAACATATTGTTTATATTTATATTACGAGTATTTCGTATGTTTGCGAAACCGACGTAATATCCGGATATGCTTAGAGGTTGGTAAGTATGTGTAATAACGGTATAAATAACATTAAAACTGATTGAAAATGAAAAAGGCGATTATGAACACAATGATCATCCTGTTCGCTTTGGCGATGTGCGTAGGATGCGGACAGTCTTCGGAACAAAAAGAAGAAAGTGTTCCGACAGATGTAACAAAGGCAGAAAAACAAGAGCAAGTACAGGTGGAAGCGGAGGACGAAGATACGCTGGAAAATGGAGAGCAGGTATTTAGGGTAGTAGAGGTGATGCCGAAGTTTCCCGGCGGTGATGCGGAGCTTTTGAAATTTATAGCCAAGAATGTAAAGTATCCACAAGAAAGCCAAAACAAAGGAGAGCAAGGCCGTGTGATTTGTTCGTTTGTGGTAACGAAGGATGGAACACTTACGAATTACAAGGTCATTAGAGGAATCTCCCCGGCATTAGACCAAGAGGCGGTTCGAGTTTTGCAAATGATGCCTCGTTGGACACCGGGCACGCAAAGAGGCGAGCCGGTAGCCGTGAAATATACGGTGCCGATCACATTTAAGTTGCAATAATTCACGATTGCAGGTCTTGTGATTCTTATTTAATGTTAATTAACGTGCCTTCCGCATGCCGTTTACGACTATTTCGTAGCTTTGTGGATATACATTAAATAAAAGGATAAGATTTATGGAGAAGCTAACGATGCAGGAAGAAGAGGCGATGCGCTGGATTTGGCGGATCGGTCCTTGTTTTGTGAAAGATGTGCTGGCCAAATACGAGGACCCGAAACCTCCTTATACGACGCTCGCTTCCGTGATCAAGAATCTGGAGCGAAAGAAGTACGTGAAGGCGAAACGTTATGGAAATACGTATGAATACCGTCCTTTGATAGAGGAAACGGAATATAAACGTACGTTCCTTGGCGGCGTGGTAACGAATTATTTCGCTAACTCGTATAAAGAAATGGTTTCTTTCTTTGCGAAAGATCAGAAAATCTCTACGGATGATCTAAAGGATATCATCGATTTGATTGAGAAAGGAAAAGAATAACCTAAATCCCACATACCATGACACCGGAATTTGCCTACTTATTGAAGGTAAATGTAGCCTTTGTACTCTTTTACGCCTTCTACCGGTTGTTCTTCTATAAGGACACGTTCTTCAAGCTACGTCGTGCGATATTGCTGGCGTTCTTTGGCTTGGCTCTGTTTTATCCTTTGCTGAACATCCAAGATTGGGTAAGGCAACAAGAGCCTATAGCAGATGTGATTTATATGTATTCCGCTATGTTGCCTGAGGCGACGGCGAAAGCGGATGCTGCGGCGTCCGTGGATTGGTATGGATGGTTGCTGGGATCTTTGGGGTTTATTTATTGGGGGATCGTAGCGTTCTTATGCGGACGTTTTCTCGTGCAATTAAGCAGTATCTTATGGTTGGCTCATACCAGTGAGCGTGTTGTTATTCATGAAACTCCGGTTTATGCGTTGCGGAAGGCCGCCGGGCCATTCTCCTTTTTCCGTATGGTCTTCTTGCATCCGGAGAGTCATTCGGATAAGGAAACGGATGAGATATTGACACATGAATGTACGCACGTATCCCAATGGCACTCGATTGACGTGATCTTGAGCGAGATGATGTGTATGGCTTGCTGGTTTAATCCTTTTGTATGGTTATTGAAGCGTGAGGTTAGGCATAATCTGGAGTATCTGGCGGATAACACGGTGATCCAGTCTGGTTACGATAGTAAGAGCTATCAATACCATTTATTGGGATTGGCTCATCATCAGTCCGTTACTACTTTGTATAATAGTTTCAATGTGCTGCATCTGAAGAACCGGATTATGATGATGAACAAGAAGCGGAGCCCGGGTATCGTACGTACGAAATATCTGATATTTATTCCATTGGTAGGGATCTTGATGCTGTTAAGTAATATCGAGGCGGTAGCCCGTTTGACTGTCCGTCTGGCGAATGAGGCTACGGTCTCGAACGCTATG
>ERZ773228.4084-NODE-4084-length-11332-cov-2.851734_pt1 | contig 11332 bp, 9 predicted proteins | sample MGYA00580524_ERZ773228 | MGnify/ENA primary metagenome ERZ773228 (study PRJEB29015, sample SAMEA2737768) | human gut metagenome | biome: human gut; feature: human-associated habitat; material: faeces | place: China | collected 2012 ...
GCATATGCAGCACGTTACGTTGCAAAGAACATCGTTGCAGCAGGTCTGGCTGACAGGTGCGAGATCCAGTTGTCTTATGCGATCGGTGTTGCACAGCCTACATCTATCATGGTAGATACTTTCGGTACAGGCAAGTTATCTGATGAGAAGTTAGTTGAGATCGTTCGTAATCATTTCGATCTTCGCCCGGCTGGTATCATCAAGATGCTGGATCTGAGAAGACCGATCTACAAGCAGACAGCAGCATATGGTCACTTTGGACGTAATGATCTGAACCTTCCTTGGGAAGCTTTGGACAAAGTTGAAGATCTGAAAAAATATCTTTAAGATTCTAAAAAAAGTATAAAACTTTGATGGAATGCTTTTTTTGAGGGGATGAAGTGATATAATGAAGTCGTGGGATGAATGAGACATCCCACGACTTTTTTCTATATAAAGGATGGAATGGTTTATGAAGTTACGGACGCGACTTGTCATATCCTTTTGCATTATCATATTTGTACCGATTATCATGGCAGCCATAGGGCTATATGCCATCAATACGATCTTGCCAACGCTGAACATCCAATGGTCCAGTACCAGTTATGAGTATATCGCCCATTTGCCGGATTTTAAGAATCTGGTGGTCGATGTTATGATCTCTGTGATCCTGATCCTCTTTTTTACAGCGGCGATCTTAGTGATCTGGACATACAGCGGTATCATTTCCCGTCTGCGCCAACTCAATAAGGCGGCAGAGAATATCCGGGACGGCAATCTGGATTTTTCCATTGATACCAAGGGACATGATGAGATCAGTGAACTCAGTGAGAGTTTTGAGGCCATGCGCAAGCGCTTGCAGATGAATGCGCAGGAGAAACTGGATGCGGAGCAGGAACACCGTATGCTGATCTCCAATATCGCCCATGACCTAAAGACGCCGATCACGGCGATCAAGGGTTATTCGGAGGGGATCTTAGATGGGGTGGCGGACACACCGGAGAAGCAGGAACGCTATCTAAAGACCATCTACAACAAGGCAAATGAGATGAACACCCTCATCAATGAACTGACCTTATACAGCAATATCGATACCAATAAGATCCCATACAATTTCCACAAACTAAACGTCAAGGACTACTTCACCGACTGTATGGAAGAGTTGGAAATGGATCTGGAAAATCAGCACATGCAGCTGACTTTCTTTAATTATGTAGATGAAGATACCCTGATGATTGCTGACCCTGAGCAGCTTGGCAGGGTCATCCACAATATCATCGGCAATGCCATCAAGTATATGCGGGCAGAGGAGCCGTCCTTTATCAGTATGCGGATCAAGGATGTGGGCGACTTTATCCAGGTCGAGATCGAGGACAACGGCAAGGGTATTTCCAACAAAGACCTGCCATATATTTTTGACCGCTTTTACCGGGCAGATGCTTCGCGCAATTCTGCGGCAGGCGGAAGCGGTATCGGACTTTCCATTGTCAAAAAGATCATTGAGGATCATGGTGGAAAAATCTGGGCAACCAGCAAAGAGAATGTAGGTACAGTCATGTACTTTGTTTTACGAAAATATCAGGAGGTACCAAATGAGTAGAGTACTTATTATCGAGGATGAACTAGCGATCGCGGAACTGGAAAAGGACTATCTGGAGTTATCGGATTTTGAGGTCGTGATCGAGGAGAATGGCGTCAAGGGATGCGAGCGTGCCCTAGCAGAAGATTTTGATATCTTTGTGCTGGATCTCATGCTGCCGGATATGGATGGCTTTGAGATCTGCCGCAGGATCCGTCAGGTCAAGAATACGCCGATCCTTATGGTTTCTGCCAAGAAAGAGGATATCGACAAGATCCGTGGATTGGGACTGGGCGCGGATGACTATATCACCAAGCCGTTTTCACCGAGCGAATTAGTTGCAAGGGTAAAGGCTCATCTGGCACGCTATGACCGTCTGGTGGGCAGCAATCAGCAGACCCAGGGCGATACCTTCCAGATCCGTGATATCAAGATCGACAAGTCGGCAAGACGTGTATGGATCCGGGGCGAGGAAACACAGTTTACGACCAAGGAGTTCGAACTTCTGGCATTTCTGGCAGAGCATCCAAATCATGTCTTTAGCAAGCAGGAATTGTTCAAGGAGATCTGGGATATGGATTCGGTCGGAGACATCGCGACGGTCACCGTTCATATCAAGAAGATCCGTGAAAAGATAGAATTGAATACCAATAAACCACAATACATCGAGACGATCTGGGGCGTGGGATATCGGTTCAAGGTATAAAGAAAGCGCAGCCGCCTATGGGGGCATAGCGGCTTGGCGCGGAAGGAGAAAGTATGGAGTTAGAGGTATTATTTGAGGATGAGGATGTGCTGGTCTGCTATAAGCCGGCAGGGGTCGCAACGCAGACCGCCAAGATGACAGAGCCGGATATGGTCAGCATGATCCGCAATTATCGTGTGGCAAAGGGCGAGAGCGACTATGTAGGGGTGATCCACCGTCTGGATCAGCCGGTCGAGGGAGTATTGGTCTTTGCAAAAAATGCGGCGGCGGCAGCCATTCTTGGCAAAGAATTAAAGGCAAGGCAGTTTGCCAAATATTATTACGCCATCGTGACCAGAGAGAATATACCGGAGACAGGCGTTTTGGAAGATTATGTTGTAAAAGATGGGAGAAAGAACCGTGCCATGGTGGTTACGGAAAGTAACCCAAGGGCAAAGAAAGCGCGCCTTTTCTATGAAGTGGTCAAGCGTCTGGATGATCGCAGCCTCTTGGATATCCATCTGGATACCGGTCGTTTCCACCAGATCCGAGTACAACTGGCAAGCCGTACGGCACCGATCTTAGGCGATGTCAAATACGGTGGCAGCCGTACCGGAGAACCGCTGTGTCTCTGCTCCTACCGCCTGCAGTTTACGCATCCGGTCAGCGAGGAGGGCATGGATTTTTCCATCAAGCCTCGTGGCAGAGAGTTCGGTGACTTCTTTGCATAAAAAGGAAGAATTTGCTACATACTGATCCTATGGAGCAGAATTATCATTTTATCAGAAATACAATTAAACTACTGGGAATCACCCTCTTGGTATATGCCTTTATGAAGTGGCTGCTGCCGATGGGGCTTCCCTTTTTTGTAGCCTTTTATCTGGCGGGCGCTTTTCGGCGGTCGGCATGCAGGAAAAAAGAGCATAAGACTCTTCTGATCCTGCGCAATCTCTTGATCGTGGGCGGTGTCTGCCTGCTGCTCTGGTATCTGGTAAAGGAATTTATGGATCTGTGGGGGCGGCGGGAAGAACTCTTGTATTGGGAGGGGGCAAAGGAGTCCGGTCTGTTCGGGGAAGCCTACGAAAAACTCATGGCAAAATTGAACACAGAACAGATGCTTGACCATTTTGTAGACAACGTGGCGTCACCTTTCGGCGGCATGCAGGATACCTTGGGCGGCATGGTGGCTCTGGCGGTGACCTTGGTGGCGACCATCCTTATGACCAAGGATTATGCCCTTTTACAGGAGCAGATTAAAAAGAATACCTTCGGGCAGGTGGTTGTGTCTCTGGCAAAAGATCTGTCCGTGGTAGGCGGCGATTATCTGCGCGCCCAGGGGATCATCATGCTGATCATCACGGCGATCTGTATTGTTGCCCTGCTCTTGACGGGCAACCCCTATGCGGTTTTGGTGGGCGTTTTTATCGGTTTTTGTGATGCCCTGCCTTTTATCGGAACATCACTGATCTTTTTGCCCTGGGCGGTCGTCATGTTCCTGCAAAAGAAGATCGGGCTTGGCATCTATTATCTTTTTTTGGCAGGGGGCACCAGCCTGCTCCGTCAGTATCTGGAACCAAAACTCATCGGCAGGAGCGTCGGTGCTGATCCTCTCATTGTTCTGGCATGTATTTATCTGGGACTGGAGATCTATGGGATCTGGGGTGTGATCTTAGGACCGGCAAGTGCATTTTTGATCTGGGAGATCTACCGTTTTACCTAAAAAATAAGGCAAAGTCCGCTGATGTCAAGCCTTGACAAGACTTGTGGATTTTTTTAGAATAAATGGTATTGATGAAAGATGAAGGAGGCCATGATGGCAAAGGATAAAAAATTAGTAGAAGCCATTACATCTATGGATGTTGACTTCGCACAGTGGTATACGGATGTTGTAAAAAAAGCAGAATTGATGGGCTATTCCAGTGTCAAGGGATGTATGATCTTCAAACCTGCCGGTTATGCGATCTGGGAGAATATCCAGCATGAACTGGATCGTAGATTTAAGGAGACGGGTGTAGAGAATGTCTACATGCCAATGTTCATCCCGGAGAGTCTGTTAGAGAGAGAAAAGGATCATGTCGAGGGATTTGCACCGGAAGTTGCATGGGTCACCTATGGAGGACTCAATCCATTACAGGAAAGACTTTGTGTCAGACCGACCTCAGAGACTTTGTTCTGCGATTTCTATAAGGATGAGATCCAGTCATACAGAGACCTGCCAAAGGTATATAACCAGTGGTGCTCTGTTGTCCGTTGGGAAAAGGAGACCAGACCTTTCCTTCGTTCCAGAGAGTTCTTGTGGCAGGAAGGTCACACAGCACATGCAACAGCAGAGGAGGCTGAGGAGCGTACACAGCAGATGCTGAACCTCTATGCAGACTTCTGTGAAGAAGTTCTGGCTATGCCGGTCATCCGCGGACGTAAGACAGACAAGGAAAAGTTCGCAGGTGCAGAGGCAACTTATACGATCGAGGCACTCATGCATGACGGCAAGGCTTTACAGTCCGGTACCAGCCACAACTTTGGGGATGGTTTTGCCAAGGCATTTGAGATCCAATATACCGATAAGGACAACCAGTTAAAGTATGTACATCAGACTTCCTGGGGTATGACCACCCGTCTGATCGGTGCAATCATCATGGTACATGGGGATGATTCCGGTCTGGTACTGCCACCAAGGATCGCTCCGGTTCAGGTGGATGTCATTCCAATCATGCAGAATAAAGAAGGCGTGCTGGATAAGGCACACGAAGTATTGGAGACCTTGCGTGCAGCAGGACTCCGTGCCAAGTTAGATGATACGGACAAGTCTCCGGGATGGAAGTTCTCTGAGCAGGAGATGCGCGGTATTCCGGTAAGAGTAGAGATGGGACCTCGTGATATCGAGGCAAATCAGGCGATCCTTGTTCGTCGTGATACCAGAGAAAAGATCACGGTATCTCTGGATACATTGGCAGAAAAGATCACAGAGATCTTGGATACCATGCAAACAGAGATGTTAGAGCGTGCAAGAGCACACAGAGATGCGCATACCTACGACGCACACAACTACGAGGAGTTCAAGGACATCGTAGCCAACAAGCCGGGATTTATCCGCGGAATGTGGTGTGGTGAGCAGGCTTGTGAAGACAAGATCAAAGAAGAGACAACAGCAACTTCCCGTTGTATGCCGTTTGAAGATCAGGAGCATATCGCAGATACCTGTGTCTGCTGTGGAAAACCGGCACACAAACTGGTATACTGGGGAAAAGCATATTAAAATTTGTAATGCTATGCAATGACGCAATGTAATAGAAAGGAATCGTATGAGGATACAGCTTCCCGTTAAAGTAGACAACATCATAAAGACGCTTGAAGCGGCAGGCTATGAAGCATTTGCGGTTGGCGGCTGTATCCGGGACAGTGTCCTTGGAAGAACGCCGCAGGACTGGGATATTACCACTTCGGCAAAGCCGCAGGATGTAAAACGGCTGTTTTCACATACGATCGATACCGGAATCCAACATGGAACCGTAACGGTCATGTTAGAGCATGAAGGCTTTGAAGTAACGACTTATCGGATCGACGGCGAATATGAAGATGCCCGTCATCCGAAAGAAGTTACTTATACGGTGAATTTATTAGAGGATTTAAAACGCCGGGATTTTACGATTAATGCCATGGCGTACAATGAGAGCCGTGGGCTGGTGGATGCCTTTGACGGAATGGGTGATCTGCAAAAAAAAGTGATCCGCTGCGTGGGAAATCCAAAAGAGCGTTTTACGGAGGATGCATTGCGGATGCTTCGGGCATTGCGGTTTGCGGCACAGCTTGGTTTTGAAGTGGAAGAACAGACCTTTGCGGCGATCCGGGAACTGGCACAGACGATTGAAAAGATCAGTGCAGAGAGGATACAGACAGAACTGGTCAAACTGCTGACTTCAGATCATCCGGAACTGATCCGGGAAGTCTATACAAGCGGGATCTCCGATGTGATACTGCCGGAGTTTTCCGTATTGATGCAGACAGAGCAGAACAATCCGCATCACTGTTATACGGTGGGAGAGCATACGATCCATGTGGTACAGCAGGTAGAGAATCAAAAAGTCCTGCGTCTGGCGGCGCTGTTTCACGATATTGCAAAGCCGGTATGCAAGACAACGGATGAGACAGGAGTCGATCATTTTTACGGACATCCGAAGGAAGGTGTTAAGATGGCACATCGCATTTTCCGAAGATTGAAATTTGATGTAGATACGATGCAAAAAGTCTGCGGACTGGTGGAATGGCATGACGACAATCCGAACCTGACACCGGCAGGGATACGAAAAGCCATATACCGTGTAGGTGAAGAACGATATCCGGATCTGTTCGCATTAAAACGTGCGGATGTATTATCACAGAGCGGCTACCGCAGAGAAGAAAAGTTAGCATATATTCAGAGTTATCAGAAGCTCTATGAAGAGATCATAGAGCAAAAGGATTGTCTGAGTTTAAAGAAACTTGCTGTCAACGGCAGGGATCTGATGGAGTTAGGGATCAAACCGGGAAAAAAAATCGGTCAGATCTTACAGAAACTATTAGAAGAAGTCTTAGAAGAACCGGATAAAAACAAAAAAGAATATTTACTCGAACGGGTAAAACAGACATATCAATAACCCCTTTTTCATATGATAGAGAGACACAGAATTGCTGTGAATTGTCATGTGGAGGGGTTTTTGTGTATTATAAAGAAGAAACATTGTTTGAACAGTACCCGCTGGAACTGACAGATACATATAAAGGGCGTGGAGCTGTTTTTGCAATGACAGATATCGGGAGAGTTTATCTCAAAGAGTATTCCGGTTCCGCAGTAAAAGCGGAGTTTTTAGCAAAGTTATTAGAGTGCGTGAATGAACAGGGAATCCATACGGAAACGGTCGTGCGGACTACGGAAGGGGAATGTCTTGCAAAAGACCCGGACGGAGTGTCCTACCTGTTGCGGAAATGGTGTGAAGGAAGGGAATGTAATACGGCAAGCTGGGATGAAATCTTACGTTCGGCAGATATTTTAGCCTCCCTTCATGGAGCGATGAACCAGATGGAACATTCGTTAACAGAGGTGCTGGATACGGATGCCGGACGACTGTTGCGTACATACGAGAAGCATACCAGAGAGCTTCGGACGGTCAGAAATTATACCAGAGGGCGGAAAAACAAGAGCGAATTTGAAAAAGAGTTCTTAGGACTTTACCCGAAATTTGAGGAGCAGGCATCTGAAATATTAGAAAGTCTGAGAGAACAGGAAGGGAAAAAAGAGGGCATGGGAATCTGCCATGGGGACTTTAACCAGCACAATGTCGTGTTCCGGTCAGAATATGCAGCCGTGATCAGTTTTGACAATATCTGCTATGATGTGCAGATTGGGGATCTTGCAAGATTTATGCGTAAGATCTTAGAAAAAAACAACTGGAACATGGGACTGGGTATGGAAATGATACGGGCATACAGCGACAAAAAAGCAATGTCTCCATATGAGACAAAACAGCTTTATTTGCGTCTTGCTTATCCGGAAAAGTTCTGGAAGATCGCGAATCATTACTATAATGCAAATAAAGCGTGGGGATTTGGGCGTTATTTAGAGAAGTTAGAAAAGATCAAAGCGGAAGAAGAAAACAGGGAACAGTTTTTAGCGTATATGAAGCATTTTGCCTATTCCTAAAAGTGTATTCCGTAACAAACAATATTGGCATTTCCTAGGGAATCATGTATAATAAAATTTAGATGAGGTGACCTATGAAATACAGGAGAAAACACGGAATCATTTTCGTGACGATTCTTATCGGAATGCTTCTGACGGCAGGCTGCGGCAAGGCAAAAGAGAGCAATGTCACAGTTGGAAATAAAGTTCCGCAACTGGATACATCGACAGAAACATCCAAGAAAAAAACAAAAGGATCGGATAAAAAACAAGAATCAGAAGAAAAAACAGAAGAAAAGAAAGACGTCTATATCGTCTATCGGATAGATGATGAGACACAGACCATACGCCTTCAGAAAGTAAAAAACGGAAAATTTTCCGAGTATGGGATTTCGGATGCGACTGCATACAGAGACAAATACGGAGAGTTTACCAGTGAAGGAAATATTACAGAAGGCAGTCCGGTCCAGATCGGAACAGCCAATCAGGAAGGCAAACTTTCCTATATACAGCAGTCAGATCAGGTGTGGGAGCAGGATAACGTCGGGAAATTCTCGATAGATGAAGAGAAGAACATGATCGTGATCGGAAAAACCAAATATTATTATGATGATTCACTGTTGGTTTTTTTAGATGGTGAGCAGATATCTTTAGACACGATCACCGGAAATGATAAGCTGCGGGTTGCCGGAATGGATAAAAAGATCATCTCGGTCAATGTCACCAGTGGTCACGGTTTTATTGTGCTGACGCATACGGATCTATTTGAGGGCGGAAGCATCAGCATTGGCGGGAAGCACATTTATAAGATAAAAAAAGATATGAATGTAGAGATCCCGGAGGGAACCTATCAGGTAACAGCCGCAAATGACGGATATGGAGATACAAAAGAGGTAACCGTCAAAAGGAATGAGACAACGGTTTTGAATTTGGATGAATATAAGGGTGAAGGCCCGAAGATGGGTAAGGTCAAATTTATCCTTCAGCCGGAGGGAACGCAGTTGTCCATTGATGGAAAAGCAGCAGATGTTTCACAGCCGGTAGAGTTGAAGTATGGAACACACAAGCTGACGGTAACTTCAGAGAAATATGGAACACTTACCAGAAAGCTGGTAGTCGGTTCCGCAGAATCTGAGATCACCATTAACATGGGTACGGAAGCGAAGAAGGACAAAGAGGCAGAGAAGAAGAAATCATCGACAACAACCAATTCCTCGTCCACAGGAACGAATTCTTCCACAACGAACTCATTGAATAATAAGAAGTCGAGCAGTTCTGCAAACAGTTCCACAGGAACGACTTCCACGAAGAAGAACAGTACGGGAAGCACCGGAAGTTCGACAAAGAAGAGTACTTCTGAAAACAGCGGAAGTACGACAAAAAAGAGTACAGGCACAGCAGGTACTTCGAGTACATCTACGGATAATAACAGATTAAAACAGATCAGCGATTTTATATCCACAATACTGGATTAAAATAAAAAATGCACAGGAGGAATGAACATGGGTTATAAAGAAATGTATCAAAGCTGGCTTGACAATCCTTATTTTGACGAGGATACGAAAGCAGAACTAAAGAGTATTGCGGGAGATGACAAAGAGATTGAAGACCGGTTCTATACAGAGCTGGAGTTTGGTACCGCAGGTTTAAGAGGCGTGATCGGAGCAGGAATGAACCGTATGAACATTTATACGGTCCGTAAAGCAACGCAGGGACTTGCAAACTACATTAAAAAAGTCGGAAAAGAAGCACAGGGCGTTGCCATTGCTTTTGATTCAAGAAGAATGTCACCGGAGTTTGCAGACGAAGCAGCACTTTGCCTTGCGGCAAATGGAATCAAGGCATATGTATTTGAATCCTTAAGACCGACCCCGGAACTTTCATATGCAGTCAGAAAACTCGGATGTACCGCAGGAATCAATATTACGGCAAGCCACAATCCGCCGGAGTATAACGGATATAAAGTATATTGGGAAGATGGCGCACAGATTCCCCCGCCACATGATAAAGGGATCATGGATGAGGTAAAGGCAGTGACCGATTTTGCAACAGTAAAGACCATGGAAAAAGAGGAGGCAAAAAAAGCAGGACTCTATGAAGTGATCGGAGCAGCCATTGATGATGCGTATATTGCAGAGCTGAAAAAACTGGTCGTACATCAGGATGCGATCGATCAGGTAAAAGATACACTTAAGATTGTATATACACCGCTTCACGGAACCGGTAATATCCCGGTCAGAAGAGTCTTAAAAGAGCTTGGCTTCCAGAATGTCTATGTAGTACCGGAGCAGGAAAAACCGGATGGCGAATTCCCAACCGTAAGCTACCCGAATCCGGAGGCAGAAGAAGCGTTTGTATTAGGACTTGCCATGGCAAAGAAGTTAGATGCGGACTTAGTGCTTGCAACAGACCCGGATGCAGACCGTCTTGGTGTATATGTAAAGGATTCTAAGACCGGAGAATACCACTCACTGACAGGAAATATGTCCGGATGTCTGATCGGAGATTATGTGATCGGTCAGAGAAAAGAGAGAGAGGGACTGCCAAAGGACGGAGCATTTATCAAATCTATTGTATCTACTAACATGGCAGATGCAATCGCAAAATATTACGGTATACAGCTTGTAGAAGTTTTAACAGGATTCAAATTCATCGGACAGAAAATGTTAGAATTTGAAACAAAAGGCACCGGAACCTATTTATTCGGTATGGAAGAAAGCTACGGCTGCCTGACCGGAACTTATGCAAGAGATAAAGATGCAGTAGTAGCTTCTATGACTCTGTGTGAGGCAGCAGCGTACTATAAGACACAGGGTAAGACCTTATGGGATGCCATGATCGATATGTATGAGAAATACGGCTACTACAAAGACGATGTAAAAGCCATTACGTTAAAAGGTATCGAAGGACTTGAAAAGATCCAGACCATTTTAGAGACACTTCGTGCAGATGCACCAAAGGAAATCGGTGGTTACAAGGTATTAAAAGTCAGAGATTATAAAAAAGATACCATTACGGATTTAGCAGACGGTAAGGTGACTTCGACCGGTCTGCCGGCATCCAATGTACTCTATTATGAGTTAGAAGATGATGCATGGGTATGCGTTCGTCCTTCCGGAACAGAGCCAAAAGTAAAGTTCTACTACGGAATCAAAGGAACCTCTTTAGAGGAGGCAGATGCGAAATCAGAAAGTCTTGGAAAAGAAGTCCTTGCAATGATAGAAAAAATGCTCTAATTCCCTATAAAATGGGTAAATTTTCTTGACAACCTGCACAAAAACAAGTATAAATATATTTGTAGGTAATTTGGGAAAAAATCTCGAAGATAGAATTTAGAGGAGGACATATTAAAATGAACAAGACAGAATTAGTTGCAGCAATGGCTGACAAAACAGAATTATCTAAAAAAGATGCAGAGGCAGCTTTAAAAGCA
>ERZ773228.4089-NODE-4089-length-11319-cov-11.983132_pt1 | contig 11319 bp, 8 predicted proteins | sample MGYA00580524_ERZ773228 | MGnify/ENA primary metagenome ERZ773228 (study PRJEB29015, sample SAMEA2737768) | human gut metagenome | biome: human gut; feature: human-associated habitat; material: faeces | place: China | collected 2012 ...
GCCGCACCTCGCTCGCCGTATCGGCACTTAGAATTATGCGGTATTGCCTTAAAATAGGGCAGGAACGAAAAAGTGTAATAGAGAATTCACATATCGATAACACATTTCACTCAATACAGAGTATATAATAGAACCAGCCAAAAAGAAAGGGGTCTGTTTTATGGACCAGAAATATTATAATATCTCCTATGCCGAAAGTCCGTTCGGCACGTTAAACCAGTATATGACCCGCACCTACGGCTGGATGGCCGCCGGTTTGCTGGTTACCTTTGCAACGGCATTGCTTACCGTTACCACCCCGCTGTTTGAGCTGATGTTCAGCACCGGCCTGGTATTCCTCCTGAGCATTGCGGAGCTGGTGCTGGTTGCGGTTCTGTCCGCCAGGGTGGAACGCCTGCAGCCCACCACCGCAACGGGGCTGTTCTTCGCCTATGCGGTGCTGAATGGCATCAACCTGAGCACCTACTTTATCATCTATGATCTTTCCACGCTGATTCTGGCGTTCCTGGTTGGTACCGTGTACTTTGGCGTTATGGCTGTTTACGGTGCCCGAACCCAGCGCGATTTGAGCGGCTGGGGTATCAACCTGATGGGTGCTTTGATTGCCATTATTTTGACCAGCCTGGTGGGCGGCCTGATCGGCATGCTGACCGGCGCGGGCTTTGGTATGATGGATATCGTGCTTTGCGCGGTTTCGGTCCTGGTGTTTATGCTGTTCACGGCTTATGACACCCAGAAGCTGAAGTACTATTACGCCTACTATGGCGGCGATGCTTCCATGCTGCACAAATCTTCCATCATCGGCGCACTCAGCCTGTACCTGGATTATATCAACATCTTCCTGTATATCGTCCGCATCGTGGGCCGTTCCCGCCGCAACAACTGATCGGTTTTGATAATTTGAAAAAAGGGCGCTGTTCCGCAAGGGGCAGCGCCCTTTTGCTGTGCGTCCAGGGTTGACAAAAAAGGCCAAACGGCCTATAATGCTTTATGTTAAACGCATTGACGGAGAAAGTATGCCTGCAAACTTAGCACAGAGAGGGCGGCCATCGGCTGTAAGCCGCCCCGAAAGCCTGCTGGCAGAAGTTCGCTCCTGAGCGGCCTGTGTGAACCCTGCATTGCAGCCATTAGCGCGGGACGGTCTGCCCCGTTATAAAGCATCGAGTGCCGCCAGACATGGTTTGGCGGAACACGGGTGGTACCGCGGAGTGTAAATGAATGTTACAGCTTCGTCCCTGATTTTACCGTTCAGGGACGGGGCTTTTTTATTTTGTTTTGCAGCAAAAGCGAGCAGCCTTCGCCCCGTAAATCATCAAAGAGGTGCATTATGGAAGAAAAAATCGCCGCACTGCGCGCCGAGCTGGAAGCCGACCTTGCAGCAGTGCACAACAAAGATGAACTTTCCGCCTTTTGGCAGAAGTATCTGAGCAAAAACGGCAGCGTGACCGGACTGACCAAGTCCCTGCGCGATGTTCCCAAAGAGGAACGCCCCGCCGCCGGTAAAACCATCAACGAGTTCAAGGTCTGGGTGGAGGGCCAGTATCAGGCTGCTTCCGCCGAGATCGAAAAGGCCGAGCTTGCCGCCCGCAACAAGGCCGAAGCCGTGGATATCACCCTGCCCGGCACCCACCACGCCACCGGCGCACTGCATCCTATCACCCAGATCAAGAATGAGATCATTGATGTGTTTGCCGGCATGGGCTTTGAAATTTACGAAGGCCCCGAAATTGAGGACGATGACCACAACTTTACCCGCCTGAACGTACCCAAAAACCACCCGGCCCGCGATATGCAGGATACCTTCTATGTGGCGGATGACATTGTTCTGCGCACCCAGACCAGCGGCGGCCAGATCCGTGTGATGGATAAGGAAAAGCCCCCCATCAAGGTTCTGGTGCCCGGCCGCGTGTTCCGCTCTGACTCTGACGCAACCCACTCCCCGATGTTCCACCAGATGGAAGGTCTGGTTGTGGATAAGGGCATTACCCTGTGCGACCTGCAGGGCATGCTGGACCGCTTTGTGCAGGCTTTGTTTGGCCCGGAGGTCAAAACCCGCCTGCGCCCGTCCTATTTCCCGTTCACTGAGCCCAGTGTGGAGGTTGACGTAAGTTGCTTTGAATGCCACGGCAAGGGCTGCCCCCTATGCAAGCACAGCGGCTGGATCGAAGTTCTGGGGGCTGGCGTTGTGCACCGCAGCGTGCTGGAAAACTGTGGCATTGACCCTGAGGTATACTCCGGCTTTGCTTTCGGTATCGGTATCGAGCGTATCGCCATGCTTAAGTACGGCATCAACAACATCGGCCTGATGTTCGAGAACGACCTGCGCTTCCTCGAACAGTTCAAGGGTTAAGGAGGGGAACAACAATGAAAGTACCATTCAGCTGGCTTAAACAGTATGTGGATATTGATGTTTCCGCCCAGGAGCTGGAAACCAAACTATTCGACTGTGGCTTTGAAGTAGAAGAACTCATCGACCTTGGCGCTGAGATCAGCAAGGTTGTTGTTGGCGTTGTGACCGAGTGCGTGCCCCAGGAGGGCACCCACCTGCATATCTGTAAGGTGGACTGCGGCGACTATGGCCATGATATTCAGATCTCCACCGGTGCGTCCAATGTGTACGCCGGTATGCACACCCCCGCTGCTCTGGACGGCTCCACGCTGCCCGGAGGCATCAAGATCAAGGCAAAGCCCTTGATGGGCATTGAATCCAACGGTATGCTCTGCTCCGGCGAGGAACTGGGTCTGAACGAGGACCTGTACCCCGGCGCTGAGGTATACGGCCTGCTGGACCTGCCCAAAGATACCGTGCCCGGAACCCCCATTCAGCAGGTTGTTGGGTTGGATGATTATATCTTTGATATCTCCATCACCGCCAACCGTGCCGACTGCCAGAGCGTTCTGGGCATTGCACGCGAAGTTGCCGCTGTGCTGAACAAGCCCCTGAAAATGCCTGCCACCGATTACACCGTGAGCGATTACAAGGACCCGCGCCTGAGCATTACGGTGGAAGCACCGGACCTGTGCCCACGCTACCTGGGCCACTATGTGCGCAACATCACCACCGGTGAATCTCCGCACTGGATGCGCCGCCAGCTGGCCTTGTGCGGCCTGCGCAGCATTTCCAACGTGGTGGATATCACCAACTATGTCATGCTGGAAATCGGCCAGCCGATGCACGCCTTTGATATGGACACGCTGGAAAGCTGCCAGATCATTGTGCGCCGTGCCAAGGACGGCGAGAAGATCACCACGCTGGACAGCAAGGAGTTTACCCTGACCCCCCAGAACCTGGTCATCTGCGATGGCGAGAAGCCGGTTGCCCTGGCCGGTGTTATGGGCGGCCTGAACAGCGAGATCAAGCCGGAAACTACCCAGCTGCTGTTTGAATCTGCCAAGTTTGCCCGCGATAACATCCGCAAGACCGCCCGCGGCCTTGGCCAGAACACGGATGCTTCCGCCCATTACGAGAAGGGCATCAGCGAATATACCACCGAGCTGGGCATGGCCCGCGCTCTGCACCTGATTCAGGAGCTTGGCTGCGGCGAAGTGACCGCTACCGAGTTTGACTGCTCTGCCGGTGCCCCGCGTGAGGGCAAGCACTTTACCGCCCGCGTCAGCGCGATCAACGCCATTCTGGGCATTACCGTGCCCACCGAGGAAATTCTGGCCATCCTGAAAAAGCTCAGCTTTGAAGTGACGATGGAAGCCGACGGTGACACCATGCAGGTGGTTGCTCCGCGCTACCGCGAGGATATCGAGATCGGCGAGCCGGACCTGGCCGAGGAAGTGATCCGTGAATATGGCTATGACCATATCACCCCCACCTTCCTGAAAGCTGCCCAGGTCACCACCGGGGGCCTGACGGCTGACCAGCACCGCCGCGATAAGCTCAAGAGCGCTATGTGTGCCCAAGGCTTTTATGAGGCTATGACGCTGGCATTCTATGCGGATGCCGACCTGGATGCCCTGCACATTGCCCCCGATGCACCGGAGCGCAATGCCATCCGCATTGTCAACCCCATCTCCTCCAACCTGACCATCATGCGCTCCCTGCTGGCACCCAGCCTGTTGAACGTGGCGGTTACCAATCTGAAAAAGGGCAACGCTGCCGGCCGCCTGTTTGAGCTTTCCAACATTTATGTGCCCAAACAGCTTCCGCTGACCGAACTGCCGGAAGAGCGCCTGCACCTGGGCTTTGTGGCCTTTGGTGAGCATGAGGACTTCTTTGCCGTTAAGGGCGCACTGGAAGACCTGGCTGCTTCCTTCGGCGTAACCTTTGAGGTGGAGCGTGCCGAGGATGTGCCTTACCTGCACCCCGGCATTGCCGCTTACATCCTGTGCAACGGCGTGCGTGTGGGCAGCTTTGGCAAGCTGGCCAACGATGTGCAGGCCGGTCTGGATCTGCCGCGTGACAGTCGCGCCAACCAGAAGATCTTCCTGGGCGAGATCGATTACGAGACGCTGGTGGCACAGCTGCCTGCCGGTCTGCGTTATCATCCGCTGCCGGAGTTCGATACCGTGGCCCGTGACCTGGCTCTGGTTGCTGACGAGGAAACCCCCTGCGGCACCATCATTGCCGAAATGAAGCGCGCCTGCAAGCAGCTGGCCGATGTGGAGCTGTTTGATATCTACCGCAGCGAAGCCATTGGCGCCGGCAAAAAGAGCATGGCGTTCACCTTGCACTTTGCACCGGAAAACAAAGCCCTGGAAGCTGCCGATGTGGACCGCTTTGTCAAGAAAATCCTCGGCAACCTCAAGTTCAAGCTGGGCATTGAGATCCGCTGAACTCTTTTGCCGCGTTCGCTGCCGCCCGGCGGTAAGCTGAACGCCTGAACGAAAATAACACAAAACCACCCCTTGCCCCGACCGCACGGTAAAACCTTGTGCGGCAGGGCAGGGGGTGGTCGTTTTATATTCGGCCACTGGCCTAAATGCGCCGCGCCAAAAACAAACCCGCCGGGGCAGGCAGCTGTTGTGCTGCGCCGCCCCGGCGGGTGCTGCTATCTATGGTGCTGTAGTCAATCAGGTATCGGAATCCAGCTTCAGCACGGCGGTAAAGGCTTCGCTGGGCAGGGTCACGCTGCCCAGTTTGCGCATCTTCTTTTTACCGGCTTTCTGCTTTTCCAGCAGCTTCTTTTTACGGGTAATATCGCCGCCATAGCACTTGGCCAAAACATCCTTGCGCACGGCCTTGACTGTTTCGCGGGCAATGATCTTGCCGCCCACGGCCGCCTGAATGGGAATTTCAAACAAAGCGCGCGGGATGTTCTCCTTCAGCTTTTCGCAGATGCGGCGCCCCTTGGCGTAAGCGTTATCCGCAAATACGATCATCGAAAGCGCATCCACGATCTCGCCGTTCAGCAGGAAGTCTAGCTTGACCAGCTCGGACTGGTGCCAGCCCTCCCACGCATAGTCATAGCTGGCGTAACCGCGGCTGCGGCTCTTGATGGCGTCAAAGAAGTCATAAACAATCTCGCCCAGCGGAATCTGGTAATGCAGGTCCACGCGAGTCTCATCCAGGTAATCCATCGCAATCAGGGTGCCACGCTTTTGCTGGCACAGGTCCATCAGCGGGCCAACATAATCGTTGGGGGTGTAAATGTGGGCATCCACAAATGGTTCTTCCGCCTTGGCAATGCGGGCCGGGTCGGGATAGGCGGAGGGGTTATCGATCACTTCCACCGTGCCGTCCGTCAAGGTCAGCCGGTACTGAACACCGGGGGTGGTGGTGATCAGGTCAAGGTCAAACTCGCGCTCCAACCGCTCGGTGATGATTTCCATGTGCAGCAGCCCAAGGAACCCGCAGCGGAAGCCGAAGCCCAGGGCTGCACTGGTTTCCGGCTCAAAGCTCAAGGCGGCATCGTTCAGCTGCAGCTTTTCCAGCGCATCTTTCAAATCAGGGTAGTCGGCGCCATCGGCGGGGTAAATGCCGCAGAACACCATCGGCGTTACCTGGCGGAAACCGGGCAGAGCTTCCGCCGTGGGGGCTTCGGCCAGGGTGATGGTATCGCCCACGCGGGTATCGCGCACGGTCTTGATGGAGGCTGTCAGGTAGCCGACTTCACCGGCCTCCAGCTTATCGCAGGGGGCCAGGGCAGTAGCACCCATGTGGCCTACTTCCACCAGCTGGAAGGTTGCGCCGGTGTTCATCAGTTTGATGGTATCGCCGGGGCGCACGGTGCCTTCAAACACGCGCACATAGACGATAACGCCCTTGTAGCTGTCGTAAATGGAGTCAAAGATCAGGGCTTTCAGCGGGGCATCGGGGTCGCCCTGCGGGGCGGGAACATCCTGCACCACGCGTTCCAGCACTTCGCGGATATTGATGCCCATCTTGGCGCTCACGCGCGGGGCATCCATGCAGGGCAGACCGATGACATCCTCCACCTCTTTGGCGGCGGCATCCGGGTCAGCGCTGGGCAGGTCAATCTTATTCAGGATGGGCACAACTTCCAGGTTGTGGTCAATGGCCAGGTAGCAGTTGGCCAGCGTCTGGGCTTCCACGCCCTGGCTGGCATCCACCACCAGGATGGCACCCTCACAGGCAGCCAGGCTGCGGCTGACTTCGTACTGAAAGTCAACGTGGCCCGGCGTGTCGATCAGGTTGAATTCGTATTCCTTGCCGTCATCGGCGTGGTAGTGCATGGTAACGGCGCGGGCTTTGATGGTAATGCCGCGCTCGCGTTCCAGCTCCATGTCGTCCAGAATCTGGTCCTCCATGGTGCGCTTGTCCACGCTGTCGGTCAGCTCCAGAATACGGTCCGACAGTGTGGACTTGCCGTGGTCAATGTGGGCAATGATACAAAAGTTGCGAATATTGTCGCGTGCCATCAGGTTTCCTCCAAATCGTTCCAGATACGCACCGGCGCGCCGTCCCGCAGGTAAACACGGGGAACCCGGCGGCTGATGCCGCAGATAATTTCATAGTTGATGGTGCCGGTCTTAGCTGCAATGCTGTCGGCGGTATCTGCGCCGATCGCAGCGTTTTCAGGGCCGAATACCGTTACTTCATCATTCATTTTAACATCGGGGATGTCGGTCACATCCACCAGGGTCTGATCCATGCACACCCGGCCGATTATCGGGGCGGGCTTTCCGTGGATGCTCATAACCCCCGCATTGGGGTTGCCATTGCTGCCGGAAAGCGCGCGGGGGTAGCCGTCCGCATAGCCAACGCATACGGTGGCAACCTTGCGGGGTGTGTTGGCTGTGTAGGTGCGGCCATAGCTCACGCTCTCGCCGGGTAAAAGGTCCTTTACAAATTCCACAACACTTTTCAGCGTCATGGTGGGGCGCAGGCCGTCAAAATGCACTTCCGGGCTGGGGTCCAGCCCATACAGGATAATGCCTGCGCGGGTCAGGCTGTGGTGCCATTCCGGGTAGCGCATTTGTGCGGCAGAGTTGGCGCAATGGATGGTGTGCAGGGCAACGCCGTCCGCCTGCAGCCGCTGCACGGTGCGCTCAAACAGGGCGTGCTGGGCTTGGGTGTAGGCTTCGTTTTCCGGCGTGGTGCTGTCTGCCACGGCAAAATGCTGGAAAATACCGCTGAAGTGCAGCTTGGGCAGGGCGGCGCAGCGCTCCATGGCAGCGATTGCCGCCTCAAAGTCAGAACGCACGCTGAACCCAATGCGTCCCATACCGGTATCAACCTTAAAGTGGCAGTATACCTCCACGCCGGCGTTTTGGGCGGCAGCGGAAAGCGCCTTGGCATACTCTTCGGAATAGACGGTCTGGGTAATGCAGTTGAACGCCAGCTGATCCACCTGCAGCGGGTCGGTGTAGCCCAGGATCAAGATGGGTTTACTGATCCCGTGGCGGCGCAGGTGCCGCGCTTCGGCCAGGCAGCTGACCGCAAAAGCGGCTGCACCGTTTTCTTCCAGCCAGGGCCCGGCCACAGCGGCGCCGTGGCCGTAAGCGTCCGCCTTGACAACGCAGCACACCGGCGCGCCCACCGTCTTTTGGATCAGTGCCAGGTTGCTCTGCATAGCATCCAGATCAACCAATGCCCAACAATGCTTTTCGTACAGTTCGTTCGTCATTGCAATCCACCCCATTTCGATACAAAACACAACAGGGAATCTAACCCCGCGTGCGCCCGGTATGCAGCGGCCGCCAGCCGTCAATGCCGCTTTGCTGCAAAGCGTGCAGTGTTTTCTGACGGAAAGCCGGGTCGTCCCGGCTCATCTGCTGCACAAACAATTTGGTCTGTTCGCGCACTGTGGCGCCATCAGCCGGGCAGCGGCTTTTGATGATGGGCAGCCCGGCGTGGTATACCGCGCTTTTTACCTCGCTTTCGGTGGCAAAGATCATTGGCCGGATCAGCGTAATGTTGCGCTGGTCCAGATAGGTCACGGGCGAAAAACACCCAATACGGCCTTCCCGCCAAAGGTTCATGTAAAAAGTCTCCACGGCATCATCCAGGTGGTGCCCCAGCGCCACTTTGTTGCAGCCAAGTTCCTGCGCGGCAGCGTGCAGTGCCCCGCGCCGCATTTTGGCACACAGCGCGCAGGGGTTCGGCTCTTTGCGGTAATCAAATACCACGGGGCCGATATCCGTGCGCCGTATTTCGTAAGGAATGCCTTCCTGCGCAAACAGGTCCGCAAGTGGCTGGTAGTCGGCTTCCACCCCGCCAAAGCGCGGGTCCAGCGTGACCGCCATGACCTCAAACGGAACGCCGAGATACCGCCGCAGGTGTCCCAGCGCCACGGTCAGCGCAACGCTGTCCTTCCCGCCGGAAACACCAACGCATACCCGGTCGCCCGGTGCGATCATCTCGTAATCCTGCACTGCCTTGCGCAGCAGACCCTCCAAGCGCTGCATGCCCGTTCCACCTTACCTTTATACACTCTAAGACGATACTATAAACATCGCTATTATAGCACATCCTGCTGTCCAATGCCAACAGCCGCAGCCAAATCGGAAGAATTTTATCAAAGCACCGCACAGGAGCTGCAAAAACAAAGCCGCACCCGCGCCGCAGTTTGGCTGGCAAAGCAGGGCAGGGGAGAAAACCGGAAACCAGCAGACTGCACAAAGCGGGCAGAACACTTTGCTGCAGGGTACACAAAAACAGGTGCAAAAGGCAAAACAGTAAAATGCCGTTTACGAAAACGTTAGAAAACAAGAGAAAACGCAAGAAAACAAGAGCTACGCGAGAATAAAATGATTTTATTTGCAAAATCCCTTGACGAAACAGCGCGTATTTGCTAAAATCATACTTGCGCGAAATCAGCGCAGTGCCGTGCTGTGCATTGCGCTTTGAATAAACCGAAATGATTCGGATGCGTCACTATAAAGTATGGAGGATTCAAATCATGAGCACTACTCTCGCTAAGCCCGCTGAGATGGTCGACCGCAAGTGGTATGTTATTGATGCTGCCGGCAAACCGATCGGCCGCGTTGCTGCCCAGGCCGCTGTCCTGCTGCGTGGTAAGAACAAGACTACCTTTACCCCCAATGTTGACTGCGGTGACCATGTCATCGTGATTAACTGCGACGAAGCTGTTCTGACTGGCAAGAAGCTGGAAAAGAAGTATCATCGCACCCATTCTGGCTGGATCGGCGGCCTGAAGGAAACCCAGTATAAGACCTTGATGGCTGAAGCCAGCGATAAGGCTATGACCTACGCTGTTAAGGGCATGGTTCCTTCCAACACCCTGGGCGCTAAGGCTATGACCCGCCTGCACTGCTACAAGACTGCTGAGCATGCACATGCTGCCCAGAAGCCCGAAGTTGTGGAATTTTGATAAGGAGGCAATAGAAGATGTACGAAACTAAACAGTATTTCTACGGCACTGGCCGTCGTAAGCATTCCGTTGCCCGCGTCCGCGTCTACAATGGCACCGGCAAGATTACCATCAACAATCGTGATATCGACGATTACTTCGGCCTGGAAACCCTGAAGCTGATGGTCCGCAGCCCGCTGGCTCTGACCAACACCGATGGCAAGTTCGACATCGTGATTAACGTTGTCGGCGGCGGTACTTCCGGCCAGGCTGGCGCTATCCGCCACGGCCTGTCCCGCGCTCTGCTGCAGTTCGACCCCGAGCTGCGCAGCACCCTGAAGAAGGCTGGCTTCCTGACCCGCGATCCTCGTATGAAGGAACGTAAGAAATATGGCCTCAAAGCTGCTCGTCGCGCACCGCAGTTCAGCAAGCGCTGATTATCAGCACTACTTGCGAACTTTTCAGAACGCTTCACGACTTTTTTGCACGACTGTGTGCGGAAAGTCAGAATCGTCTGAAGCCGTGGAATGCAGCAAATTGCCTTGGAGCTTGCTGGAAAAGCAGCATACAATAAGCGAATATGCAGCAGACTTCCACAGCGCCGTAAGCCTTATCGCAGGAGATGTTTTCCGCAAGGAGAACATCTCCTGCTTTTTGTTTTGCAAAAAAAAGAAAACCTTACAGCGGGCAGATCATGTTGATACCGTCAATGAGCGTCTGAATGTCCAAGTGAGTGTACACGCGCTCTGTCAGGCTCATAGCGCCGGAATGCCCTGCAATCTTCTTTTGAATGGTAGGCGCAACCCCAGCATCGGCCATCATAGAAATGCAGGTATGGCGTGTGTCGTGCGGCGTGTGCTTCATGTCGTATTCTTCCATCAGCGGGTCCCAATAGGTGTCGCAGTAGTTGAAGTAGTCAAGGTGCTGCCCTTCGGTAGTGCAGAGCAGATACTCGCAAGGGGAGCGCTCGAACCATGCTTCATAGAACGGCAGCAGCTTGTCAGCAATCGGTACTTTACGAACGCCATTCTCGGTTTTGGCGGCAACCACATCGAAATACTGCTCTTTCAGGTGGACATTCTCTTTCTTCAAATCGAGAAATTCCGAGATGCGGCAGGCATTGTAATTCAGCATTAAGATGATTTGACAATAAGGGTTAGCCTTGTGCGCCCAAAGCGCTGTAAGCTCGTCTTTACTGAAGATATTGCGGTCACGCTTGTTGGGGTTCTTGCTACGGTAACCGACCAAATCAACATACTTGGAATAGTCTTTATTGCAGATGTCATTTTTCATGGCGTATTCGTACACCTGATTGAACAAGCCCTTTAACTTTTTGAGTGTGGGATAATTCTTGCCACAGGTGTCAACTACAAGCTGCAAATCACAGAGTTTGATCTCGCGGAAAGGCTTATCATACAAGATACCACAAACCTTGTAGGAAGCCGTGTAACCCTTTGCATTGGAGTCAGATATGGTTGGATATTTAGACTTCGACCAGCGCTCATAAACCTCGGAAAAGGTAATTTTGGCGGTGTCAACATCATATGATTACTTCCTATTAGGAACACTGTAAATACAAGGCTTTTCGGAGCCT
>ERZ773228.4093-NODE-4093-length-11308-cov-25.842709_pt1 | contig 11308 bp, 13 predicted proteins | sample MGYA00580524_ERZ773228 | MGnify/ENA primary metagenome ERZ773228 (study PRJEB29015, sample SAMEA2737768) | human gut metagenome | biome: human gut; feature: human-associated habitat; material: faeces | place: China | collected 2012 ...
TTACAAGTGCATCAACCGTAGTATATAACTGCTGCAAAACATTTCCAATAATAATGGGTATCGCAAACAGTATAATATTTCTCATGATATGACCTGTGGTCATATCAATCTTTCCTTTTTGTGAATTTGACATAATATACTCCCTATTATAAAATAACCTGTCTATATCTGTTATTTATAATAATACTGTAATCAAGTCATATATTCTAGTGATTTATGGCATGGAGTACAGAAAAATTGCACCCACATGTTTATTTGTATTGTTAAATTCCCTTTAACGAAAATACTTCTCAATCACTGCAGCCCTCTCAATCCAGCTATGCCTGCCCTTACAGCATTCATACCCGCTGTCAGCGATTTCCTGCAAATGTTTTGTATCAGCTAATGCACATTTAACCTTATCCGTGATTCTCGCTGCTATATGCTCATCATATCCCGACTTTTCATATTCCCTTAAATCCTCAAGTGAATAGAACAACACATTTTCACCATCTGCAAATGTATTCTCGTAAAACAGCGAAGTATCAGTAAGCGCAACACCTCCATTAAGCATAGTGTTAAACACTCTGTCGTGTGCGCCCTTCTTAAACCACGGCATTACATTAAGAGAAATCTTTGCCTGGCTAATCATATCAAGGCACACCTTGGAATCAACGCCGCCATGCTCAATTATATTCTCATGGTGGTTACATTCGATATAGTTATAACCTTCGCCATAAGTATGAATCTTAAGTCCTGAATCCGCAAGTGCCCTTATTGCAAGCTCCCTGTAGTGGAATCTTACAGCAAGGTCTGCATACATCATATTAGGCATACAGTCGACAAGCTGTTCGTCTGTAATATCAGGGAATTCCCTGCGTAACGCATTTTCCGCCGCCGCATCAATCGTCTCTGACGGATTGTCTATCAGATATGACAGCACACTCTCATAGAAATCTATATACTCATCATCCATGTTATCCAGATGTTTCCTTAGTATTCTTTTCGGAGTGTAATTACCTGTAAATATAATATCTATCGGTCTTTCCTTCATTGACAGGTAATTCTTATCAGGCATTATACATCTGTTATAATTAAGCTCTGTTCCGGCTGTAAGCATATATTCAGTATGTACTTCCGGGAAAAATCTGCGCATGTATGCGACATGCATTTCATCAATATCAAGCTGGATATACTTTTCAGGGTGCTTTCGGATATATTTGTTGTAATAAAGCGGGTGGTCTACAACCACATTTACAATCTTAACACCTGCCCAATCCCAGAAATTCCAGCCATCATCACGATACAGACCGGCTTCTCCTGCTATTCCTTCAAAGTTAAATGTAAACATATACCATTCGTCTGAGCTGTGAGCATTAAAAAATTCCACCAATGCAGAAGAACTGACCTGCTGTAACATTAAATTATACCAGAAGACGGAGTAGCCCATCTTCTCCCATACAGCAGCCATCTGCTCTGTAAAGAATTCTAATGTTTCTACTCCGCCTTTAAATAAAATCAATCTTTTCATTATTCTTCTCTGTTAAGCCATAATTGCATCAAATATTCCATCTAATGCAGACACATCAAGTTCCTCAGCCTTTCCTGAATCGACAAGTCCAGCTACCTTTGCGTCCATTGGAAGCTTTGCAACAGTCTTGATATCGTTAGCTGCTGCCACTTCATCAATCTTACTCTTTCCATATATATAATGAATATTACCGCAATCTGGACATTTGAAATAAGACATATTCTCTACAATTCCAATAACTGGAATGTTCATAAGCTTAGCCATATTAATTGCCTTCTCCACAATCATTGAAACAAGATCCTGTGGTGAAGTTACAATTATAATTCCGTCTATTGGCATAGACTGGAAAACAGTAAGAGGTACATCACCTGTTCCCGGTGGACAATCAACAAACATACAGTCTATCTCATCCCAGTCAACATCTTCCCAGAACTGCTTAACAACACCCGCAATAACAGGCCCTCTCCATATAACCGGATCAGTCTCCTTTTCCATAAGAAGATTAAGTGACATAACCTTAATGCCATTCTTAGAAGTCTCAGGATACATTACAGTTCCATCTTCATTACATGTTACCCTTTCAGTAAGTCCAAAAGACTTAGGAATAGATGGTCCTGTAATATCTGCATCAAGTATTGCCGCTTTCTTTCCTTCCTTATTGGCTTTGACTGCCAGCATTGATGTGACAAGTGATTTACCAACGCCTCCCTTGCCACTGACAACAGCTATAACCTTATTAACTTTGCCATTATTGGCATTCCTTAATATCTGTGGTCCTTTTCTTGATTCGCAGTCTGAACTGCAGCTTGAGCAGCTTCCTGAACAATTCTCGCTCATAACTTCCTCCCATTATTCATTCATATATTTTTGTTCAAATTCTTCGACTGGTATAGGCTTTGAGAAATAATATCCCTGGAATATATGACACCCCATCTCTGTCAGCATAAGAAGCTGTTTGTCTGTCTCTACTCCTTCAGTAATTACCTCCATTCCAAGCTTTCCACCAAGAGAAATAATAGTCTCCAGAATATCCTGTCCCTTAACCTCATTCTCTGTAGCACGAAGGAATGCCATATCAATCTTAAGAACATCCGCACTTATATCTTTTAACATATTCAGCGAAGAATATCCACTTCCAAAATCATCAATCTCTATCTTAAATCCATAATCCCTGAGGTTCTTAATTACCTCCATATTCTTCTTAAGATCAGACATAAGTGCTGTCTCGGTAATCTCTAACTTTAACATCTTAGGTTCAATATCATATTTCTTAACAATCGATGTAATAACCTCATATACATCTATAAGATAAAAATCCTTAGTAGATATATTTACAGATATATAATGAACCGTATCACCCTTCTTCTTCCATTCACTTAATTTAGCTGCTGCACATTCCCACATATACATATCAAGCTTATATATGAGACCTGTAGTCTCCAGAATATCAATAAAGAAGAATGGCGACAGCAACCCTCTATCAGGATGCTGCCAACGCACAAGTGCCTCTGCTCCATAAGTCTTACCATGCGTATTAACCTGTGGCTGAAGAAACATTTTAAATTCTTTCTTCTCAATTGCCCCTTCAAACTCACTGATAACTCTTCTTTCTTCAAGAGTTCTCTTTAACAGCTTATCATCATAGTATGCAATATTAGTTTCATAATTATTCTTAATAGTCTCGCTCGCAATAAATGCTTTATCACACATATTACTTACAGGCTCATCAACATCTTCAATATCATAAACACCAACTACAACCCTTATCTTAAATGATGCATTGTTGAATCTGTCCTGCATACTTACAATACTATTCTGCATTATTTCATTCTTAAAACTGTCCTTCGGCATACACACAGCAAATCTGTCATTCTGGATTCTTCCACATATATAGCCACTTTCAGATGAAGCCTTGATAAGCCCCGCCTGCATTTTAATAATCTCATCACCCTTTTCGATTCCAAAAAGCTCATTAACAAGCTTAAAATCTTTAATATTGCTGCACACCAGACAATATGTGTGATTCCTGTCGTTTCTCACTACATTGGCAGTTTCCTCATAGAACTGCTCCTTATTAAGAAGTCCCGTGAGATTATCATGTGTAGCTCTGAACTTTTCATATTCTAAAAGCTCAACAGCCTCCGTACGATCATTAAATATAAAATAATCACATATAAAGCTATGCTTATCATCATATACACGATTATATGAAATATCAAAGCTTCTCCTCTCATCTCCCACGCTGATTGTCTGCCTGAATTTCTTATTATCATGCTCTGTCTGAGTATGAAGCCAGCTTGCATAATTATGCTCCACTTCATTAATATTATCATTAATAGAATACATTTCTTTAACAATACCATTACAGTATATACATCTTCCGGCATTATCAAAGCATATAATTCCACTATTCATATCCCTGATTATAAGTGAAAATGTATTCTCAATAAGCTCATTAGGAACATACCTGTATGTAAGATAATATATGAGTATAGACATGATGCCAAATGCAGCCATTGACATGTCATATATTGAATCAGACCACGTAGTCATTATATCAAGCAAAGATGCAGCTAATAATAATATGAGAATAGCAAAATACCTGAATCTGTAGAATCTTGACATCCTCTCAACCATTACTATATAACTTAAAATAAGCAGCAACATAATGCCATAAGCAAATACATAATGTAACCTGCCCAGAACATTACCTTTTGCAAACTGAACAATTATCTGGTCATCCGATATATCTGTTATATCAAATATCCATCTCGTCCATGTATTAATCAAAAATGCAACAGTCTCAAGCAGCGAATATGCAATCATAAAAACTTTTACACCCATAATGCCCTTAAACATGCCTGTATAATACTGGGTATAATACATAAGAAGTACAAGCAGCCAGTCAAAGCTCGCCATAATAAGTCCCTTACACAGAACTGTAATGGTGATTCCTGGAACATATGTATACACTAAAAATATTATCCCACATATAAATGCACCAAGCTCATATAAAAACACAACTCTTGCCAGTGCACCCTCTTTTTTATATGCCTTTAAAGCACACGCCCCAATCATTAAAATTACCGCCGTAATAATAAGCCCATAAAATACTCTCATAAGCGATATCTCCTAAATCAATACTAAATTTCACGTCTTGTATAAATAATATTATAGCGCAAACTTCTTATTATTGCAAATGTAGTACAGCCAGATTCTTTTAACCAGGTTCTTTTAACTCTGATAAACAAACAGACGATTCATTCCCTCCTGCCACGGATACTCAAATTCCAGATAAATAATTTCCTTTCCAAAACGTGCAAATCTTTCTTTCCAGTAATTTGTTGTAGCCTGTCGTAGTCTCATTACATGATTCTCTTCATAAATGTTATTTCCCATATTTTCATATCCGAAACTTTCCAGTTCTTCTTTTGAATAATACGGATTCATTTTAATAAACCAATATCCACCAGGCTTCAATACCCGTTCTAAATCTTCAACTACCTCCTTTGACACATCTTTGGGCATTACATCCAACACATTTGATAATATCACTCCATCAAATGAATTTTCTTCTAATTGCTTTACCGTATGGTCTGTACCTTCAAGAAAAGTTACCGTTTTATAATCACTTAATCTTGCTGTTTCATTTGCAAATTCTATGCCCGTTTTTGAAGCATCAATTCCTAAAACTTTATGTGTTGGCTGATACTGCAAATATTGAAAAGAAATATCTCCTGTACCACAGCCAAAATCTAATACATTTGTTGTTTTTTGTGCAAACAGCTTTAACGCTTCGTCAAACATTGTTTCAACTTGTAAATCTAAAGTTCTTAAATCCACAGGTGTACATTCCTTAAATACCTGATTCCACATTTCTGTTTCTCGCTCATATGCCTTGTTCATAATACTGCCATCTCCTTTTATTCTCACACATGCTGCACAGTAGGACCGCCCTTATCAAATTCATTTAATCATGTTCTTTAATATATTGAACTGCCTTTTTGTCACTCTTTGATTTTTTATACCAGCCAATACCTATCATTGTAATTCCAACAATAATAGCTGTAGTTCTTATCAATGAATCTGGAGATCATAAACAAGATACAACGTTTGTCGGGTAACATGAAATAATTTGCCAAACTCCTCTTGTGTTAATTGATTTTCTTTCCGAATGTTCAATATTTGATTTCCTATATTCATAATATTACGACCTCCTTTCAATAATATTATCCGAAAAATAATGTTCAAAATAAAGCAATCATCACATTACATTGTATATATAGTTACGAAAAGATTCTTTGACATGCGCTTTTCTCTATAAATTACAATTCATTTTACCCATTTTAACATAAAACTCAACCAAGTTAGAACTTCCATTTACATTTCATTCTACTTCCCCTGACACCAAGTGCCACAAAAGTGCCCAAAATGATAATAATGTTTATTAAGGCAATATCACAACAGTTGAATGATATTTGTCCAAATCTATGCTATAATAATTTCCAACGATATATGTGTAAAGAGAATGGAAGGAGTAAAAAATGTATTCAAAGTTTGTGGCAATATTAATCAATAGTGCATTTGGTTTATGCATTACATATACTGTTTTTTCAGTGTATTTTGCTTTAACAAGTAAGTTTATTGTAGAACGCAGCTTTATATTAGGATTTTCATTGTACAACATTGTATGGCTGGTGCTAGATATTGTTTACAATGAAGCAAGATATCATAGACAAGGCGGCGGTCTTTTCTTTTGGACATCCATCATGTTACCTCCGATATTAATAATGTTAATATTGATGTTGGTAATAGTGATGTTTTTTTTTCTGACAAGCGACCAAAATATAACCTCTTGGAGCTCTTCTTCACTCCTAAATGTATATTTCATGCCAGCCTCCTATTCCACAATGCTTACAGCGTCATTTACGGCGTTATAGTAATACAGATTGTCAGACAGTACATCTTCCTTCTCCAAGTCTTTTCTGCACTTCATCAATCACATCATTCATTCTGTCGTCCATAACAACCTCCTATAAATAAAATAAGAGCAAGCACTTAAGTTTCTTTTCTCAAGTACCTGCTCTGTTTCTTTGTATCATAGTTATTATATATAGTTGAAGGTTGGTGATTTGCGGGTATTCTGTAAAATATAGTCTAGAAACTGGAAGTTATCTGTCTGTTTCATCTTTTTTATATATTACGCCGTCCCATGCATAATATCCCGCAATATATTCATAATCAGGATATTCTTCTATCTCATATAATTTTCTCCCACTATCAGATGTACAAATTACCACATTTGATATTTTATAATTTTCTAGTTCCGACGTTTGAGAATATCTAACTCCATTAAGATATATATAATCTCCTTTTTCAATTGCCTCATTTTTATAACTTTTATTGTGTGCAAAATAATATCGACCACAAATAAAAATAACAACAATTGTAAGTAAAATAATAATTAATGCTATTGATATCTTTTTTTTTACCATCATTCTCATTAGCTTCCTCTTAACATTTCATGAACTTCCGATTATCGGTCCCTATTTCCATTTTAGTTAGCTATATATTCATCATCTAAAAAAGTATACCATTCCTATGTCAGCCACAAATGACCGCCTGTCTCTTCTACATTAATTTCTTTCAATCTGTCAACTAATTTTTTTCTTTCTTCTTCCGACATCTCCAGTTCCAACTTTTCTGCCTTTTCCAACTTTTCCAATATTTCAATTTCTTCATCTGTCATCAGTCTCATTGCCTTACCTTCTACTTTTATCAGTTTTAATAATTCGCTGATTCTTATCATTTTCTACAAAATATTTGCATTTTACATTTTCACCATTCCATATTTTAGGGGGTAATAATTGGGGATATGCATCACAATATTTTGAAAAATCACTTCTTGATCCTCTGTACTTTCTACAATTTAGACATACACAATATAAATTGAGCTTATATCTATCAATTACACAACCCATATAATCACTCCTTCGATTCTGTATAAATTCTTAACATTTATTGCTTTGCAAACTGATACTTGATTCCGCATTCCTAAAAAATGTTCCGCTTTTTGTATCATTGCATTTCTTTGTGCCAAAGATTTGTATATTCATTTTAAAATTCCTCTCTGCTTTCTTCTCTTTTCCGTACCATCCGCACAAATTCTTTAAACTTTATATACCTGTCTGCTGCTGTATCCGTTCTTCTCTCGTTGTGTCTTTTATTAATATGCTTTTTATTTCCATATCGATTGTCCTTTCATTTTATTTAATAAATTTTTACTTGCAAAAATTTTATATCACGATTCCTCGGCAGTGGTCCATTTCATGCAATATGATCTGTGCCGTAAATCCGCTATACTTCCCATGCTGTGGCTGAAAATTACTGTCCAGATAATCAACTTCTATTTCTTCATATCGTGTACATGGCCGGACACCATCTAACGATAGACAGCCTTCCTCAGTCTGATATTCTCCCTCTTTCTTTGTTATAACCGGATTAATCATCACAAATTGAAACGGCCCTGCCGCCACAACAATAATTGCTTTATTTCTGCCAATCATATTTGCCGCCATACCGACACAGATTTCTCTGTTGGCACGCAGCGTATCCATAAGGTCCGTTACAATCTGCTTATCCGCCTCTGTTGCAGGTTTTGCTTTCATAAATATCTTTTTTCCTTTTATAATATTTTTAACCATATTTTTTATTTCCAATCTTTTACTGTTTTTCCAAATATTTTATTTCTCTTTCAATCCAGGTCATAATGACATCTACTAGATATTCCTGCTGTACCTGATTTAATTCCCTGCCCTGCTGCATCTTATGCCATTTACGGATACATTCCCGACAGCAGGTTGCCGTTGCATGCTGTGCAATAAACACCGGATGTCCTTTCATTGGCGTCTGCCTTCCGTCATTTGGAATAACAGCCGGTGCTTCACGTTTTGCGATAAACTCCCTGGCATGCTTCCTGATAACATCCATACCTTTTTGCTGAATATACTCAATATCCTTCTGTTTTAAATGAAAACTGCTCCGGAATTTCGATTTGCCAAGCCTTTCAAACAACTGCCTGTACCACTCTTCCTTTGTCATCCTAACGCCTCCATATCCGATTCTATTTTTTCTTATATCCGCAATCGCAATATGGACCTCCCGATGCAAGCGTATATTGTCTTACAAACTTCGTACCGCCTCCTGCATCTGCCATGGTATAATCGAGATGACACAATGCAGGTGTCAAATCATATAACCCCAGTTCTTTCATAATTGTGCAGATTCCGCATTTCGTAAATCTTGCCTCATAGCCGCTTCCATCCTCATAAGGATAAAATTCCATATTCCATGAATATGGATTCCGGTCTGCCGTTTTTAATTTTTCCGTTCTTTTCAGATTATCCATCGATTTCTCTGTATACTTATTTTTACCACTTTTTCTGCAATACCACTGCATGGCCGGAGTCATCATTGCATTTGCATAATACTTCGTCAGCGATTCCACATCCGGACGTTCCGGCATATTTAATACAAACGCACCAAGCATGGCACAGCTTACTGCATTCGCCTTAAACCGGTCGTTTTTCTCAAACTCCGGCAATCCCTGTATAATCTGCTTATACTTTAATTTCGCTTTCGCAGTCACTTCTTTTGCGGTATCTTCGTTCATATGATAGTTTTCCACCAACTGCTGTCTAAATGATTTTGCAAAAAGCAGCCACATCGCCGCCGGCATTCCTGTATATTTCATTTCATATCCATCCTTTCTTTAGATATTTTGTCTGTTTTTTATATAACTTTGATATGTATTTTTTATGCCTATAACAATTTGATAAAAAAAATACATTACAATGACTATTAAAATAGCTATCTCGATTTTTACATACATTCTTTCTACACACAAACATTTTTCAGCTCCTAATTTACGCATTATATCAAATATAGCACAAACCGAATAATATAAAAGATTCATAAGCAATATATATATATCTATCCCTTCATTACTAAATATTTTTAATGCCATATTTATTTTTCTATTTAAAGAAAGTTTTTCAATATTTAACATCAAATATAGTAAAAACAGTACAAAAAACACTGCTGCATAAACAATGTTATTAATAGAAAATCCTGCTAATTCAGCAAATTCAAACCGAATATCAAAAATACCATATAGCATTAAAAAAAATGTTCCTATTGTTGCTAAAGCTGTTATTAAATTATTACTAATCGTCCATTGGCGTTCATTATGTTCATAATATAACTTTATATCATTTAATTGTTTTCTCCTCCTTCTGGGATTCTTACTTGTATATTTAATGTCTATGTTTTCTTCTAAAAATGGATATATATCGACCGGAATACTATCCAATTCACGATTCAATATATATTCCCGGATATCTTTATCAAATTTTTCTGCTTCAGACACATTACAATTTAACAATATCTGTTTTATTTTTTTCACATGCGTATTTTGTCTCATTCTATCCTCCCTGTTCTCAAATATTCTATTACCTGCTTATGCCGCATTTGCATTAATGCTTTCAATTACTTTTCGGATTCCTGCCCATACGGTCATATCAGTAAATATTTCGACTACACTTCCCTGATCGGTAAATGGCGATTCCTGAAGAACAGAAAAATCCTTCAACACTCCATTATGTACGATATATTCAATGATCTGGTTGACAAAATAAATCTGCCTGCTGTCAAGATTAGTACCTGTAAGATATTCTGAAAATGCTTCTTTCGCAGCATTCATATCCAATCCTACGATTTCGCGGACAAATTCTCCAAGAGGTTTTGTTCCATATTCCAACTCATAATCCTGCTTTGTTCCAACTTCTCCCCAAAGAATTTCTTCCAATGATGCCATATCTGCCGATGTAAGAGGTTTGTTTGTTTTTAATTTTGCAATTACAACATTGTCCTGATGCTGTCTGATATAATACTCTGCCTTTGCTTTATAATTTTTCAACTCATCATTTTCAAGCTCCGATTCTTTCCAATCAATAGACAACAAATCGTCTTCAAAATTTGTATCATACCGTATGTGTTTTTTCGGAATATATTTCATTAACTCACGAAGTCTTTCCCTTATTTCTTCAAATTCATTCATACCGGCATTTTCTATATAATCTGTGCGCAAAATCCGATGGATGAAATCTGACTGTGCCTGAATTTCGGGAATATTTGCTACACCTGCTATTCCTTCTACTTTTTTGTACAGGTCACTCTTTGCTTTTGTATATTTTTTCCCAATCAGATACGCAAGTTCTATACCATATATCAATGCATCAAACCTGACTGCACTGGCATCATCTTCTTCTGGTAATATAAGCGGTGCAAGTTCCTCACGCACAATCAAGGTATCTTCATAAGTAAGTACCTGATAATTTGATTCTGCAGAATATTCTTCGACATATTTCAGGTGCTGGCGGACTGCAAAGTTATCCCTCGGTAATTCTTTTACTTTTTCACTCATCTGTCTGACTAATTCTTTTCTGTATGCAATCAGTCTGTCCACCTGATATTCAATATCCTGCAATTTATAGGATATTTCAAACTTTAAATTAAATATTGCCCCAGAAAGTGCGAGTGTATTTGCGGAAGCCTTGCCCCTATTCATTCTGAAAAATTCAAAATTTCCACAAAAATCAAAAATATAAAATTTATTTTTATCTTCTCCATCAAGCAATCCTGGGCAAAGTCTTGTCCCTCTGCCTATCATCTGCCAGAATTTTGCTTTACTCATAACCTTCTTAAAGAACACAAGATTAACTACCTCTGGAACATCTA
>ERZ773228.4097-NODE-4097-length-11301-cov-3.615330_pt1 | contig 11301 bp, 7 predicted proteins | sample MGYA00580524_ERZ773228 | MGnify/ENA primary metagenome ERZ773228 (study PRJEB29015, sample SAMEA2737768) | human gut metagenome | biome: human gut; feature: human-associated habitat; material: faeces | place: China | collected 2012 ...
CTGCTGCTCGCCGGTGAGCTCGAAGGGAAGCGAGGAGGCGAAAGCGGCAAGCCGCGGGCCGTCCACCACGTGGGCGTGGGGCACGCACCCGGCGCTGCGGGCGGCGCCCTCCTGCATGAGGAACAGCTCCAAATACAGCAGTTCCTCGTAGACGAGCCGCCGCCGCGCCTCGTCGGCCTCGGGCATCGTGCGCGGGAAATGGATGGCGCGCAGCGCGGCGTTCCGGCTCATGAGCCGGTAGCGCAGGCGCAGCCCCAAAGGCAGCGGATCGAAGAGCCCCTCGGCGGCTTCCAATCCGTTGGCCACGATGCGTCGCACCCAGGCCGCCGTGAGCTTCTCGGTGGCCGGATGCACTGGCACCACCGAACCGGTGACCTCCTCGCCTTCCCCGATCACCTCGATGAAGGGATTGGTCATGCGCTTGTAGCCGTAGTCGAAGGTCACCTTGCCCGAAACGGCCACCGCATCCCCCGCCTTCACCTGATCCATCAGCCACGGCTGGCGAAAGCAGGTGACTATAAGAATGCCCGTGCCGTCCACAAGCGCGATCTCCACGAGCCTGAGATTGTAGCGGGGCTTCTTCAGCTTGATCTCGTGCACCGTGCCGCGAATGGTGCAGACTTCCCCGATGCGAGCGGTGCCGCAGGTCTCCACCTGGGAGAGGTCGATATAGGATCGGGGGAAGTGCGTCAGCAAATCGCGCAGCGTGCGCACGCCGAGTTTCTCGAGCGCCGCAGCCCGCGCAGGGCTGACCAGACGAACCCGCGACACGGGCTCGTCCAGCGAGAGCGTAGCTTTTTCCCGATCAATGGGCAAACTATCTTCCTTCTATTATGGCAAAGCCAAACGCGAGATGGACGGCGTGTTCACCAAGCGAGTTCCGCAGATGATATCGAAGGCGGCTTATGCTGGGGAGACGATGCCCTTAACGCCTTCGATACCAGCGGGGACTGTCTGAGCGACTGAACATGCCGTCCAGCTCGCGTCCCGGGAGAGCTTCAAGCAGATTATTCAACCGAGAACACGATGGGGTACAGAGGCTGCTCTCCTCTTTGGGCGTCCACTTCCAGCTCGTCGTAGGCTTCCTCGATCTTCGCCACGAGCGCCTCCAGATCCTCGTCGGAGTAGCCCTCGCCGGCCAGAATGGTGCAGGTATCGGCGTCCTCGGCCTCCATCTTGCCGAGCAGCGTCAGCACCGCGCCGTCGATGGAATCGTCCACCGCCTCGATGGAGCCGTCGGCGATGCCGATGACGTCTCCCTCGGCGATGGGGTTGCCCTCGGCGTCCTTGGAGTCGCGGGTGGCCCAAGTGACCTCGCCGGTCTTCACGGCCTGGGCGGCCTCGGTCATCTCCTCGACGTTCGTCTCCAAAGAGGCGTCCACATCCACGGCGAACAGGGCCGAGAAGGCCTGGGGCACCGATTTGGTGGGCACGACGGCACAGGGCGTCTCGGACAGCTCGGCAGCGGAGTTGGCCGCCATGATGATGTTCGAGTTGTTCGGCAAAATGATGACCGCGTCGGCGTTCACCGATCCGGCCGCATCCAGCAAGTCCTTCGTGGAGGGGTTCATGGTCTGGCCCCCGGAGACGATGACATCGACGCCGAGGCTCTTCAGGATCTCCGCCTGACCGCTTCCGGCGGCCACGGCCACAAAGCCCAAAGGCTTGCGCTCGGCCTGTTCCTCGGCGGCCAGCTTCTCGTTGCGCTCGGCGGATTGGATCTGCATGTTGTGGATGAACACCTCGGAGATCTGGCCGTGATCGAGGAAGTACTTCAGCACCTGATCGGGGTGGTCGGAGTGCACGTGCACCTTGAACTTCGGCACCTCGCCCACGCACAGCTCGCAGTCGCCCATGGTAGAGAGGAACTCCAGGGCGGCGTCCTTGTCCAGGGTGTCGGAATCCACGAGGAACTCGTTGCAGTAGCGGTACTGGGAGCCCTCCCAGTCGTTCACCTGCTCGATCTCCACCTTGGGGTGCGCGCCCCGGGCGAAGGACATCTCGTCGACCATGGTGCCGGAGCGCCCGAGCAGGGCGGCCGTGAACGCGTCAAAGATGATGGCGAGCCCGAAACCGCCGGCGTCCACCACGCCGTGCTCCTTGAGCACAGGTAGAAGGTCGGGCGTGCGCTGCACCGAGGCGTAGGCCTCGGCCACGATGGCGTCCAGGGCGTCGGGCAGGGGCAGTTCCTGCTCAGCTGCGTTTTTGGCGGCGGCTGCAGAATCGCGCAGCACCGTGAGGATCGTGCCTTCCACCGGCTTGCGCACGGCCTGGAAGGCCACCTCGCGGGCGCGATCGAAGGCGCCGGCGATGGACTCGACGTCGAACTCGTCGAAGCCCTGGCTGCCCTCGCATAGGCCGCGCAGGATCTGGGAAGTGATGACGCCGGAGTTGCCGCGGGCACCCATGAGGGCGCCGGTGGTGACGGCCTTGCGGATGTCGGCGCCCGAGGCACCGATGGGAAGGTTCGCCACGTTGCTGACCACCGACTGGATGGTGAGCGACATGTTCGTACCGGTGTCGCCGTCGGGCACCGGGAACACGTTCAGGCGGTTCACTTCCTCCTTGCGCTCGTCGAGAACCTTGGCGGCGGCGGCCACGGCGTTCAGCACGTTGTTGGAAGAGTAAGTCGTAGTAGACATGAGGGGTTAATTCTCCTTCAAGGGCGAGCTGCCCGCATCAGGCGGGCACTTGAGCCCATCTCGCGATGAGCCTTAGCGGCGCACCTTGACATCCATGACGTGAACATCCACACCGGCCAGCGGCACGCGCGCGTACTCCTTCAGCGCGAAGCTGACCTGGTCGATGAGGTTGCGAGAAACCGTGGCGATGTTGGTGCCGTATTCCACGACGATGTACAAATCGACGTGCACGCCCTCTTCCAGAGAGCTGACCACCACGCCGCGGCGCAGGCGCGAGGCGGGCAGGATCTTGGCGATGCTGTCGGCGGCGTTGGGAGCGCACACCCCCACCACGCCGTAGCATTCCATGGCGGCGTTGCCGACCAGGTCGGCAAGCACGTCGTTGGCAACGTGGAGGTTGCCGGGTATCGTAGAACTCATGGGACAAATCCTTTCCGCTGAGCTTTGCATACACAGTCGAGAAGAGTATAGCGCAACGAACACTCCGCCGCCGTTACCCCCTGATGACAGTCGGTCATATTCCACAAACGAACTCGCATCACCGGGGGCGCCGCGAAGGAGGCGGGACGACCCGTGCTCAAGCAATGGCTCGCTTGGTGGAACAGCCCACTGGGCTGTTCCAGTCGCTGCGCAACCTGCGCGCGGGCAGCCCCACCTCGGCAACGGCCTGCTTTTGCATCGTTGAGGAAGGACGATAATGACGGTATTCGACGAGCTGAATGATCCAAAGGCGTGCGAGCGGCATCTGGCTCGCTTGCGCGAGACGTTTTCCGAGCTGGGCGTGAGGGCGTTTCTCGTGCGCGACACGTCGAACATCCAGTGGCTCACCGCCTTCGACGATGTCTTCGACGAGGAGGCGGCCCATGCTCTGTATGTCTGCCCCGACCACGCGTGGCTGCATACCGACTCGCGCTATGTGACGGCCTGCGAGAACGCCGCGCGGCTCAAGCCTTTGGAGGTGAGCGCCGAGCGCGAGACCCACGCGCAGTTTGCCGCCAAGCGGTGGGGAGGCCGGGCCGCCGGGGCCGCCGATGCGCTTTTGGGCATCGAGGACGGCGTCTCGCTCGCCGAGTACCGCCGCTTGCAGAAGGCGTTCGCCGAAGCCGACGCGGAGGAGCCCTTCGTGGAGACCGATGGCGTCGTGGTGGGCCTGCGCGCGGTGAAGGACCGCTACGAGATCGCGCGGATGCGCGGCGCCCAGTCCATTACCGACGCCGCCTTCGAGCACATCGTTCGCTATATGCGCCCGGGCATGATGGAACGCCAAGTGCAGTTGGAGCTCGAGGAGTTCATGCTGCGCCATGGTGCCCAGGGCCTGGCGTTCCCCTCCATCGTGGCCACCGGGCCCAACGGCGCGAGCCCGCACGCCATTCCCGGCGCCACCATGCTGGAGGCCGGCCAGTGCGTCGTGCTCGATTTCGGTGCCCGCTCCTACGGCTACTGCTCGGACATGACGCGCACGGTCTTCCTCGGCGAGCCCGACTCGGAGATGCGGGCGGCGTGGGACGCGCTGCGGGAGGCCAACGAGTCCGTGGAAGCTATGCTTCGGTCCGGCGTCACGGGCAAAGAGGCCCATGAGCGAGCCGAGGAGGTGCTGGCGGCGGCCGGCTTCGGCGGCCGCATGGGGCACGGGCTCGGTCACGGCGTGGGCATCGACATCCACGAGGAACCGGTGCTCGCTCCGCGCAACGAGCGACCTCTCGTTGCCGGCAACGTCGTCACGGTGGAGCCCGGTATCTACCTGCCGGGCAAGTTCGGCATGCGTCTGGAGGACTTCGGCGTCGTGACCGACAACGGCTTCGACGTGTTCACCAACTCCACCCACGACCTCGTGGTCATCTAAGATGCCGCGCCGTCCGTACGGGCGGTGCGCTAGAAAGATACAATGCCGCTCGTCGACGGTGAGCGGTTGAGTTTGCGCCATCTAACCTTTGCGTGGTTGTGCTCGCGTATTTTCTGCGAGTCAGAACTTTCTCAGTGCTATAACTGAAACCGTACAGAGGCAATTTCGATACCGGAAAGGACGGTGAGGAGACGATGACGGAACGGAAGATCAATCGTGGGAGCGAGATTCGGGCCAAGGGAAAATCCATGGGGCGCGAGCGCTCGGGCGTATCGGCCGATCTGTCTGACAGACCCTCGCCGCAAGCCGGTGGCTTAAAGGCTGCGTCTTCGGCCGAAGGCGTCCAAGACACTCAAGACGGTCTTTCGCTTTCGACGAAATCTGCGGAAGGCTCGCCCGCCGCTCTCGCCGAGCGATCGCTGACGCTGCGCGCCGCCCTGTTTCTGACGGGCCGCATCGCACTTATGCTGGCGGGCATCGCGGTCATGGGGCTTGGCATCGACATCATCGTGAAGGCCGATTTGGGCAACTCGCCCATCTCCGCCACGCCCAACGTGCTCTCCCTCGGGTTCACGGCCGTGAGCTTCGGCACGTTCATGCTGGGGTGGCAGTGCTTTCTCGTGCTGGTGCAAATCGCCCTTCTTCGCCGGGAGTTCCGCCTGGTGGACTTGTGGCAGATTCCCATCTCGGTGTTCTTCGGCGTGTGCATTGACGCCTTCATGGCACTGCTCGGCCCCGCTGCGCCGACGAGTTATGTCGCCTCGTGGCTGTGGCTTGTCGGCGGCATGGCCGTTCTCGCGCTGGGCATTGTGATGACGGTCGTCTCGGGCACGGTCATGAACTGCGGCGAGGCCGTGGTGCAGGCCGTGGTGCGCAAGACCGGCGCCCGGTTCGGCACCGTGAAGGTGGGCTTCGATCTCGCCTGCGCGGCCCTGGCGTGCCTGTGCGCGTTCCTGTTCGTGGGTCATTTGGCCGGCGTGCGCGAGGGCACCTTCGTCTGCGCCGCCTTCACCGGCGTCATCGTGAACGTCTACATGGGCCTCTACGGCAAGTTGCGCGACGCCGCCCGCGCCCGATCGAAGGCACGCGGAGAAAGCGCTGCCGATCCACTCGCTCAACGAGGCAGCGTCTCCAGCCAAGAGTGAGCTCCGTTTAGGATGAAAATTTCGACTTGTTAGAGTTCAGGAGGATGAAACGCCGAGTCTCATGGGATTCAGTTAGCGAATAACGTAAAAATGGAGTCTCAATGGGGCGACCTCGCCAAGCGTGGACTCTAACAAGTCGAAAAAATCGCCCTGAAAATGAGGGCTAAACGAGATGCACGGATCAAGTCGCGAATCAATTAAAAGTGAGGAAGCCTACGGAAACCCCGCTTGAGCTATATTTTCTTTGCGAAGAGGGCGCGAGACGGCTATACTGTACCAGTTTGAACCAAACGCGGCGGGCGACCAGAGGGTTTGCCGCGGCGCGTAAGCAGGAAAGGAAACATCCGTGGCAAGCATTTCTACCGCCGATTTCAAGAACGGCATGTGCATCATCAACAACGGCAAGATGTGCACCATCGTCGAGTTCCAGCATGTGAAGCCGGGCAAGGGCGGCGCGTTCGTGCGCACCAAGCTCAAGGACATCAAGACCGGCCGTGTGGTCGACTACACCTTCAACGCCGGAACGAAGTTCGATTCCGTGCGTCTTGAGTCCAAGAAGATGCAGTATCTCTACAACGACGGCGCCGATTACTGGTTCATGGACAACAGCACGTTCGAGCAGATGCCCGTCTCCGCCGATATGGTGGGCTCCGCGGCCGATTGGCTGAAGGAGAACGACGAGGCCACGCTGCTGTACGCCGGCGACGAGCTCATCAGCCTGGAGCCCCAGATGTTCGTGGAGCTTGAGGTCACCCATACCGAGCCGGGCTTCAAGGGCGATACCGCCACCAACACGCTGAAGCCGGCCACCCTGGAGACGGGCAAGGAGGTGCAGGTGCCGACGTTCATCGAGATTGGCGACGTCCTGCAGATCGACACCCGCGACGGCCGCGTCATCAAGCGCGTGTAAAGTTCCGCTGCCGTTTCAGTGATCTTGGGTCTCCCTTCGGGGAGGCCTTTTTTGTGCTCCAGACAAAATGCCCTCGCGATTTTTCCGAAATATTGCGTTTGTTAGCGTTCGCAGCCTCGTTTTGGGGCACCGCCCATCCAGTTCAGTGAATTTGGGCATAATTCCTCCGTTATGCCCCCCGTTATGAGCTGAAAACAGGATCCAAACAGGGTCGTTTGGGCCATCTTTACGCTAACAAACGCAATTTCTTGGAAAAGATGGCCATGCAAATGTTCTGGGAGGACGGGATGGCTCTACGAAAGAGCGCGAAAGACTATGCGGGCCCTATTCCCGTGCGAAGAAGGCGAAGGCGACGCCGCCCGGGCCGACGTGGGTGCCGATGACGGCGCCGACCTGCGTGAGGGGCAGATCGTCCGGCACGGCGGACTCGTCGGCGGTTGCTTCCTCGGCGGCTTTCGCCTGCGCCAGGCTGTCGGCGATGTACTTGCGGGCCGTCGCGTCGGATAGGCCCGAGTAGGCCACCCAGATGGGCCGCGTGAAGTCGATGCCGCCGGCCTCGTCGATCTTCTGGAACACCATGTTCTTCGACTGCTTCGATCCGCGGGCCTTGCCCAGCACAACGACATCGCCATCGACGACGCCCACCACGGGTTTGATGGAGAGCATGCCGCCCACGAGGGCCGCCGCTCCGGAAATGCGGCCGCCGCGGCGCAGGTACTCCAGCGTATCCAGGGAGGCCACGAGCCGGATATCCTTCTTCTCCTGGTTGAGGCAGTAGGCGATATCTTGGGCGGAAAGCCCTTCGTCGCGCAGAGCCCAGGCGCGCTCGGCCAAGATGCGCTCGCCGATGGTGGCGTTCTCGCTGTCGACCACGAACACCGACTCCTTGAACGGGGCCGCGGCGATGCAGGCGCTCTGGTAGGTGCCGGAGATGTGGCTGGAAAGCGTGATGCAAACGACCTCGTCGCCGGCATCGACGGCCTCTTGGAAGAGGTCTTGGAACACCATAGGAGGGATCTGGCTCGTGCGGGGCAGCTCGTCGGTTTCTACGAGGCGCTCGAAGAACTCCTCGCGCGAAAGGTCGACGCCCTCGGCGTACTGTTCGGAGCCGAATGCGATGGTCATGGGGATGATGGTAATGTCGTGGGCGCGGGCGTAGCCCTCTTCCATGTCCGCCGACGAGTCCACGATGATGCGAATGGCCACAATGCCTCCCTCGAAGTCGTTTCCCTTATTTTATCGTCCGTACGCGGGGCCTCGGCGAGGCGGCGTAAAGGCAAGTAAATTGTTCATAATTTGGGAACGGTTTCTCGATTGACAGCGAGCCTCAAAAGTGGCCACTGGGAAGTGTTTAGCTTTCCACCAGATCGAGCAGCTCCTGGTGGGAATGGATGCCGAGTTTCGCGTAGACGTGCTTCACGTGGGCCTTCACGGTGTTGCGGGACACCACGAGCGCCTCCTCGATGTAGGCGCGGTCGCGGCCCCGGGCGAGCATGGCGAACACCTCGGCTTCGCGCGGGGTGAGGGAGAACTCGCTTGCGATGGCCTCACAGCGGGAGGCGAAGGCCTCCTCGGGGGTGCGGGCCGCGGGCATCGGCAGCGGCACTGGCCCCGTTCCGGTGCCCGGTACCGCTTCTGTTCCCGCATCGGCTCCCTTCCCGGCGGCCGTTGCCCCCACCAGCACTGGATCGATGCCGTCGATGGCTCCGGCGAAGGTGAAGCGTTTCAGCCCGATGGTCACGTAGGCGGCGAAGACCAGCAGCAGTGCCGCGGGGATGGCCACACGCAGGGCGGGCATGCTTGCCGCGGCGCTGTTGGCAAGCATGCCCGCGGCGGCTCCCGTAAGCGATCCTAAGGCCGAGACACCGTTTCCCCAGGCTACCGTTGTGATGGCTCCGAGTGGGTTGCGTGCGGCAATGGTGACCAGCGCCATCTGGGCGGCCATGATGAACAGGCCGTTGCCTGCGTTCAGCAGCGCCACGTCGGCCGCACCGCTGTCAGCGGCGAGCAGGGGCTGGGTTGCCAGGAGGAAGCCGGCCATCACCGCGAGCGCCGAAAGTTGCACGAGTCCGTCGGCAGGAAAGCGCCGGCGCGAACAAGTCACGTAAAGGGCCACGAGAGCAAGCGGGATGGCCGAGAGAAACGACATGCGCGGTGTGCCTGCCACCTCCCCGAAGCGCAGGGCGAAGCCGAAGGCCACCTGGAACAAAAACAAGCACACGAACAGGGCCGAGAACGGCGCGAGGAACGAGGCCGGCCGCGTGACGGCGATGTCGCTCGGCGAAGGCCGGTCGTGGGCCATGTCGAAGTAAAGGCGGGCGCCGCGGGCGGTAAGCGCGATGGCCGCCAAGGGGAAAATCAGGAAGAGGGCGGTTCCGACCCACGGGGGCAGAAGCGACGACGCGGGGCTCGCCGCCAGCTGAACGGTGTAGGCCGCAGCGATGATCACGGCCGTCGTGTGCATTTCGAGGCGCACGAGATAAAGCGCCGTCGACACCGTGGCCACCGAGCGGCCGATGGCGGCGAGGCTCGCACCCGCAACGAGGAGCGCCGGCGCGGAAAACCCAAGCCCCAGGGACAGAAGCGCGCCGCCGCCTACAAGACAGGCTACCGCCACGGCGACGATGGCGCGCTCCCGCAGAAGGCGCGGGGCGCGGTAGGCCGCAAGCCCAAGGCCGAGCAAAGTTGCTGCCGAGAACGTGACGGAGATGTCGCGGGCGAACATGAAGATCGCGTCGAACTGCGGGAAGAGCGAGCCGTTCATGAGGGAGGTGGTGCCGAGCGTCAAAAGCAGCGCGACGAACCCGCACAAGGGGCTCGCCTTTTCTGCAGTGCATTCCGTTTCCATGTCACTCCCTTTCGCTCCCTTTCGCTCCTTCGCGCTTCCCTCCATTCTACACGCGAAAACCCCCTGTCCGCACGGGACAGGGGGTTCGCTCTTATAACCGCTGGTCGCTGGAGGGGAGGCGCGACCGGCGGTATCCCTTGGGAAGGGCTTGACGAACTGCCTTCGCGGGATGTGGAATAAACGGCTCGCGAAGGCGAAGGGGCCTTGAAGGCGCGGACGCCTTACGCCTGCCCGGTTGCCGCCAGCATGCCGGCGCGGCGGCCGAAGGTCATGGTGCGCCCGCAGGCAAGGCCCGTCAGCAGGTTCGGGTAGCTCACCGAGAAGAAGCCGCCCGAGTCGTTGCCGGTGAGGTACAGGCCCTCGATGGGGTCGCCGTTTTCGTCGCACGGGTGCATGTTCGTGTCGATGGTGACACCGTCGAGCGTCGCCAAGAACCACGCCCCGGTGCGCACGCCGTAGAAGGGCGGCGTGTCGATGGCCATCAGGCGGTGCTTTTCCTTGTAGTAGTCGGCGTCCTCGCCGGCTGCGGCCATCTCGTTGTAGTGCTTCCACGAGGCCACGGTGGTCTCCACGGGCAGGTTCAGCTTCTCAGCGAGCTCTTCCATGGTGTCGGCCTTCTGCACGTAACCGTCCTCGATGAGCTTCTCGATCATACCGTCCACCACCTGCATGGGGATGTTGTTCTTCGCCCCGTTGGGGAAGGGGAACAGCCGGCAGCAGCCCACCTCGTCGAAGGCCTCGGCCTGCGCGGCGTGGTTCGCGTCCCAGATGTCCACGTAGGTCTGGTGCGGCTGCATGATGGTGGAGTGCAGCATGTAGTCGTAGGGGCCGCTCTCGTTGCAGAAGCGCTCGCCCTTCAGGTTCAGCTTCAGGAAGGGCTGCTCGCCGAACCAGAACCAGCGGCCGAGCACCCCGTCGCCGGCGTACTGGTCGGGCTTCACGCAGGCGCGGTTGAAGGTGCAGGCCGCGCCGAGCGGGTCCATGGTGGCGCCGAGCCACAGCGCCGCCTTGATGCCGGATCCGGTGGGGTTGCCGCCGGAACCGGGGGCTGCGATGCGGATCTTCTGGTTCCAGGCCTGGCGGTCCTCCATCATCTCCAGGTTGTTGCCGTAGCCGCCGGTGGAGAGGATGACGCCCTTGCTGGCGTTGATGCGCAGGTAGGGGCGCTCGCCCTGCACGTCGCGGGCGATGACGCCGGTCACGCGGCCCGTCTCATCGGTCTCGCACTTGATGAACTCGGTGTACCAGCGCACCTCGGCGCCCTGCTCGGCGGCGTAGGCCAAGATGGACTCGGCGAAGCCCCATTCCTCGTCCTCGGCCACGGCATCGGTCTTTTGCGGACTGTGGCCGGTGGCGAAGGCCTTGTCGCGGCCCGGGTCGGAGGTGTCGCCCACGCCGCCCTCGAATTCCATGACGAGTTTGCCGTCGCGCTGGATGATGTCGGTGAGCCAGTCCACCATGGCGCCGGACTCGTCGGCCCACAGCTTCACCAGGTCGTAGTTCACAAAGCCGTTGGCGTAGCGGACGATGTCCTCGACGGCTTCTTTCTTCTCGATGCGGAACTCCGGGAACTCGTCGAAGGAGGCCTGTTGCAGGCGCGAGTCGATGGCGCCGATGTCCTCGCGGACGTTGTGCGGGGTGCCCTGGCGGTCGATGCCGAGCACGCGCGCGCCGTTCTCGGCGGCCGAGATCATGGCCGGGATGCCGCCGGTGCCCATGCCCACAACGAGCACCTCGGTGTTGATGGTCTCGGCGATGTCGGCCTCGTCGATGACGGGCGGCGCTCCCAGCCAGGAGGGGCCGCCGAAGTCGCCGGCGCTCGGGTTGGCCGGGGTTGCGGCCGCGTAGCCCTGGCCGCAACCGGACAGCGTGCCGGCGGTCAGGGCGCCCATGGCCGCGAGGCCGGCGCCTTT
>ERZ773228.4101-NODE-4101-length-11288-cov-3.891302_pt1 | contig 11288 bp, 8 predicted proteins | sample MGYA00580524_ERZ773228 | MGnify/ENA primary metagenome ERZ773228 (study PRJEB29015, sample SAMEA2737768) | human gut metagenome | biome: human gut; feature: human-associated habitat; material: faeces | place: China | collected 2012 ...
GGTTGTAACACTCGAACTTGCGGCATCGATAAGCATTTGCGTACCATCCGGGAATATAACAAACATACTTTCACCAGTAGTCGTATTGATGAAATGAATATCCATCATACCCTCTTGCCAGGCAGGAATTGTTTTACCTACCTCTATTTCGGTGGCAGCATCTTCTCCACCTCCATCCGGACGAATCAAAAATGAGTGAGACTCATTGGAGCTACATCCTACAATCGCAAGGATGAACAGACTAAATATAAATATTAACCTTTGCATGCTATATGAAGATTTAAAAACATCTCTCCGCCTTCAATGCTGACGGCAAGACGAATATAATTACCAAAATTTGAATTTACCTTTATAATATGTTGGCCAAGTCCTTTGAAGATTACAGGCTCACTACCGTCGTCAGCCCAATGTATACCGTCTTGCGATAGTTGTACACGACCTTCGAATACGGGATCTCCTTCTATTTTCTCAACCATAACAAAGAATATAGCCTCATCTGCCCAACCAGCCTCGTAAGGATGAGTGAAGAAAGTGCCTTTAAAGAACTTCTTTACCTCAAGATGGGAATCATTAAACATTTTCATATATTACATTCCTCCTTTTATTCTTGTGAAACAACAACAGAATCTATATAAAAGAATACACGACGATTGGTATCAGTACCCACCCAGAAAAGAGGATTGATAAGATTGTCGATGCGTCCATATCCGTCAACGGTATCGGCTGCAATGCCACGCATATCCCAAATTTTGTCCTGACATTGGAACTCTACATATTCTCGAAGCTCTGTGTCAAGTTTCAGACGCATGTATTGCCAATTGAGTTTACAGTCGGTCTCATTGTAAATGAGTTTCTGATGACCATCTTTCAAATCCTTGAATCCATCGTGGTCGCCATTAGGATAACGGCGGCCGAACCACCAGGGATCGACTCCCCTCTTACACCAGTCTCCGTCAAGTCCATAAGCCCAATCGCGGTCGGTTATGTCTTCATTGGAATGTTCATACTGCCACTTCTGCATTAATTTGCCATCTACTGCATTGAGATAACGAATTCCTACATGGTAACGTTTTCCACCCTCCTGTACATCGAATCCCATACCAAAATCGCGGATGGAACTCTCATGCAAACCCGGTTGCGGACGGTCACCGCCATCCACCACATCCTGCTCCGCCGTGTATGTAAACCAACATTCTATCTGCAAATATTTGCAGCCCGGACGAGAGAACGAAAGCCGCTTAATGGCATGTCCCAGACAACCTTCCGCCGGAATCTCCGTATAAGGAGCGGCAACAGGTCTTGTCGAAAGTTTAAGAGAGTAAGTGCCGGACATAGCTCCGTGAGTGCCCGGATACCTGAAAGTAGCGGAACTAAGCATGACCGGTGGCCACTGGTCTTTATTGACCAATGTCTTGGGAACATCAAAATCGGGATATTCCGTAAAGTTAGGCATCAATGTCATCCAACCGTTAAAGCCGGTGTTGAATACATCATAGCTCAACACCCTTTTCAATGGTTGATAGCGACTGCGCAATAAAATTTCTCCAATGCTCATAATATCATTTATTTAATAAAGTTAGTACCCTGGATTTTGAACAAGTTTGCCATTCATTATCAATACATCATCACTTGGCAATGGCCACAAATAAATCTTCTCATCATACTTACGTTCACCATGCTGGACGATATAGGTTCCGTCGGCCATCGCTTCAAAAGAAGGAAATCCGTCTTTGTCAAATGTCGGAGTCTCCGGCCAAAACCAGTTGCCTGCCGCAAAGTATTCCTTTGCCCTGTTGGCTGTACGGGTAAATCCGTACATATTGTGTCCGAAAGCATTCTCAAACTGATGCCAACGAAGCAAATCGAAATAGCGTAGATTTTCCCATGCAAACTCCACACGACGCTCACGACGGAGCACTTTGCGCAATGCTGTCTGATCGGTTGTCGTGATGGACGGATAGTCGTTGGTTTGTGTACGGGTGGTGCCATAAGCACGGGCACGGACATCGTTGATGCAAGCAAGGACAGTAGCGTCAATCTCTCCCAGTTCAATCTTAGCTTCGGCATACATCAACAAAACATCGGCATAACGCATGAGAATAACGGGGTTGTCGTTATACAAAGTAGTACGCCATGATTCTTGCGCGCCTTTGCGCAGGCAACAACCATTGTAAGCACAGTTGGAAGCATCCGAACCGCCTTTGGAATCTTTGTTTGTAATCATACGATTTTGCGTATAGTCCATTACTTCGAGTGCGTTTGGCGCAGGATTCCACTCAATACCATAGATACGGCTGCCGGGAGCAGCAAATGTTTCCAGGCAACGGGGATCGCGGTTGGCAAATGGATCGTGAGGATCAAAACCGCTGCCCGGTTCATCAATCGTCTTGCCATTCGTCATTTCGTAGACAGCAAGAAGTTCCCACGAAGGTTGTGCGTTATGTGTACCGCCTGCCGAACGGGCAATAAAGGAACCGATAGCCTGTGTAGTAGGTTTACCGTTTTCATCCAACTCAAGGTCGCTTGAGTGAGCAACAGAGAAGATAACTTCTTTGCTTCCTCTTGTTTTGTCGCGGAAAAGTTCTCCATAATCAGGGGCCAAGTCATATACTTCCAGATCTATACAGTCTTGCGCAGCCTTTGCGGCAGTCCCGTAGTCGTGTTGATAGAGAGCGGTACGAGCCTTGTAAGCATAAGCCGTTCCTTTGTCCACACGGGTGGCGCCGCTATTATTATTTGCGGCCGGCAAATTTTCTGCGGCATAGTCATAATCGTCATAAATTTGTTTCAGAACGACAGCTTTGTCGGTACGCCCCATCTCAAATGCTTCCTCCGGAGTAATCGAAGTCACGTAGAAAGGAACATCTCCCCAAAGAGTAATCAAACGTGAATAAGCAAACGCTCTGAAAAAACGGGCTTCGGCACGAAGCGTATTCAGTTCAGTAGTGGAATATTTGCCTTCAAGTTTGTCGAGTGCCTCCAAAATTCGGTTGGCACGACTAATGTTCTTGTACGTGTAACTCCAAACAGTCTTGATGTTAGGATTACTTGTAGAAGACGCATTCAGTGAACCTGCCGCAATGGTATAAATGTTGGTTCGTTGTGCCCAGTCATCCGTATTACGGTCCAGCGTCCAACCTTCTTCTATAACAAAGAAAGTACTGCGATAAAAATCGTTCAACGAGATTCGAACTTCCTCCGGTGACGAGAACCAGTTTTCACTGGATGCGGCTGAAGGAGGATTCAGATCGAGGTTCACACAAGAAGTTACAGATAGAAGAGCTATCATGCAAATCAATACATGTATTTTTTTCATATTATGTAATTTTTTCATACTCCATTAGAATTTGATATCCACTCCAAATGTATAAGTGCGTGTGATATAGGTAGAAGCGCCTGCTTCAGGGTCCCATCCCGAAAGATAACTATCAAAGCAGTATGGATCATCGATATTGACGTACACCCGAAGTCCCTTGATTCCGACTTTAGAGACGATTTTTTTAGGAACTGTATAGCCAACGTTGATATTCTTTATACGCATATAGGCACTACTCTTGAGCCAGTAATCCGACATTTTGTAGTTGTTGTATTCACCACCCTGATGGCTCAAACGGGGATAGCTGGCTGCCGCGTTCTGCTCTGCAGTGTTATACACACTCCAATAATTACGGCTGCCATTGTCGTTCAGAAGGACTGACGGAGCCGGAAGCCATTGTCCCTGCATGGGGCGAATCATACTTTCGGTGAGGCGTGAAAGTTGTTTCCCGACACCATTGAAGAGTAGGGAGAAAGAGATACCTTTCCAGCCCAAACTAATAGAACCTCCATATAGATAGTGTGGCAATGAGCTGCCAAGCACTACACGGTCGTATGTCTCATTGATAATTCCGTCAGGAGTGCCGTCCGGACCGCTGACATCTACATATTTCACATCACCCGGTTTGGTAGAAGCCGAAAGCAGAGCGCTTTCACTGACTTCCTCTGCGGTCTGGAACAAACCTGCAGTCTTATATCCGTACCAGGAGTTATATTCTGCGCCTTCAGTAATAATGGTACCATCGCTGTTAAACTGTTGCTTGCCGTTAAGATTATCTATAATAGACTTGTAATCAGAGATATTAAAACTTACTGCATAAGTTACATCTCCGATACGGTCAGACCAGCCGAGTTTCACTTCCCAACCGCGGGTATGCATTTTACCTACATTCCTGTCAGGTGCCGAATAGCCTGTAAACGAGGGGATTGCCACTGACAAGAGCATATCTGTTGTCTTCTTATAATAATAGTCTGCGCTAAAGTCAAGACGATTGTTAAAGAAAGCGGCATCCACACCTATATCCCAGCTCTGTGTTTTCTCCCAATGGATATTCTCATACGCATAATCCTGTTGAGCGGCAGACATCGAAGATTGGGGCGTAGAACCTGCACTGTCATACATAATGGCATTATTGAACGAAATGTATGTCTGATAAGGATAATTTCCAATCCGCTCGTTACCGAGAGTACCGATAGAGGCACGGAACTTCAGATAGTTTATCGGGGTTATGTTTTGCATGAATTTCTCATTAGAGATGACCCAACCCACCGATGCGGACGGGAAGAATCCCCAACGGTGATCCTTGTGAAAACGTGAAGATCCGTCTTCACGAGCATTGAGCTGGAGGTAGTAACGGCTGTCGTAATTATACATGACACGGCCAAAAAATGAACGGTATGCATTCTGATAAGAATTGCCGGCTACGGCAAGAGCATTCTTGTTCGCCAAATCAAGATAAGGGAAAGAAGACAAAGACATATCGTTTGTCGACCCCGACATCGTTTCATACGTATAACTATAATCTTCATAACCGACCATGGCATTGAAGTTATGTACCTTACTGAAGGTCTTGTCGTATGTGGCGATGAATTGTTTCTCCAATGATTTGATGTTACGGCGTTCTTCACTTAGCGAATTGGAAGTATATCCTGAAACATATCCCAGCATAACATCGGTTTCGTATGCATCGTAAACAGGTATGGCTTTCTTCATCTCCTTGATCGAAACAGTTCCGACGGTAGGAGTCAGATTGGCAGTAAGGGTCAAATCTTTTATGGGCTTATAGCTCAACGAGAATTTACCGGTCATTGTGTTGGATACGGTCTTCTTCTCTCCGCCTTTCAATAAGGCGGCAAGCGTATTGCTAAGACTGCCGTCTTTACCAGGACCAACACGGCCATCCGGATAAAGTCCCAAATAAATGGAAGGATACATATAAGCTGCACGAATCGGACTACCGGAAGTCGGGTCATTTTTCGTGGCATAACGTACCGAGAAATCGATAGAACCGGAAAGTTTATCACTAATCTTCAGATTATTACGCGAACGGATAGAGATTCTTTCGTGGTTTGAACCTTTATAGATAGCGTCGGCATTTTCGTAGGTAGCGGAAGTGTGGCTCTTGATTACCTTGTTGCCATACGTCATGGTTAAGTTGTGCTTATGGCGCATAGCGGTATTCGAAAGAATAGCGTCTTTCCAATCATAGATAGGATATTGAATGGGATCATATCTGTTGTTGGTAGCATAGTTGTCGATGTAGTCCTGTGAATAGTTGGCAAACTCGCCTCCCGCAGGATTACCGGCATCGTTCCACGACCATTCGTTATACATTGTCATGTAGCGATAAGGGTCGGTCAGGAATTTCGGAAATTCGGTAGGAGAAGACAACGAAATCTCTCCGTTATAACCGATCGAAAGTTGTCCCTCGGTTGCTTCCTTGGTTGTTATCAAGATAACACCGGCAGCTGCACGGGCACCATAGATGGATGCAGAAGCCGCATCTTTAAGTACAGTAATCTGCTGTACGTCTTCGCTTGCTATATTGTCGAGGCTACTGACCATCATACCATCGACAAGGATAAGCGGACTCGAATCAGACATTGTTGTCACACCACGCACCTGAACCGTAGCACTCGCTCCCGGCATACTGCTCGAACGGGTAACCGTCAGTCCCGGAATCAGTCCTTGCAAAGATTGTGAAAGTTGAGACGTACTCTGTTTCTCGATAAGCGAACTGTTGATTACACCGACCGCACCTGTAAGATCTTTCTTCTTTACAGATCCATAGCCGATAACAACCGTCTCTTCAAGTTGTACAGCATCCTCTTTAAGTTTTATATTTACTACACTTTTACCATCCCATACCACAGTCTCGGTCACATAACCAAGATAACGGAATTCTATTGTATGGCCTGATTCAGCGCCATTGAGCGCATACTTTCCCGACATATCGGAGGTAGTACCTTTTGCATTGTCTTTATCGTGGATCACCACTCCGACAAGAGGACCATTGGCATCGCTAACGACACCCTTCATTACATTCTGTGCAAAAGCCAGATTGATTTGCAGGAAACATGCCAATAACAGGCTTAATATACTTTTTTTCATACTATTTATTCTACGATTTCAAGCAATACATGTTCGTTATACTCTTTGATTGCCTCACCTGTTTCAGGGTTACTCGGATGTTGCGCTGAAAAACGTGTTTGGCCACTTGCGTGTGTGCAGTCGATATACTTGCCAGAATATTTGGCACCACTAAGACATAAACGGCCTGCCTGTCCAAACCGTAACACAATCTCATCCATATCCTTAGTCGTGGTAAATATTCCTTCGGCAGGGATATATGCGCCATTATTTTTGTTATCGAGCAACATTCCCGCAAAGTTGTAAGTAATAGTTGCCGAATAATTGATAGGCGCACCCGACAAAGTCTCTGTCGCACTTTCCTGAAGAGTCGAAGTCGGAAGAGCCGGTTTCCATTCTTCTCCATCCTTAAACTCAATCATCCAGTAGTTGGAACACATCGTTCCTAATTTGGTCACAAAATAGAAGTGAATCTTTGTGCCGGCAGGAATAACCGTACCTTTCATATCCCCATAGACATACCAATAATCACCGGGAACGGCTCCTGACACATACGGGTCACCATTACCACCCACTGCACGCTCACATACGGCATTCTGCACTACATAACCTGTCCGGTCACATGCCCAATACTCAATCTTACCACTTCAGGCACTCGGAGCAAGATACTTGCCATTGGTTCCCGGGAATACCGACTGTGCCTCATCATCAGTAAATGTTCCACTTGTGTTGGCAGTTAAACTATTCAAGTCCCAATCAGCCAAAATGCCCGAAAAAGCATCTTGTACAAGAGTATAGGTATAATCTGTATCATCCTGGATGGTTACCGTTACTTTAATTGTCCGTTTGGCAAATGTCTTGTTCTCCGGGAAAGTAAGTTTAATATCACATTCGCCTACCCCATTTGCAGGAGAAACGGTCACATCCGCATCTGTACACACAGCCTTCCACTCCTTATCTCCAAAGACTTTGAACGAGGATTCTGTTGTAGTTGCGTCAATCGATTCAGTGGTAGGACTGATACCTTTCGGAACAATCATCTTTTGGGTAATAACCAGCTTTAGAGGAGTTACATCATCGCCAATGAAACGAATGGCACCGACACGTGAACTAGTCGACGAATTTTCAGAGACTTTGATTGTAAACTTAGTAATCTCACCTTGTGTCTCATGCGAATCAACAACTGCCCAATGGCTATCGCTTCCATCAGTCTGACAGTCGTTATTGACTCTGTAATAGACATTAGATGAAAGGTCAACAGTGAAAAGCCCACCTTCTGCTTCTACATCAAGTGTCTTTGTCGCGAGTGTCATATACGGATCATCCGAGTTATGACAAGATGCAAAAAGCACAAGCGACACACTTGCAAACAATAACATCTTTAGATTCATTTGATTAGTATTTAGGGTTATTAATAATTGACTAGCTAGACATTTTCAGACGTCTTGCATATATAATTCTGTATATCACATAAGCAAGTATCATGGCAATCATCAGTACGATACTTCCTATCACAATTCCTTTGACCGCAAGGGTCTTCGGATCTCCGGCAATAAGCAGACCTATCAGTAAGAGCGCAACGACACCAATGGTAATACAGAAGCAGTTAACAGCCAAATGCGAATAGATTAATACCGCTTTTTTCTCCTTTAATGTCGGTTCGCGATCGGCTTCAGGATCAGTATATTCACAAATGGCTTGATAACCATTATCTTCATACTTTTTACGTGCCGACCAAACTTCCATGATTGCAAGGATAAGTACAGGAAGTACACAACCGGCAACTGACTCTATAAGGCTTGGACTAATAACGGAGGCGGGAATTATGACGCGAGCCATAATACCAACGAGCCAAGTAAGAATCATTGCAGAAATAAGTTGGTTGCCTGTCAGCCGCTTCGAGAATAGTCCCCATATTGACGGAATGTATAAAGGACACATCACCATAGTAAGAAGAGTTACTACCACCTTTTCGGCACCTCCGGCAAACGGGATGAGCATTGACAAAGCGATAATCACAAGCCCAAAGACAAATGTGAAGAGACGTCCTACCTTGATACGCTTTTTCTCATCTGCCTGACGGTTTTTCTCTTTGTGTCCCCAAATATCATAAGTATATACATTGGCATATACATTCAAAATGCCCGAAACATTACTCAATGTAGCCGATAACATCGCTGCCAACATCATACCGACCATCCCTTTCATAAGTACGAGTTTACTCATATTCACATAAGCGTGTTCGCCGTTGAAAGTCATTGTGGTTGCATCCAAATCAAGCGCAAGTCCAGGTTCCATCACACGATAAATCATGGTAGGAAGATACCAGATAAGAGGAGTGACGAGATAAAGAATTCCGATTAAATAAGTACTCTTTTTCGCGTCTCTTGTAGTAGGTACGCTTATGTATCGCTGTACAAACGGCCAGTCACCGCCAATCATGGACACATTGAGAAATATCCACAGTAAAAGCCACCCCCATGTATAGGTCGGAGATGTGCCCGAGAAGAATCCCGGTATCTCACTGGCCTTATCGATAAATGCACTTACGCCTCCTACCGCGTTAAATGAAAGAGGTATCATAAATACAACCACGGCCAGAAGTACTCCGAACTGAATTACATCAGTCATTAGTACCGCAAGAAATCCTCCGGCAATGGTGTATCCAAGAGCGATGGCACCAAGGATAAGAAGCGCCCACCAAATACTTAGATAACCCATCGGTGAATCGCCCATCATACCTGTACTTGCAAAAATACTGCCACCATCGACTTTGATTAATGCACACATCACAACCGCTACCGCATACAGAGTCGACCATATCGAGCTGTACAGCAATCGGATAAGCTGTAGAAGGCATTTCCGGCAGATTATTAGCAATCAACAGGCAGGAATCGCTCGCAAAGACAGCCATTGATACAGGCTCACGGCCGACAGCGATTTTAGTTTTCACCTTACGGGTTGCCGGGTCAATCTCCCAAAGTTCGTTGTTGAACCGTTGCGTCACCCAAAGAGACTTTGACAACGGATTATACAAAATATCCGAAGGAGTAGCTCCACTTTTTGTTTTGGATTGTACCGAAAGTTTCTTGCCGTCCAATTCGTACATCGTACCGTAGTTTCCGTCGCATACCACCCAAAGTTTACCATTCGCATCCTGCGTCATGGCATTGACAGGAGACGAGAAAGAGACTTTCTTTTCTATTTTCTGCCCGTCGGGCGACATCTTGATGAGTTCACAGCCTGCCCTGTTTGTTACAAACAAGGATTTCCCGTTGTCTGCCAAAAACAAACGGTCCGGCGAAACCGTCGTTTCCGCTGCTTGCCAAGACGCACAAAGAAACAGAGCAGCCATACCAACAGGTATCAATATCTTCTTTTTCATTTTTTCTCTTGTTTAGTTTGAAGGGATTGAATGTATTGACGAATATTCTCCTGATCTTCCGCACGGGCTGCTTCCCGCTTCTTATCATAATAGTTGTAGAAGTCGAGATCCTTTTGCGACCAGTTGTTCGCTTCGCGGTAGTCTCCGATAAAAGGTACAAGCAAGTCAATCCAAAGAGCCACTTTTCGTATTTCCTGCGGAGTCAACTTGGTACCTCCATGCCCGCTTTCCAGACGTTTAATCAGATTACTCGTGTTAGAACCTGCAAAATAAGGGGGCAGCAATGTAGGTTCGGACAAAGCACTGATCCAGTTTACTTCCGGATGGTGTGCATTACCTCGCCATGCTCCTCCGTCTTTATTCTGGATAGCATGGGTCAAACTCAAATACGAATCCGTATATTTTCTTTTGCTTGGTTTATCCATTACTTTCAATTCACCTTTCAAGCTCATTGGCTGCTTCACTCCATCGTGACAAGAGATACAATGTCTGTCCCAGATAGGCTGGATTTCTTTCAGGTAACTGAAATTGCGTTCACCCATCTCATCTTCCGGAGCCAATGCCTTGATACCTTTGTTCATGGCCATAGATACCGGATGCCCTGCTACGGGAACCGTATTCTTATGCTCGTGGCATCCTACGCAACTCTGCACCTCGTTCGGTTGCAAAGTAGACCAGCTACGCATCGTCTGCACGACACGTCCGTTTTCATCCAATGCCTGAAAATATAGAGGTTTGCGTGCAGGCACTTTAAAGAAAGCAGAACCATCGGGCTGTACTTCCGTCACCCCCAACACTCTCTTCACGTCCCAAGCTGCATTACCTACTCCTACAGGAGAGCTCATGATAGCTCCTCCCCCTTTATCATTACCATTTACTTCGCCTACACCCGCTGCACGGAACTGGATTTCTACCACACGCAACTGTTTGATTGTACCCGGTTTCACTCCTTTCAATCCGTTACCTTCGTAAATATTCTGCATGTAATATACACCCTCATTCTTTGTATAATCTACCGAAGATGAACGGCGGAACGGACGTTTGCGAGGAGCAACCAACACTGGCTGATTGCAGGATATACGCGTATCGGAAACCAATAACTCACGTTCTCCATCCGCATTCATCCAGTAAACGCCAAATTCCATCGGATGTCCGACGTAATAGCCCAGCGGAGTATAGGAAATTAAAAATTCCGTCTCACTCAACGGGAAAGGGTGCTGAAACTGATCGGTAAACTTCCCATAGCCGTCAATACGTTCCGGTTCCGGCTTGTGAACCGGAGCTACGAACATGACACCTTCATTCTCATCACGTCCGGCTTCGGGATCTATGATACCCAATTTTCCATGTTGAGGAGAATGATGTCCCATAAAAACTCCCATCAACTTACGAGTGCCGGGGATTTGGCGGATCTGTGCCACCGTTGTCGGGAACCAGCTGTTCATTCCATAATATTCTGCCTGCCCTGTTCCATCGGGATTCATCTGGAAAAGAGGT
>ERZ773228.4105-NODE-4105-length-11282-cov-3.174579_pt1 | contig 11282 bp, 10 predicted proteins | sample MGYA00580524_ERZ773228 | MGnify/ENA primary metagenome ERZ773228 (study PRJEB29015, sample SAMEA2737768) | human gut metagenome | biome: human gut; feature: human-associated habitat; material: faeces | place: China | collected 2012 ...
GCACACGATGCGCGGCACGCCGGCCACGGCGGCGGGCAGGGCGTTCATGAGCACCGTTGAGGGGTACAGCGCCCGTCCTCCGGGCACGTAGATGCCCACGGATTCCAAAGGCGTCACCTTCGAGCCCACGATGGCTCCGTCCTCGCGGGCGAAAAACCAGCTCTGCTGCTTCTGGCGCTCGTGGAAGTCGCGGATCTGGGCCGCGGCGTGCTTCAGGGCCTCGAGGGTGTCCGGGTCCACTTCCGCCATCGCGGCATCGATGGCCTCGCCCGGCACGCGGAAGTTCTCGATGGCCACGCCATCGAACTTCTCGGTAAGCGCGCGCAGGGCCGCGTCGCCGTCCCGGCGCACCTGCTCGATGATGGCGGTGGCCGCCTCAAGGGCGCCGGGATTGAAGGCGCCGGTACGGTCGATGAAGTCGCTCGTGAAGGGCTCGAGGGGTTGCAGGTCGATTCGTCTCATGGTCATGGGGCGCACTCCTTAGGACAGGGTCGGTTGAACAGGGTTGGAAGCGCCGGCGATGGGCGCGTAAGTATGCTTGGGGGCATTTTCGGCGAGCACCCGGGCCAGCGCCACGATGCGCTCGTCGGTGCGCAGAGCGCAGCCGTTGGCGAAGAAGCGGGCCGTGGAGGCGAGCACCTCTTCCACGATCTCCAGGTTGTTCTCGCGCAGGGTGGTTCCCGTGGCGGTGATGTCGACGATGCGCTCGGCCATGCCGGTGATGGGCGCCAGCTCGATGTTGCCGTGCAGGTAGACGATCTCCACCTGGGTGCCGGTGCGCGCGAAGTGGGCACGGGTGATGGAAGGGTACTTCGTGGCGATGCGTATGCTGCCGAGCTTGCGGTAGCGCTCCTCGATGGCCGCGCTCGTGCCGGCCGACTCCGCCACGACGAAGCGGCAGCCGCCGAAGCGCAGATCGACCAGCTCCTCCACGGCAGCGCCCACTTCCAAAAGCGAGTCCTTGCCGCAGATGCCGCAGTCGGCGGCGCCCAGGGCCACGAAGACGGGGGCATCGGAGGGCCGCACGATGATGTAGTCGACCCCGGGGTTGGAGATGACGAGCGAGCGCCCGGGGTTGGCAAGCCCCGTCACATCGAGGCCGGCCTCTTCCAAACAGGCGATGGCCTCGGCGTTCAGGGAGCCCTTGGGCACGGCGATGCGCAGCGGGCGCGCGTCTGCGGGCGCCGCGTCCACTTCGGCAGAGGCGGCGGCCATGGCCTGCTCCAGCGAGAAGGCGAAGCCCGCGGCGGGGCGATCGGCCCCGAAGGCGCCTATCATGCGGTCGTAGCGGCCGCCGGAGCCCAGAGGCGAGCCCAGATAGGGCGAGCAGGCCTCGAAGACGAGGCCCGTGTAGTAGTTGAAGGAGCTGGCCACCGAGAAGTCGACGAGCACGGAGTCGGCCAGGCCGGCCTCGCCCAGAAGATCGTAGGTGGCCTGGAAGTCGTCCAGGTCGGCCACGCACCCGAGCGGGGTCACGAGCGCGCGCACCGCGTCGATGGCGTCCTGGGCGCCCCGGATGCGCGCGAGCTGACGGATGGCCTCGGTGTAGGCGGGCGCGGCAGCCCCCGCATCGACGGCCTCCCCTTCCACGACGCGCCCCATGGCGGCGTCGCACAAACGGTCGAGGGCCACGAAGTCGGAGCCGTGATAGGCATCCAGCACCGCGGCCTTCCACGGCTCGGCGGCCCCCGAGCGCTCGAGCAGGGCCCGGAGCACCCCTACTGTGGCCATGGCGAGCACAAACTGCGTCGCTCCGGCCAGCCGCAGCGCCTCGGCGAACAGCACGACGATCTCGGCATCGGCCGCCGGCCCCACTTCCCCGATGCACTCCACGCCGCACTGGGTGAGCTCGCGGGCCTGCACCTGGTTCTCCGTCTCGGCCTCGCGGAAGACCCGCTGGGTGTAGCGGAAGCGCAAGGGGCCGGGGACGTTGGCCAGGCGCGTGGCGCACATGCGCGCGATCTGCAGGGTGACGTCCGGGCGCATGGCCAGAAGGTCGCCCCGGGAGTCGAAGAACTTGAAGGGAGTGGCCGGCACCCGCCCGCCGGCCCGCAGGACGTCCATCACCTCCAGGGTGGGCGTCTCGATGGGCACGTAGCCGCGAGAGGCGAACAGGTCGGCCACGGCCCGGGTGATGGCCTCGCGGACGCGCGCCTCCTCGGAGAGCACGTCGCGGAAGCCCGATGGTGTCACAGCGTTCAACGCACATTCCTCACTGGCGCAAACGACGCGCGAACGGCCCAAGACCTGTGATCCGGCATGCATGCAGCCGGAGCTTTCGCCCTGGCTCGCAGTCAGCCGAGGCCATCGCCTGGCTCGTCTCGTCGCAAGCGCCTTCGATTACCGAGATTGTCATGTTACACGCCCTCTCCCCTCCCGACGCACCGGGACGGCAAACGGCGAATTATCGACAGAGTTCCCGCGCAAAGAACGCACGAGGATCTCGCATCGATGCTAGTACTTTATCACAGTAGAGTGCTAAAGCAATGGGATTTTCGCCTACGGTTGGAATTACTCCGCAGGCTCGATGATCATGGCGCGGAGGATGCCGGGAGTGTCGTAGGCGCGTTTGCCGGCGCCCATGCCGATGGCCTTGATGGAGAAGCGCTCGGGAAGGGCGGCTTCCGTGCGCAGAGCGGCGGCCGCGGCGGCGCCCGTGGGGGTGACGAGCTCTCCTTCCACGTCCACCGGGGAAAGCGTCAATCCGGCAGCTTCGGCGATGAACGCCGTGGCCGGGGCGGGCACGGGGATGAGGCCGTGCTGGCAGCGCACCGTGCCGTACCCGCAGGGCAGATCGGACACGACAACGCCGTCGGGCGCCAAGTCGTCGGCCGCCACGGCGATGGCAATAATGTCGGCGATGGAATCCACGGCGCCCACCTCGTGGAAGTGAACTTCCCCAACAGGTACGCCATGAGCCCGCGCCTCGGCGTCGGCCACGAAGCCGAACATGCGGTGCGCGATGGCCTTGGCGCCGTCGGCCATGGCGGCACCGTCGATGATCTGCGCTATTTCCGCAGGACCGCGGTGGTGGTGGCCACCGGGGGCACCGTGGGCATGGTCGTGATCGTGGGCGTGACCATGGTCATGGTCGTGGCCGTGCTCGCTTGCGCCCCCCTGCCCGTGCAGGTAGGCCATATCGTGGTCGTGGTTCTCGTGGGCGGCATCCAGCACGACGCTGAAGTCGCAGACGTCCAAGCCCGACTTCTTCACCCGGGATATCTCCACAGCGAAACCTTCCACAGGCAGGCTCTCCAGCGCCCGGCGCACCGCTTCCTCGCTCGCGCCTGCATCCAGCAGGGCCGCCGCGCACATGTCGCCGCTGATACCGGAGGTGCATTCCAAGTAGAGAAGTTTCGTCATTGCATCGCCTTTCATGATGGTGCCGCCCTCGAGGCGCCCGCGTTCGGCGGGAACCGCCGCAGGTTTATCCCTGTCGGGAATTCAAGTGATTGATGGCGCTTGCCTGGAAGGCGGCGCCGAAGCCGTTGTCGATGTTGACCACCGACACGCCGCTCGCACACGAGTTCAACATGGCGAGCAGGGCGGTCACGCCGCCGAACGAGGCGCCGTAGCCCACCGAGGTGGGCACCGCGATCACCGGCGCGGAGACGAGACCCCCCACCACGGAGGCGAGCGCGCCCTCCATGCCGGCCACCGCCACCACGACTCGGGCCGCGCGCAGCTCGTCGGCCACATCCAAGAGTCGATGGATGCCCGCCACGCCCACATCGTAGAAGCGCCGCACCTCGTTGCCGAGGAACTCCGCGGTGAGCGCCGCCTCCTCGGCCACGGGCAGATCGCTCGTGCCGGCGCAGGCGATGGCCACCACTCCGTCCCCGTCGGGCGCGGGCATGCCGCCGAACACGACGAGCCGCGCCGTCTCGTAGTAGGCGCACGGGACGATCCCGCCGTCGTCGCCCCATAGAGCGGCCACGGCATCGGCCTTCTTCGCGTCCACGCGGGTCGCCAAAACGCGCGGTTGACCGGCGCCCATGAGCGACGAGGCGATGGCGGCGATCTGCTCGGCGGTCTTTCCCTCGCCGTAAATCACCTCGCCGGCGCCCTGTCGCATCGCACGGTCGTAGTCGGGCCGCGCAAACGCGGCTCCGCCGCAAAGGCTCTCAGAATTCTCGCTCTGGTGAAAGGCCACGGCCACCCCGCTTTCCGACGAACGCCCTCACTCGTTCTCAGTTGGTTTCTCGGAAAGCCATGATAAATGTTGGAGTCAGCTCCAATAAAAGACTCGAGGGCAACGCCCACGGAACAAACGCATTCGCGGCGGTTACTCCCCCGTGCGCAGAGTCCGCTCGGTGGCCGTCATGACCTCGTCGTAGTGCTCGATCTTGTACTCGAGCCGCGCCAAGGCCCGCTCCAGGCCGGCAATGCGCTCCCGGATCTCGTCGCCCTGCCTCAAAAGAAGCTCCTTGCGGGCCGCCGTCGTCTCGTCGCCCTGCTCCAGAAGCTCCATGTACTCCACCAAAGACTCGATGGACATGCCGGCATCGCGCATGCATTTGACGAACTCGACGGCATTGCAGCTGGCCTCGTCGTAATCGCGAATGCCGCTCTTGTTGCGAGGCACATGGCGCAACAGGCCAATGCGCTCGTAATAGCGCAGCGTGTCGGTGGAAACACCGTAGCGCTTGCTGACTTCCGCAATCTTCATGCCGTCCCCTTTGAAACGCGCCGCTGCGCATCTCACGTTCGCGCAGCCTGCGTGTCCATTAGACCATATGGAGTATGCTATAAGTCAATAGATCAAAATAATATCCCACGGAAAAGCCCCGCACACAGCCCATTTTTACCGTTCGTCAACGCTTTGGGAAAGGGCCTTTTTGAGCACGCGCAAGGCATTTCCCCGATGAGATATGCCGTTCTTCTCGGCCTGGGAGACCTCGGCCAGCGCCCGCATGCCGCCGTACTCGTCGGGCAAAAACAGCGGGTCGTAGCCGAAACCCTCGCTGCCGCGGGGTTCGCGCCCGATGGAACCCTCGATGGTGCCGCGGGCCACCGATTCCGTACCGTCCTCGTCGATGAACACGAGCGTGCACACGAACCGCGCCGTGCGCTCGGCGTCCGGCACGGCGGCAAGCTCGGCCAGAAGCTTCGCGTTGTTGGCCGCATCGTCCCCGTCGGGTCCCGCGTAGCGCGCCGAGAAGACCCCCGGCGCGCCGTCCAGGGCGTCCACCTCCAAACCGGAGTCGTCGGCGAGCACCGCCACAAAGCGCCCCAGCGACTCCCGTGCCGCCGCACGCGCCGCCCGGGCCTTGATGCGGGCGTTGCCCTCGAAGCTGTCGGCGTCCTCGGCCGGATCTGATGTCACCCCCGCCTCGGCCAGCGTCGTGAACGTCCAGCCCTCGAAGTTCAGGGCCGTGCGGATCTCCTCCACCTTGTGGGCGTTGTTCGTAGCGATGAGCACTTCCTTCACGGGCTCCTCCTTGCAGACGGGCACCTCGCCGGTGCGGGCGGTTGCTTACAGTGCGGGCAGATCCACGTGCGCGACGACGTCCATGGGGCGGGCGAGCACGCGGCCGCCGAAGCGCCGGAACTCCTCCACGTCGTCGGCCGTGGTGAAAAACGAGTGGACGGGCACGTTGCCCGAGCGGGCGTGGGCGCGGCGCCGGCGCAGGATGTGATCGACGTCGCGGGCCGTCTCGTCGGCCGAGTTCACCAGCGTGACCTTGCGCCCCACCACGCCCCCGATGAGCGCCTTCAGAAGCGGATAGTGGGTGCAGCCCAAAACGAGCGTGTCGATGTCGCAGCGGCGCAGCGGCTCCAGGTACTGCCGGGCGATGTCCTCGAACTCCGGGCGGATGTAGACCTTGGTGGTGTCGGCCATGTAGTCCTCGATGGGCCCGTCGGAGAGCTTCAGCCCCATCTCGGCGATCTCCACGAACCGGGGCGTCGCCGTGGAGAACACGGTGATGCCGGCGTCGATGTGGCGTATGGCGTCGCTGTAGGCGTTGGAATCCACGGTGCCCTTGGTGGCGATGACCCCCACGCGCCGGTTGAGCGTCGTATGGGCCGCCGCCCGGGCGCCCGGCTCCACCACGCCGACGACGGGCACGGAGAAGTTCTCCTGGGCATGGGCGAGGCCGGCGGCCGTGGCCGTGTTGCAGGCGATTACGATCATCTTCACGTCCCGGCCGACGAGCCACGTGCAGATCTGCTGCACGAAGCCGTCCACCTCGGCCTGATCGCGGGGCCCATAGGGGCAGCGCGCCGAGTCGCCGAAGTACAGAATGGACTCCTCCGGCAGGCGCTTCTGCAGCGCGCGGGCCACCGTGAGGCCCCCGTAGCCGGAATCGAACACCCCGATGGGGCGGTTGTCGAAATGCTCCGTATCCACAGCGCCCTACTCGTGCACGACGACGACGTCGCCCACCGACAGAAGCCCATGGAGCTCTTCGGCCTTATCGGGAGGCAGGTTGATGCAGCCGTGGCTGCCGTGCTCGACGTACCAGTCGCCGCCGAACTTCTCCTGCCAACCCGCGTCGTGGAAGCCCACGGAGTTGTCCTTGAAGGGCATCCAGAACTCCACCTCGGTCTCGTAGTCCTTGGTGCCGTCGGGCTTGTAGCCGCGCAGCACCGACTTGCCGTCGTTGGTCTTGATGTAGTAGGTGCCCTGGGGCGTGTCGCGCCCGTCGGCGGGCTTGCCGCTGACGATATCGCTCTCCCAGACAATGGCGCCGTCCTCGCCGTAGAAGCGCGCGTGCTGCTCGGTGAGATCCACGTCAATGTAGCGGGTGCCGAAGTCGCGGCCGCCCTCGTCGGGGGCCTGGGCCGCGTTCTGCTTCATGATGATCTCCAGCGTGCCGCCCGCCCCGGAGGTGAGCGCCTCGCGCACGGCGTCGGCGGTGGCCTGGCTGTCGGTGATCCAGCCGTAGTCGCCGCCCTTCACCGTGACGGCCTTGCCGTCGGGACGCGTGAACGTGCGGGTAGCGCCCGTGGTGTCCATGGCGTTCACCTTCTCCTTCACCGCCGCCACCAAAGGCTCAGGGTCGAAGGTCACGGAGAGATCGTCGCCCAAGGTGATGTGCTCGGCGATCTCGTCGGCGGTGATGGCCATCTTCTCGGCGCCCGCCATGGTGAGGGAAAGCGCCCCGCCGAGGTACTTGTTGGCCGCATCGCGCGCCTCAGCCAGCGCGGGGTCGTCGCGCGTCACCGTGGGCTTGGCCAGCACGGCGTCGGAGAGCGTCACCTTCGGCGCGAAGTTCACCGTGCCCCGCGTCACCTCGTCGATGACGACGTCGGCCAAAAGGGTGTTGCCCTCCTCCTCGGGCACGACGACATAGCCGCCCTCGTCGGCGTCATAGGCCACGGTGGCGTTCTTGGGAGCGGTGCCGCGGGCGTTGGCCTCCTCCACGGCGGCGGTCAGCGTGTCGGCCAGCTTCGAGTTCTCCAGAGTGGAGACCAAGTCATCGGTGTCGTCGTGGCGCTGAAACACCTCGTAGGGCCACGCCCAGGGGTTCATCTCGGCCAGAAGGCCGTCGGCGATAGATTGGCTGTCGAGCGCCATGCCCATGACCGTGCCGTCCAGCGTGAGGGAAAGACCCGGGCCCTCCACCTTGAAGGTGTAGTCGCCCAGCACCTCGTCGAGCATCTGATGGACCTCTTCGGGCGTCTTGCCGGAGATGTCCATGCCGATGATGGTGGACTGCGGGAAGAAGCGCCCGGAGAACACGATGACGCCGGCGAAGTAGACAAGGGCGATGGCGCCTAGAATGGAGGCCATCACGATGCCGAAGATCTTGAGCCCCCGATGCTTCTTGGGCGGCCGGGCATTCACCTGGTAGCCGGGCACGTAGCCGCCGGACGTCGGGCCCATGGGGGGCACGACGGGCATGGCGCCGGTGCCGCTGATTGCGGGGCGCGAAGGCTGTGGGGGCATCGCGGCGGTTCCCTGGTCGTGCTGGGGCGGCATCGCGCCCGTGGCCTGGGGCCCCACGGGCCTCGGCGCGCCGAAGCGGCCCTCGGGCATGACGAAACCGCGGGTCGCGCTTGCGCCCGCTTCGGAAACTCGATTGTCAGATGTGCTGTGTCGTGGCATAGTGCGCTTCCGTGGTGCGATTCAACTTACTTTGGGGCCGCCGCGCAAGTCGGCGGATGCGCCTTAGGCCCATTATAAGCCAAGGAGCCCGCGGCCGCCGGCGGATACGTCGTTCGGCGCTACTTTCCCACAGACCGCGCCCCGCGCGCCACCCTGCACGCCATTCCCCACGACTCCCCCACAGAACTTAAAGGATTTTCAGCCTGTTTCCCCAGAACATGACCGTTTTCGTAAGGAATAAGCCACGCGAGGAGAGAAAAGCGGCCGCCCCGAAGAGCGGCCGCGAAAAGCTTGGTGGAGGCGCGGAGAATCGAACTCCGGTCCATACTAAATTGTCCACAAGGCGCTACAGGCTTAGTCAGCGATCGGGCTTCGGAGCGGATCGGTTCGCAGACCAACGTGGCCGCTCCTAGTCGGTTCAGTCTTTCCCGCGGCCATACCGACTACGTGCCGCAGGGCATTCCCCTCAAATGACACCTTGCCCGGTTCGGGGAAGCACCGGGGTCGGTGATCACCAGAGCTGCTGTTAGGCAGCCATGGCGGCCGGCATGTAGTAGCCGGTCTTAGAAGTGTTTTTGCCAATTAACTTGACGGTACCCCTGTTTAGCGTGGCGAGGAGACCACGGCCTGCTCCTCGTTTCGAACTTACCATGTCGAAACCAGTCGCCCCCTTTAAGGGTTGTCGATTTATTCTAGCGGGCGCGCCGCTCCTGTCAAGAGCCGCACCATCGGCCCCGTCAGCCCGACACGCCCGAGCCGCCGAGCCACCGCGGCGCTAGGCCGCCACGCGGATGAGCTCGTCGCCGCTCAGGTCGTAATCGTCCAAGCACACGCTCTGGCGCGCCGGCTCGTCGTAGGTGCACCAGTAATAGGTCTTGGTGGCCGCCGAGTAGCCGTCGGAGAACATCGTGTACTCGAAGCGACCGTCGGCCATCTGCGCGCCGCCCTTGCACATGGACGCGCCCTCAAGCGTGCGGAACAGGCGCGTCACATTGGCGGCCTCCCCCTCTTCTGCGGGATAATGCGCATTCAGGAAGGCGGCCCGCACGAAGCGGCTGGCCGGATCGTAGCCGCCCGGGAACCCGATCATGCCCGCGCCGCTGCCGAACGCGCGCAGGGTGTCGCGCGTCCACGCAACCGGCTCGGGATGCGCGGTCTCGATATGCATATAGTTACGCACATTCTCGGTATGCCAGGGGAAGGGCGGCTGGTTGGTCAGCACGTCCAGCCCGTCGTCGTACACGTGCATGCCGTCGGCTTGGCATTCGATGACGATGGACTCCTTCCCATCGCCTACCAGCCAGTGCAGCTGGGCCACGCCATAGCCCTCGCTGGGCGCCTTGGCCACGATGACAACGTCCTTAAGCGCCTTGCGCACCTCGGCCACCGTGGAGAAGCTCGCCGCCACCCACAGAGGGAACTCGTAGGCCGCCACGTTCACCGCTCCCTTTTCGGGAGCTTCGGCGAACTGGGCGTAGCCGGGGAAGTTAAGGCCGGCGATGGCGAGTCCCGCCTCGTTGGCGCAATCGAAGTAGCACGGCACGCCGCCCACGACGATGCCCATGCCCACGCAGGCATGCTCGGGACTCAGCGAACCAAGGAACTGCGTGGGGATAGACGCCCCCCGCGGGGTGATGACCACGCCCTCGCCGTAGCTCTCGCACCAATCGAGGTTGCGGCCGAAATACAAGTTGCCGGCTGCATCGGCAAAACGAACGCCCGTGCACATAATGATCTCCTAACGACGAAATGGGAGCGACCCAACCGATCGCTCCCATCCATGGTAGGCCCCGATGACCGACGTTCGCCGATGCAGGCCGTCTCCGTTGTCGTTTCGACAGCGCCTTGTCGCCGTTACTTTTTCTTCTTAAGGAAACTCAGCGAATCGGAGATCTCGTCGAAGGTGCTCTTCAGCTCGGCGGCCACCTGAACGCCGTCCTTGTAGATGGCGTTCACGTCCCTGGTGGCGGCGGCCACGCCCTCGCGGCTGATGCCGAGGTCGAACTCATCGCCGTCCGAGGTGCGCTCCACGCGCACGCCGTCGCCGTCGTTGTCCTCGGCGACGTAGTAGTACTCCTGCTCGTTGCCGTCCTCGTCGAGCAAGATGAAGCCGATCTCGTTGTCGTGCTCGTCGACGATCACCGCATAGACATCGCCGTCCTCGATCTCCATCTCGATGACTTCGCTCTCCTCTTCGGGCTCCTCCTCGATGTGATAGCCCTCCGAGTGCAGGATGTCGGCGTCCTCCTCGGCCTGGATGGCCTCGGGCACCTCGTCGGGATCCCAGCCGTCGTAGTCGGCCTCGTTGTCGGTCATGAAGCTGTCGTAGGCGTGCTCCAAGTCGCTTTCGGCGGCATCCTCCTCATCGGCGTCGAAGAGGGCGTCCTCGGCGTCTTCCAGCTCTGTTTCCTGGTCGGTCCACTCGGCATCGGTCTCGCCGACCTCTTCCATGCTCTCAAGCTCTTCGTCAAGACCCATTGCCAGACTCCTAACCTCGTGATGTACGTGCGCGGGCGACCTCGCCCGCCGAACCTATGATGCCACGACTTCCCGCGCCGCGGCCCTCCCGCGCCGTTTCGTTGACCGAGCGTGAACGTGCCAAGGCGCGACGCCGGTCGTGCAGCCCGCGAGCACCGAGCGAAGGCGGTAGCGCGACTGGGCACCGGCGCGCGGCGCGCACCCGCAGACCCCGGCCTAGCGGACGCGCTCCTTCAGCGCGCGGTCGATCTCGCGCTTGGTGTCGCGCTCCTTCATGGAGGCGCGCTTGTCGTAGAGCTTCTTGCCCCGGGCCAGCGCCAGCTCCACCTTCACCCGGCCGTCCTCGTTGAAGTACATCTTCAAGGGCACGATGGCCAGGCCCTTCTCGGCCACCTTCGCGTCCAGGTAGCGAATCTGCTTCTTGTGCAGCAGGAGCTTCCGGCGCCGGTCGGGGTCGGGGTTGAAGATGCTGCCGTTGGAGTACGGCGAGATGTGCACGTTGTTGAGCCACACCTCGCCGTTCCGAATGAGGGCGAAGCAATCGGTGAGCTGGCAGTTGCTCTCCCGCAGAGAGCGCACCTCGGTGCCCGTCAGCTCGATGCCGGCCTCGTAGGTCTCCAAGATCTCGTAGTCGTGGAAGGCCCGGCGGTTCTTCGCGATGGTCTTCTCCTCGCGCTTCGGCACGGCCCTCACGCCTCCTCGGGTGCGGCGGAAGCGTCGGGCGCATCGGCATCGGCATCGGCATCGGCGG
>ERZ773228.4108-NODE-4108-length-11276-cov-2.859193_pt1 | contig 11276 bp, 10 predicted proteins | sample MGYA00580524_ERZ773228 | MGnify/ENA primary metagenome ERZ773228 (study PRJEB29015, sample SAMEA2737768) | human gut metagenome | biome: human gut; feature: human-associated habitat; material: faeces | place: China | collected 2012 ...
TAGCAGCATTCATTCCCGGAGCATCGCCGCCGCTTGTTAATACACCGATCTTTTTAATCATAAATATATTCTCCAATCTGCTCAATGCGATTAATAAGTACATTATTGATGTGGCAGCTAAATCCTGAACATAATACATATCAAAAACAAAATATTATTATTTCTGAGCCTTATCAGATATTTACTAGTTAAGCAACACTGTACAAAGTTTACTGATATGCCTTATGCAGTGCTGCCTTAATTGTCACATCAACAAAATCTAAACAATTATATTTTACTACATTTTGTGTAAGTTTGTCAATAGGAAGAAGTTAAAAAATTCACAAACTTAGAAAATACTTTGAGGCGACAACGCATAAAGAATGTCAAACGCTGCCTTGAATTTTGTAAAAATATGCGTATATACGCATGCGAACACGAATTTTATAGCAATGCAATAAAAAGAAAAATAAAAGAAGCTGCTGCATCAAGGTTTATTTTGATGCAGCAGCTTTAAGCTGAAATACGCACACAATTTGAATTTCGGGTCTTCTAATTTACTACATACACGTTTGCGTAAGAAGTAAGATTAAAGCAATCGTTAACTGAACCGCAGAATACATCGACTACGCCATAGGAGCAGCCGGTATCGTTAAGTGTATAATAGCCGAGTCCTTCAATGTAAATTGTCGTGTCAAACGGTAATCCATAGGCTTGGCTCATTGCAACTCCGCCGACATACGGTGTAACACCGGATGCAGTAGGATTTCCTGTTGCAACATATCCTGTAATTTTAAGATTTCCTAAATATGTCATATTGCTTTCTGGAGCTGTTTCCGCAGTAGAGTTATCCTCGGGTGCAGGCTCCTGTATTTGTTCAACAATTGGTTCTTCCATAATAGTTTCATCAACAATTGGCTGTTCAGCAATTTCATCAACAGTTACCGTTTGAGTTTCAACAAACTGTTCTGCTGCCGGTTCAGTATCGGGAATTACTGTTTCGGTAACTGTTGTTTCGGTAACGGTTATTGTGGTTGTGACTGTCGTTGCAGCTGATTTAATGGTTGTTCGTGTAACGGTCGTTGTTGTTACAGCTGCACTGGTTGTAGTTGAAAAGGTTTGAGTTGTTGTGCTTACTGTTTTTTCAATCTCGTTGTTTCTGTTTTTGCTTTGCTCAGATTTGAAAAGTGAAAATGTAAATATCCCCATAAATAACAGTAAAGTGATAATATATTTTCTCATCGCATCTCCTTTGGCTTATTATCAGAAATTTCTGATTTATTTTGTCTGTGTATTTTCAGCACATAATGTCATGCAGAATTATTGGTCGGAAGAAAAACCGATAACCCGCATCAGACATAATATAGAGTTTACAGTTTAAATATTACAAGAAAATGTACTCAATGTAAAAAAAGTGTGTCTAAAAGACAATGTAACTAATATTATTCACAAATCATTGCGTAAATAATAAATAATTGCAGAAATTTTATATTTGAATTTAAAAGTTGATATAAAATATAATGTGCAATATTTCATAAACATATTGAACAATAATTATAGAGTTTAATCATAAATTAATATAAAATATTTCTTTGCCGTTTTGATGTGATTTTTTTGTTTCATTTATCAATGTATCAGACATCAAAGTCAAAGCTATCATGTGTGATATTATAATTATTGACGTCATTTAAACTGAACTCCTTTAAGGCAACACCGAACAATGCACGTCATAAAACGGTTAATTTACCATTATATTACACTTAGAACTTGTTCTCATAGGATACAACATACAGCTTTTTGGCAACTTCAGCCGAAAGCCGCGTCAAAAATCCTTGTCATGTGTCAGTATGACTGCACACTTTTTCCTTGCTCTCTGCTAAATTATGCACAAAAATCTGCACATTCTACCTACGAGAACAGGTTCTTAATTTTCTTACTATACGCCAGTATGCTTTCAAAAATTTTATGTAATCTTACGAAAATATTTCTGCGTTTTTGTTGCACAATTTTTGTGCGGTGTTGTCTTAACAAAATGTATATGCTTGACTGTTATAAAACATGTCTGTTTCTTGACAAACAATATCTGCTGTGTTAAAATTAACGATGTAATTATTCTATAAAAAGGAGCATAATTTTATGGGTATGAATTTTAACAGAAAAATGCCTGAACCCGCTGAAATCAAAAAGCTCTATCCGCTTTCTGAAAAAATCAAGGAAATCAAGGCTGCTCGTGACAAAGAAATTGCTCAAGTTTTTACAGGAGAATCAGACAAATTTCTGCTGATAAGGACGAGCCTGTTATGGACTATGTTCACAGACTTGCTGACATTCAGCAAAAGGTTAAGGATAAGATTTTAATTATTCCAAGGATTTATACAAATAAACCCAGAACTACAGGAGAGGGTTATAAGGGCATGGTGCATCAGCCTGACCCTACAAAGAATGAAGATATTTTTCAAGGCGTAATAAAAGTAAGACAGCTTCACACAAGAGCAATCAGTGAAACAGGACTTACTTGTGCTGATGAAATGCTTTATCCTGAAAATTACCGCTATGTATCTGATCTGCTTTCATATGTTGCCGTTGGAGCAAGATCTGTAGAAGATCAGCAGCACAGACTGACTGCAAGCGGAATGGACGTACCTGCCGGAATGAAAAACCCTACATCAGGCGATATTTCCGTAATGCTTAATTCCATAAAAGCTGCACAGGCAAAGCATACATTTTTATATGGCGGCTGGGAGGTAAGTACGGACGGAAACCCTTATGCTCATGCAATTTTAAGAGGTGCAACCAATAAGCATGGACAGAATATATCAAACTATCATTATGAGGATCTTATTTTCCTTCATGAAATGTACTGCAAGAAGAATTTGAAGAATATGGCGGTAATTGTTGATACAAACCATTCAAATTCAGGCAAGAAATATCTTGAGCAAATAAGAATAAGCAAAGAAGTTCTGCATAGTATGCGTCATTCTGAGGATATTCATCAGTTTGTCAAAGGACTTATGATTGAAAGCTATATTGAGGACGGTTGCCAAAAGGTTGAAGATAATGTTTACGGTAAATCAATAACCGACCCTTGTCTTGGCTGGGAAAAATCTGAAAAGCTTATTTTGGAAATTGCTGATTTATTGTAAAAGGTCGTTTTGCCTTAAAATAATAAGAAAAACCTGTTTGGAATTTGTATAGATTTTTCTGAACAGGTTTTTTGTATTGATTTCTAAATATAAATATGATATAATTAATTTGATTTATTACATAACGATTTTTTGAGAGGCTTTTATAATGAAAAGTATATTTTCATATACAAGAATGATTGCCTTTGGTTTTTTAGCAGTCATTCTTATGGGAACATTGTTGCTTTCTTTGCCGATAGCAGCACGTTCAGGAGACAGAACTCCGCTGATAGACTGCTTTTTTACAGCAACAAGTGCTACTTGCGTTACAGGACTTACCGTACTCGATACTTATATGCACTGGTCAAGTTTCGGACATGTTATAATTCTTGGACTTATTCAAATAGGCGGACTTGGATTTATGACAATAATCACAATGTTTTCTATTTTTACCAGAAAGCACATCAGCCTTTACGAAAGACGTCTTTTAATGCAGTCAGCAGGTACGATAAGATTAAGCGGAATTATAACAATGATAAAAAGAGTTGTTATAGGTACATTTTGTGTTGAGGGTATAGGTGCTGTATTCCTTTCATTAAGATTTTGTCCAAAACTTGGATTTGCAAAAGGATTATGGTATGCCGTATTTCATTCTGTTTCCGCTTTTTGCAATGCGGGATTTGACCTTATGGGACGCTTTAATGAGGTTTCACTAACAGGATATTATAATGACCCTTTGGTGTGTATTACGCTTATGGTTTTAATTGTTATAGGCGGACTTGGGTTTCTTGTATGGAGTGATGTTATAAAGTGCAGGTTTGTTTTTAAAAAAATGGAGCTTCACAGCAAACTTGTTTTAACCGTTACAGCTCTTTTGGTATTTGGCGGCGCGGCTGTTTTGTTTATGACTGAAAAAAATGGTGCTTTTAAGGGAATGACAACAGGCGAGCAGGTCCTCTCGGCATTTTTTCAGTCAATTACATTAAGAACAGCGGGATTTTTTACATTTGATCAATCTAAACTCAGCAATTCAGGGTATATTCTTTCAACATTACTGATGTTTATCGGAGGCTCACCCGGTTCAACAGCAGGCGGTGTAAAAACAACTACTATGGCAGTTGCCTTTTTGAATTTAATAAGTGTTGCGAGAAACAATGATGATGTTGTTATTTTTAAAAGGAAAATTAATAATAAGGTTGTTATACAGTCTGTTGCGATTATAGGAATCCATATTCTGATGGCTTCCATTGCTATATTTATTATTTGTTATTTAGAACCGATAGGGCTGCGTGAAGTTATATATGAATCTGTATCAGCAATTTCAACAGTAGGAATTTCTATGGGTATTACATCTGATTTTAATGTTGCATCAAAATTATTTATTGCAGGTCTTATGTATTCAGGACGTATAGGCGGAATGACAATAGTTCTTGCAATTGCAGAAAATAGCCATAAGGTTAAACTTGAAAGACCGGAAGAAAAAATATTAATAGGTTAGTGGGGGATAATAGATGAAATCAATATTAGTTATAGGTATGGGAAGATTTGGCAGACATCTTGCGAAAAAAATGTTTGACTTGGGAAATGATGTGATGATTGTTGATAAGGACAGCGAAATATTTGAACAGCTTGCAGAAAAGTTTACAGATTCGTATATAGGTGACTGCACAAACGAAGGTGTAATAAGGTCTTTGGGCGTAAAACATTTTGACTTATGTTTTGTTACGATTGGTGAGGACTTTCAGTCATCTCTCGTAATCACATCATTGCTGAAACGCTTTGACGCAAAGTGTGTTATAGCAAAAGCAAATCAGAATATACAGGCAGAGCTTTTACTAAAAATAGGTGCTGATGAAGTTGTATATCCTGAAAGAGAGATTGCCGAAAAACTTGCTGTAAGGTATAATGCGAGAAATATATTTGATTATATCCAACTTACAAGTGAGTATTCTATTTACGAAATTCCAGTTTTACAGTCATGGATAGGAAAGACTATTATGGAGGTTGACGTAAGAAGAAAGTACAGGGTAAATATTATTGCTGTAAAGAAGGAGAATTCCCTTAATCCTTTGCCCGGAGCTGATTATATTTTCAAACCTGATGAACATATTGTTGTAATAGGTAAAGCAACAGACGTTTTCAAAATTAATGCAAAATTATAAAAAAAGGACTGCTTTCAATTGAAAGCAGTCCTTTTTAGTTTAACGCAGTATTCTGTGTTGTATCAGCTCTATTCAGCAGCAAATTCACTCATTATAGTAAAGCCGTTTTCAATATAAAATCCCGTTTCCTTAGCAGTTTTTTCGCAAAATCCCTTTACTCCGTTTTCTTTTTTTCTACTGTCATATATAAAGAACGGGATAGGGTCATTTGTATGGGTTCTTAATGAAAGCGGAGTAGCATGGTCAGGAGTTACAAGAACTTTGAAATCACCCATTTTTTCAAGTTCCGCAATGACAGGAGTAAGTATAAGTTTATCAATAAGTGAAATTGACTTGACCTTATTTTCCATTTCATTTCTGTGACCGCATTCATCAGGAGCCTCAACATGAATATAAACAAAGTCCTGTCCATTTTTAAATTCATCAATAGCAGCCTTTGCTTTGCCCTCAAAATTTGTATCTATGTAACCTGTAGCACCTTCAACATTTACAACCCTCATATTTGAAAATTTGCCGATGCCCTTGAGAAGATCTACAGCAGAAATCATTGAACCGTTAAGACCGTATTTTCCTTTAAAATCATCAAGATTAGCTCTTACGCCTTCACCCCAGAGCCATATGCTGTTTGCAGGGCGAAGTCCTCGTTCTTCTCTTGCTTTATTAACAGGATGATCCTTCAGCAAATCGTAAGATTTTTTCATAAGGTCATATAATTTTGCTGCATTCGGATGAGCAGGAACATAATTTTTGACAGGCTTTCCTGTTATATCATGAGGCGGAGTTATTGTTCCGATATCAAGAGTACCGTTGTTCCAGATAAGACAGTGACGATAACTTACACCGCTGTAGAACTTGAATTCATCGTTATCGAGATTTTCAGCAAGATATTTGATAAGTATTGCAGCTTCTTCCGTTGAAATATCATCAGCACAATAGTCAACAATAGTTTTATCTGAATATTCAGGTTCATCAGTTACTGTAACAAGATTGCACCTGAGTGAAACGTCAGTTTTTTTCATATCAATACCGATGCTTCCGGCTTCGAGGGGAGAACGTCCTGTATAATAAATTTTAGGGTCATATCCAAGAACAGAAAGGTTTGCAACATCACTGCCCGGTTTCATACCATCGGCAACTGTTTTTACAAGACCTACTTTTGCAGTTTCAGCAAGTTTGTCCATACAAGGTGTTTCAGCAGCTTCAAGAGGAGTTTTTCCATCTAAAGCATCAATCGGGTAGTCAGCCATACCATCGCATAACATAACCAGATATTTCATAAATCATATCTCCTTTAGAATAAATTACAGTTCATATTATAGCACATTGAAATTATAAAATCAATATTACAGCGTGTTCACATTATTTTATTGCATTGTTATATTTAAATAAAATTAGCAGTTAAGGTCATAGCCTTTGAAAGTGAAACAGTAATTGTTGCATCAGTAGAATTTACATCACCGCTCCAGCCTGTAAAGGTGCTATTCTCGTTAGAAATCGCAGTTAGAGTTACAGGAACATCTGAGAAATATGTACCAGTCCAGCTTCCAGAGGACAAGTCTGGTGTTATAGAGTTTATTTTTATGCATCCCAGATTACTGTTATTTGTTTTAATGGTAATATTTTGTTCTGTGCTTACATTATAGTAATTTTTAAGACCTGAAATTAATTTTGAAAGTCTGTTGTTAAAGAATGAAGAAAGAGTATCCACATCACGCTGATAAGAATTTTGCATTCCCCACATTGAACCTGAACTGAATCTGCTTTTATTTTCATCAATAACAGGTCCATAAAGACTTACATATTTGTTTATTGCGGCATTTACCTTGTTTTTATCAAAATTATAGTTGCCAATATCCATAATAGTGTTAATGAATAAATTGCGGAAATTTTCATTTTCCTTATATGTTTTGGCAAATATTACAGTATCAAATTTATCACTTAATGCACCAATCATTGCGTCAAGATCCTGCTGATAGCTTACACCGTAAACATCAGTAGAGTATTCAGTATCATAAAGCATAAAACGCCACTTGCCGTCACCTTTATAATCATCAATGACATTTCTTGTTTTCCACATACGAATGTTATTTATATATGTACCGGCAAAAACATCCTGATTATTTATAAATATTTCGGAAGCATAGAAATCAGCAAGACTTTGAATATCAATCATATTGCAGAATTGCTGATAATTTGAATCAATTGACATATCATTGTTTCTTACGAAATTAATCATTGATTTATAGTCATCAAGGTCCGATTCGACACCTTCTTCAACTGTTTCTCCGTTTTTAATAATAACTACTTCATCTTTGTCATAGCCATATATTTCATTTATATATGCATTGCTGTAGTCATCCTGCATCTGATATACGCCCCAGTATTCGCCATTAATAAATGCAATAACAGGACGTCCTGTTTGGGTTTCAAAATTTCTGTCTGAAACAAGCTCCTGAAGCATAGGATCTCTGAATTTTGTGGCATTAATGTCATTTGCACCATTTCGTAGAACAAATCTCTTATATGATGTGCGTTCCTCTCCTGTACTTGTTTTCAATCCTGGAATCAGGTCATATTCAAGCTTTTTCTTTCCATATTCTTCTCTTGCATAAAGTTTGAGTGACTTTTGTGAATTTGCTCTGGAGGCATTTCCCTGAATTCTCACTCCGAAGTTTTGTGAAAAGCCAAGTGTACCGTCACCTTCAAAGAAATCAATATGAACAGGTCTTTCCCACTCAATGCCTCGCTGAGTAAAATTAGCTTCCTTTTCCCAGTCGTTATCCATTGCCGAGCCACCGTTTTTAAGATATTCATCATAGTAATATCCTGTTGTGTAAATACCTTTTTTGTAATCAAACAAGTCATCATATTCCATAGAAATTGAAACGATAGGCAAACTGTTATACTGAGATGCCTGATCAATACCCACAAAGTAAGTTTTGGTAATTACATCACTTGTTTTTCCATTTTCATCAACAGCAATTGCCTTTATAACAGTTGACTTTGTAACAGGTGATGACGGAACGCTTACTCCGCCGAAGCCGCTGCTGAATGTTGCAGTTTTATTTGCTGAAAGCACATTTTCCTCGCTTGTTCTGTTTTTGACGGTCAAAGTACCGCTGAACAATTCAGAGTCGGCAGTAGGTACACTTCCGTCAGTAGTATAATAAATTTTGTAATTGTCTTCTGATGTTATTGATAAATCAAACTGATTGTTATAAAATCCGCTTTCATGTGAAAAGACCGGTGAAGCAATTTTTGAACTTTCTGAAATTTCATTTGCAGATGAAGGTGTAGGCTGCATAGTGTAAAAGCTGTCACACCCGTCATTATATCTTCCGTATGTTGTATCTGCAGTAAGTGCAGGAACTTCAACAGTATCTATTATTTTTCCCGAAGCATCTGATAAATAGAGCGTTTCACCATTTTTGCTTATATTAAATGGAGCATGAAGTTCAGTATCAGTAGATGCATAATCTTTTGTTGCAAATATCAATAAATAATCGTGTGCAGGTATTGTAACATCAGGGAACGTAAACTTGAATAACTTGTTTTCACTGTCGGAAAGACCATAACCGTTAAGAGAAATACTGCTGTCTGAATTATTATAAATTTCAATCCAGTCTGAATGCTGATTGTAGCTGTCCGTTATTCCATTTTTATTTGTGGAACATACTTCATTGATTTTTAATGCTGAAGAATTCGCACTTGGAGAATGCTGCAGAATACTCCTTAGCAGTTTCAGATCGAAAATATCAATATAATTATCATTGTTCATATCAGCATTAGCTGAAATTTCTTTTGATTTTCCAAGCAGGTATTTTTGAAGTGTAACAGCGTCAGATATATTGACTGAGCCGTCATTATTGGCATCTCCGGATAAAGCAGTATCAGCGGCATTGGCATTAGTATTCAGCAGATTAAGCGGACAGCTTTGGCTCTCTGCTGCAATAATGCTGAAGCTCAAGGCAGCGGCAGCTATTTTTTTAAAGTTATATTTCCTCATTATACTATACTTTCCTTTCATTTAAGTTTGTAACGTATTGCTATTAAACAGCCGATTATTTATAGAATAATTATACCTGCTTATTTTGTCTATTTCAAGTTTATATCATATATATAAGAATTTTTCTACATTATAGCAAAAAGCTTAAATACAATTTTGTGCATAATAATAACACCGTACACTTTTGTGTACGGTGCGGTGATTATTTCATCATTTTTTCTTTGAGTTCTTTGAAAAGCTCAATATCATCGGAAGTAACTTTCATATTTGTAATAAGATTTTGACCTTCTGCGGTAGTAACCTTGATTTCAATTATGCTGTTCTCATCAATGCTTTGAGTTGCTGCTGAAAAGAACATAGGAATTTTTGGATGATTATTTTTAAATTTATCAAGCAGTGACTTGATTTGAAGAATTGCCATCGGATTCATTGTTCAACATTTCCTTTACTTAGCATTTCCTAAAAATGCAGCACCTATAATTCCTGCATCATTTCCAAGTTTAGCAATTACAATTTCTGTACGCTTTTCAGAGTTTTTAGCAAAGTCTTCGTTTTCAACGAGTGCTTTTACAGGCAGGAGAAGCGGATCGCCTTCATTGCAGACACCGCCGCCGATACAAAGAATATCCGGCTGGAAAATATTAATTGTATTTGTAATGCCTGCTGCGAGATATTTTATGTATTTATCAACAACTTCCTTAGCAGACTTGTCACCGGCTCTCATTGCGTCAAATGAAGTTCTTGCAGTAACCTTTCCGCCTTTTTCCTGAGCCATTTTATTCATAATGCTGTCAGGATTTTTTTCCATAGCTTCCTTAGACATTCTTATGAGTCCTGTTGCTGAAGAATAAGCCTCGAAGCAGCCCTTTCTTCCGCATGAACACTCAGCCCCGTCCACTTCAATTACAGTGTGACCGATTTCAGCTCCTGCATAATTTGAGCCTGAATAAATTTTTCCGTCAATGATAATTCCTGCTCCGACTCCTGTTCCGAGAGTAACGCATATTGCATTTCTTGCTTCTTTAGCAGCACCCGCAACAAATTCACCGTAAGCAGCCGCATTAGCATCATTTTCAATGAAAACAGGCTTATCAATTGTTTCCTTAATATACTTTACCATAGGTGTGTTCACGAATCCAAGGTTATTGGCTCTCTCAATAATTCCTGTAGCACTGTTTGCAATACCGGGAGTTCCAATACCTATCCATTCAATATCGCTGATTTCAAGATTGGCATTCTTAACAGCCTGTAAAGCCATTTTAGCCATATCATCAGCGATTTCCTTTTCAGGACGAGGGCAGTTTGTTTTTGTGCTTGCCTTTGAGATTATATTGTAATTTTCATCAACAACACCTGCAACAATATTGGTTCCGCCCAAATCAATTCCTACATAATATTTCATTTTAATATCCTCCATTAATCAATTTTCGTTATTATAATACTACATTTACCGCAGATTTTATATTCACCTAAGCCTGCCGGAATGAAAATGCTGTCACCTTTATGAATGTCAATCTTTTCGTTTTGAGCTTCGATAACGGCAGCACCGTCAAGAACAAGAATGTGATTGAAAGAATTATCGTCAGCATTTAAATCAGCAGATGTTTCAATATTACCGTTATAAACAGTAAAATATTCACATTTTGCAAGCTGTGTTCTGCTCCAGCCATTTAAATTCTCTGTTATGGGCTTATTATATGAATCAGCAGGAGCAAGTTTTGTAACGTCAAGAGCTTTTTCAACATGAAGTTCTCTCGGCTTTCCGTCATTGCCTACTCTGCCGTAATCATAAACACGATATGTTGTATTTGAGTTCTGTTGAATTTCAGCAATAAGAATACCTTTTCCGATAGCGTGAAGAGTACCTGCTTCAATAAAGAACACATCACCCTTTTTGACAGGGACACTGTTTACCTTATCCAACAAAGTGTTTTCCTCGATAGCTTTTTGAAAATCATCCTTAGAAATTTGTTCTTTAAATCCATAAATAAGTGAGGCATTTTCTTC
>ERZ773228.4112-NODE-4112-length-11263-cov-28.441560_pt1 | contig 11263 bp, 9 predicted proteins | sample MGYA00580524_ERZ773228 | MGnify/ENA primary metagenome ERZ773228 (study PRJEB29015, sample SAMEA2737768) | human gut metagenome | biome: human gut; feature: human-associated habitat; material: faeces | place: China | collected 2012 ...
TCAATGTGCCACAGCAGATGAGAGAGCAGGTCGGATACATGGTCAAGCAGGTATCTGACGAGGAGCACAAGGAGCTTTCACCTGATTGGGTACACAGCATCTTTACAGACAATTATGTGGATTTCCATCCATATTTTACTATACCGGAGTGCCACTTTAAGCAGGTGAACGGTATTTTCGCAGAGGCAGTTATTTTGCACAATGACAGCACCAGAAAGGTAGATGCCAACGGAAACGGCCGTCTCGATGCAGTCAGCAATATAATAAAGCAGTATTTTGACATCAGCTTTGAGCTTACCGTATACGAGGAGCATGCGCTTTCACACGGCTCTTCATCAAAGGCTATGGCATACGTGGGTATCACAGTTGACGGCAAGATGTTCTGGGGCGCAGGTGTGGATGAGGATATCATCAAGGCATCAATCGGAGCTCTTGTTGTTGCGGTAAACCATTACCTTGCCACAAAGGCTGACAGCCATGTGAAGGATGAGCGTTATATCGCCATGCTTAACTTCATCCAGGCCAACTACAAGACGGTATCGCTTGCAGATATGGCTGCACAGTTCAATCTGACAGAGCCTTATATCTCAAAGTACATAAAGGAGAAGTCAGGCAAGACCTTCGGAGAGCTGGTCACCAATGCCAAGATGAAAAAGGCACGCACACTGCTTAGAAACAGCATTACAACTGTTGAGAATATCGCAATCGAGGCAGGATATCAGAATGTGGAGCATTTTAACAGACAGTTCAAGAAACTGTATGGAATGACACCGCTTGAGTACAGAAATTCAAGCACAAAATAAGCGGATACAGCATTTTAATATAACCGGATCAATATGCCAAATGACAATTCATTCAGCTGTATTGGTCCGGTTTGCTTTTTAGTACTGCACTTTTTATGTAAAAATCTGCATTAAAATTGTATAAAAATGGGAACAATGGGCTATTGATTGTATTTTATCAAGTAATTTGTTGTTTTTACAACGGATTATATGTACAATGCGGGTATAATATAAATAAAAGATAATTATTCAGAACTACTGATAACAAAGCAGATATTGAGAATTTGTGTTTGGGATGAATAGTTATAATAAAAAGCAACTATTTGAATTATAGTTTAAGAAAGAGAGGAACGTACATGAGCAATAAAACTAGCGCAGTTGTTAAGACAAACCCAAGAAAGGCTGTCATGATCGGATGTGGATTCGTTGGTTCGGCATCAGTTTTTGCACTTATGCAGAGCGGTCTTTTTTCTGAGATAGTTCTCATTGACGCTGATAAGGACAAGGCTGAGGGAGAGGCGATGGATATAAGCCACGGTATTCCTTTTGCCAGACCTATGAAGATATATGCAGGTGGTTATGATGATGTGGCAGATGCTGCTATCATTGTTGTTTCTGCAGGTGCAGGCCAAAAGCCGGGCGAGACAAGACTTGATCTGGTAAATAAAAATGTTGCAATCTTCAAGAGCATCATTCCGGAGATTGCAAAGAGAAATTTCGGTGGAATCTTACTTATCGTTGCAAATCCTGTAGATATTTTAACACAGGTGGCACAGAAGCTTTCAGGACTTCCTGAGGAGCGTGTCATCGGTTCAGGTACCGTGCTTGACAGTGCAAGACTTAAGTACGCGCTTGGAGAGCATCTTGAGGTGGACAGCCGAAGCGTACATGCATTTATAGTAGGTGAGCATGGAGACAGTGAGGTGGTTGCATGGTCATCAGCCAATGTTTCCGGAGTGGAGCTTCACAAGATGTGCGAGATGAGAGGTCACTACAAGCACAAGGAGAATACAGAGGAAATCGCTGCAAACGTAAAGAACAGTGCTTACGAGATAATTAACAGAAAACATGCGACATATTATGGTATCGCTATGTCGGTCAGACGTATCTGCGAGGTAATCATGCGTGATGAGAAGTCTATTCTTCCTGTTTCACACATGATGCATGGACAGTACGGCATCGACGGTGTGGTTCTCTCAATGCCTGCAATCGTTGGAGCAAACGGAGTGGAGAGCGATATCCCAATCGAGTTAAACGGTGAGGAAGCTTTAAAGCTCAAGGAGTCTGCTGATGCACTTAAGAGCATACTTGACGGGCTTGAGCTGTAAATATCAGGCTCATAATATTAAACTTATATAAAATACTACAAATTCAGTAGGGTTTGGGGTATAATGATAACTGTCGGGCTGCATATATTATGTGCTCGGCGGTTATTTGATTTTATGGCGGATAATTATTTAGAATTACCGGGAAAAAGGAGTATATATAATGAGCGAAAGAAAACAAATCCATCAGGAGTTTCTGACAGGCGAAAGAGCCCTGTTTGCAAGCAACGACCTGGATATATATGATACCATTTTTGATGACGGAGAGTCACCTCTTAAGGAGAGCCATGGCATTAGCCTGACAGGCTGTTTTTTTAGATGGAAATATCCGCTATGGTACTGTAGTGACATAGCTGTAAAGGACTGTACATGGTTTGACATGGCGCGTGCGGGTGTCTGGTATACAGACAATATCTCTGTCACTGATTCAATAGTTGAGGCACCTAAGAACTTCAGGCGCTGCAATTACTTAAAGCTTAAAAATGTGACGTTTCCAAATGCCCAGGAGACACTCTGGAGCTGTGACCATGTCGATATAGAGAATGTCTCGGCAAAGGGAGATTATTTTGGCATGAATACAAATAATCTTATCATGAAGAATTTCCAGCTGGTCGGCAACTATTCGTTTGACGGTTCAAGGAATGTAGAGGTGCACGATTCAAAGCTTATCTCAAAGGATGCCTTCTGGAATACGGAAAATGTCACAGTCTATGATTCATTTATTACAGGTGAATACCTTGGCTGGAACGCAAAGAATCTGACACTTATAAACTGCACAATCGAGAGCTTGCAGGGGCTTTGCTACATCGACAACCTTGTTATGAAAAACTGTAAGCTCATAAACACTACATTGGCATTTGAGTATTCTTCGGTAGATGCAGAGATTTGCAGTAAGGTGGACAGTGTTTTAAATCCGACAAGCGGAGTGATAAGGGCAAAGGAGATTGGCACACTGACTATCGAAAAGGACAGAGTTGACCCATCAAAGACTAAGATAATATGTGAGGGAAAATAATCTATGTATGATTTTGACACCGTTGTAGACAGAAGAAATACAGGCTCACTAAAGTGGGATGTGGCAGAAAATGAGCTCCCGATGTGGGTAGCAGATATGGATTTTAAGACAGCACCCCAGATAATAGATGCAATATCAGAGCGTGTTTCTCACGGAGTGTTTGGCTATTCCATCATTCCGGATGAGTGGAATGATGCGTATATTTCGTGGTGGGACAGGCGCCATGGGCTTAAAATCGAAAGAGACAGCCTGATTTTTTGCACAGGGGTCGTACCGGCCATATCATCTACAGTGCGAAAGCTCACAACACCTGGTGAAAATGTGCTTATCATGACACCGGTATACAATATATTTTTTAATTCCATATTTAATAACGGCGTAAATGTGCAGGAAAGCCCGCTTGGATACGAAAACGGCAGATATTTTGTGGACTATGACAGGTTGGAGCATGACCTTTCCAATCCACAGACTTCGCTTATGATATTTTGCAACCCTCACAATCCGTGCGGTATCATCTGGACAAAGGATGAGCTTGCGAAAATAGGTGCACTCTGCAGGAAGTACAATGTGACGGTCATATCAGACGAGATACACTGCGACATCACAGCACCGGGAAAATCATACGTGCCGTTTGCGGCAGCATCAGAGGACTGCGCCGATATAAGCATCACCTGTATTGCTCCGACCAAGTGCTTTAATATGGCAGGCTTACAGACTGCGGCAGTGATGGTGCCAAATAAATTTTTGCGCCACAAAGTATGGCGCGCATTAAATACAGACGAGGTGGCGGAGCCAAACGCATTTGCCATCACGGCAGCAGTTGCGGCGTTCACAAAGGGTGAGCCGTGGCTTGAGGAGCTCAGAAAATATCTCTGGGAAAACCGCAAAACAGTCTGTGACTTCGTGGCAGAAAATCTGCCGCAGATACATGTAGTGGATGCCGATGCGACATACCTCATGTGGCTTGACTGCAGTGCACTCACAGATGATTCTGTGGCATTTACGCAGATGATTCGCGAAAAGACAGGCCTTTATCTGTCGGAGGGAGCTGAGTTTGGAGGCAATGGCCGTTACTTTGTGCGATTGAATATCGCATGCCCCGGTTCTGTGCTTATGGAAGGGCTTGACAGGCTAAAGAGAGCCCTCGCATAAGCTAAATAGTTACCTTTTTTATAGAATAAATAAGACCGGTGATCGGCCGGTCTTATCTGGTATAATTAAACATTTATGGCATACAAGATTTAGAAATATATCATGCATACGTTTGTTTTCTGATTCGATAGTTAGTATACACTAACATGAATTAGAAGTCAATAACAAATGTGGGATTTTGATATTTTTTTGGATTTTTATAAATCACGTACAAATCAAAAAGAAAAGTTTTGCAAACAATAAAATGTATGTTATAATAATATAACTGAATTAAAACGAACGAAAATAAACTCACGGGGGTATTCGAAATGCGAAACAATGAATCATCAGAAAACTATTTAGAGACCATACTTATTCTCAGCAAGAAGCTTCCTGTGGTACGCTCAGTTGATATAGCAAATGAGCTTGGATTTAAGAAATCCAGCGTGAGTATAGCCATGAAAAACCTTAGAGAGAAGAACAATATCACAGTTAGTGATGCAGGATTTATCACACTCACAGAGTCAGGAAGACAGATAGCAGAGATGATATACGAAAGACATGAGCTTTTGTCAGAGTGTCTTGAGAAGCTTGGTGTTGATAAGGAGATTGCAGCAGAGGACGCATGCCGTATAGAGCATGTCATCAGTCCTGAGAGCTTTGAAGCAATCAAGAAGCATATACATAAGAGCTGACTTATGAAACCAGTACCGCAGGGTGCTGGTTTTTTTGTGGTTTTTTGTGTATCGTTTTTCTTGTGCATATGAGAAAAATCATCTATAATAGTGAAGCTGTAATCGTTGCTGGTCATACAGAGACGTAAACAGTAACAAAAATCTGGAAGGGGAAAAGATGAAACAGATATTAAAGTATTTGAAGGAGTACAAAAAGGAATGCATCTGTGCTCCGCTATTTAAGCTGCTCGAGGCATCTTTCGAGCTTATAGTACCGCTTGTCATGGCGGCAATCATTGATAACGGAATTACGGCTTCGGACAAGCCATATATATGGAAGATGGGAGGTGTGCTGGTGCTGCTTGCGGCAGTTGGTCTGGTAAGCTCGGTCACAGCGCAGTATTTTGCGGCAAAGGCAGCAGTCGGTTTTTCCACAAAGCTTCGCCATATATTGTTTGAAAAGATAGAGTCACTGTCATTCTCAAAGATGGATACAGTGGGCACATCGACACTTATCACGAGGATGACAAGCGATATAAACCAGGTGCAGTCAGGAGTCAATCTGGTACTTCGACTCTTCCTTCGCTCGCCATTTATTGTATTCGGAGCTATGGCGATGGCTTTTACAGTAAATGTAAGAGCGGCAATGGTTTTTGTAGTTACTATACCTCTGCTTTCAATAGTGGTATTCTCAGTTATGGCTGCAAGTCTTCCGCTTTACAAAAAGGTGCAGAGCTCTCTTGACACAGTGCTTTCACACACCAGGGAGAATTTAGAGGGAACCAGGGTTATAAGAGCTTTCAATAAGCAAAATGATGAGATTGACAGCTTCAACAGGGACAACGAGTTTTTAACCAATATGCAGCAGGTTGTAGGACGAATCTCAGCACTCACCAATCCTCTGACATTTATAATTATAAATATCGCAACAATCGCTGTTATCGTATCAGGCGGCAAGCAGGTATACGCAGGAATCCTCACACAGGGTGAGGTTGTGGCACTTGTAAACTACATGTCACAGATACTTGTCGAGCTGATAAAGCTTGCAAACCTCATCGTACAGGTGACAAAGGCAGTGGCGTGCGGTAATCGTATAGCGGATGTGCTTTCTATTCCGTCAAAGCTTCCTGAGAAAAATCCTAAGCTCATTGGTGCAAAGGATGGCGCACCTGAGGTTGAGTTTGACCATGTCTGCATGACCTATGAGGGAGCGGCCGATGAGACACTCACAGATATAAGCTTTACAGTGCAAAAGGGGCAGACAATCGGAATCATCGGTGGTACAGGTTCAGGAAAATCAAGCCTTGTAAACCTTATCCCGAGGTTTTATGATGCCACAAAGGGTACTATAAGGATTCAGGGAAATGATATAAATGACTACGATGCAGTGCAGCTTCGAGACAAAATCGGTGTTGTAATGCAAAAGGCAGTGCTTTTTGCAGGAACGATAGCCGACAACCTGCGCTGGGGCAAAAATGATGCCACAGAGGAGGAAATGTGGAAGGCGCTCGATATAGCACAGGCGACAGAGGTTGTAAAGGGCAAAGAGGGAGGCCTTGACTACATGATAGAGCAGGGCGGCAAGAACTTATCAGGCGGTCAGAAGCAGCGTCTTACAATTGCCAGGGCGGTTGTAAAGGATCCTGACATACTGATACTTGACGACAGTGCATCGGCACTTGATTTTGCTACAGATGCGAGTCTTCGCGCGGCATTAAAGAGCATGCATGGAGACAAGACGATATTTATCGTGTCACAGCGTACCTCATCTATCCAGTTTGCGGACAATATCATAGTACTCGACGACGGACAGATGGTTGGCTTCGGACCTCATGAAAAGCTGCTTGAGACATGCGAGACCTACAAAGAGATATATGATTCACAGTTTAAAAAAGAGTCGGATATGACCAGACAAAAGGAGGTGTAGAGTATGGCTATGGATAATGCGAAGATGAATAAAGCAGGCACAATGCGCAAGGTATTAAGTTACATGAAGAGATATATTCCTTTGCTTGTAATTTCACTTGCCCTGTCTGTTGTTACAGTGGCGCTTACGCTCTATTTTCCAATTCTCACAGGACGCGCAATTGATTTGATTGTAGGAAAAGGAAAGGTTGATTTTACGGCTATGACAGCCATCCTCACAAGAGCAGCAATAATAGTCGTCATAGCGGCAGCAGCCCAGTGGCTTACAAATATCTGCAACAACAGGATGACCTACAACATAGTGAGGGATATAAGGCGTGATGCATTTTTAAACATTGAAAAAATGCCACTTTCCTATATTGACAGCCACTCACATGGTGATATGGTCAGCCGTATAATCGCCGATGTAGATACATTTTCAGAGGGACTTTTGATGGGCTTCACACAGCTCTTTACAGGAATTGCAACAATAGCAGGCACGCTTATTTTCATGCTTACAATAGATGTGAAGATATCATGCATTGTAGTGCTCATCACACCTCTGTCACTTTTTGTGGCAAGCTTTATCACTAAAAAGACTTATTCCATGTTTCAGCTGCAGACAAGCACAAGGGGAGAGCAGACATCACTCATAGACGAGATAGTAGGAAATGAAAAGGTCGTACAGGCCTTCAACCATGAGGATGAGGCGCTTGAGCAGTTTGACGAGATAAATGACAGATTACAGAAATGCTCACTGAGGGCAACATTTTTCTCAAGTCTTACAAATCCGTGTACACGTTTTGTCAACAGTCTTGTGTATGCCGGAGTCGGAATTTTTGGTGCCATGAGTGCACTCACCGGCGGAATCACAGTAGGACAGCTTTCATGCTTCTTATCATACGCCAACCAGTACACCAAGCCGTTCAACGAGATATCGGGTGTCATCACAGAGCTTCAGAACGCACTTGCCTGTGCTGCTCGTATCTTCGAGCTGATTGAGGAGAAAAAGGAGATACCGGATGCTTCGGATGCGGTAATACTTGAAGAGGCTGACGGACGTGTGGACATCGAGGATGTTTATTTCTCATATGTGCCGGATAAAAAGCTTATCGAGGATTTCAATCTCCATGTAAAGTCTGGACAGCGCGTGGCTATCGTAGGTCCGACAGGCTGTGGAAAGACGACTATTATCAATCTGCTTATGAGATTTTATGATGTAAACAGTGGAACAATTAAGGTGAGCGGACACGATATCCGAAAAATCACACGAGAGAGTCTTCGTGACAATTATGGTATGGTGCTTCAGGAGACATGGCTCAAGAAGGGCACAATCCGTGACAATATCATAATGGGAAAGCCTGATGCCACAGATGAGGAAATCATTGCAGCAGCAAAGGCATCCCATGCCCACAGCTTTATCAGACGTCTGCCGAAGGGCTATGACACTGAAATCGGTGAGGACGGTGGCAGCCTGTCACAGGGACAGAAGCAGCTATTATGCATCACAAGAGTCATGCTCTGCTTACCGCCTATGCTGATATTGGATGAGGCTACATCATCGATTGATACACGTACAGAGATTAAGATTCAAAAAGCGTTCCTTACCATGATGAAGGGCAGAACCAGTTTTATAGTGGCTCATCGTCTGTCTACCATCAGGGAAGCGGATATTATCCTTGTTATGAAAGATGGAAAGATTATAGAGCAGGGCAATCATGAGAGTCTGCTTGCAGCCGATGGATTTTATGCAAACATCTACAATAGCCAGTTTGCATAGCATAGGGCTATAGAAATACGGGGCATAAGCCGCCGGAGTTGAGAAAAGCACATCACCAGAATGATATGGCAGTCATGCAGGCATACGAATTTACAAAAGGCAGTGAAGCGTATAAAAGCGAAGCAGCCTGTGTTGCAGAATTGATGAAACTTTATCAGAAGAAAGTAGAAGAAATCGAAAAAAGATAACACGCCGGATACGGCATAATTCTTTTAGCAAAGCTAAGAACGCACTTCTATACAGGCAATTAAATTACAATGTTCTAATTTGGGAAAATAGTTCCAATGAAAGTGATGTGACGAATTTGAAGTTGAAGGAGAATGCAGATATGAAAAAGATACTTGTAACAGGTGGAACGGTATTTGTTAGTCGGTATATTGCAGAGTATTATGTTACTAAAGGCTACGATGTATACGTGCTTAATCGAAACACTAAAGAACAGTCAAAGGGCGTAACACTTATTGAAGCTGACAGGCATAATCTTGGTGAGACCCTTCGCGAATATCGTTTTGATACAGTAATAGATACGGCATATACTGGTGATGATGTAGAACTGTTGCTTAACGCTTTGGGAGACTATGAAAACTATATTCTTATCAGTTCAAGTGCCGTATATCCAGAATATGCTCCACAACCATTCAAGGAATATGCTCATCTTTCTATCAACAAGTATTGGGGCAAGTATGGAACAGATAAAATAGATGCAGAAACTGTTTTGCTAAAACGAAATCCAAACGCATATATTCTTAGACCTCCATACTTATATGGTCCAATGAACAATGTATATAGAGAAGCGTTTGTTTTTGATTGTGCATTGGCTGACCGAAAATTCTATTTACCTAAAGCTGGTGATATGAAGTTGCAATTCTTCCATGTTCATGATTTATGTAGGTTCATTGATGTTCTGTTGAAAGTAAAACCGTCACAGCGTATCTTTAACGTAGGAAATAAGGAAGGTGTTTCGATTCGTAAGTGGGTAGAGTTATGCTACGCTGTTGTTGGAAAACAAGCTACATTTGTAGAAATTCATCAAGATATTGAACAAAGGAATTATTTTAGTTTTTATGAGTATGAGTATTGCTTGGATGTTTCCTTGCAGTATGAACTAATGGGCGATGTAAAATCATTAGAACAGGGGTTGGAAGAAGCCTATGCTTGGTATATCCACAATAAGGACAAGGTAAATAGAAAGCCTCTTATCGAGTACATAGACAACACTTTGTGTTAAGTCAATTCAATTCCATTTTGGTAAACACGTGAAACTTTGAATTCGTAGGAGGTATCGAAAAATGAATAGGAAAACTATATTCTGTTTTCTGACAGCTTTGATAATGATTTTTGTTCTTGCCGGCTGTGGTGGAAAGAATAGTGGTGGGAATATTGACAATGTTCAAATTCCTGATTGGAAACCGTCGGAAATATATTCAGACAGTGATATTGAGGCGGCTTTCCAAACAGTAAAAGACTATTTCGGCAACGAATTTGACGGCTGCACACTGACAAAACTGACCTATCCCGGAGATACATACGCCGATGAATTTTATGAATGGGCTGAACAATATGACGCGGATGAAGCAATCGTAATATTATCATCTTTCGATGTAGACTCATCAGGCGGGGATGGTTCGCTTAATCCGGATTCAACATATGATGATTGGAAATGGATTCTAATTAGGAATGACAGTGGGAATTGGGAACATGTTGACCACGGGTATTAAAGCGACAGATTCAAGTTTATCGGGGAGCAAATAGAACAAAAATCGGTATTTAGGATGTAGTAAATATGAGTGATCAGAATGTAAAAGCAGCACAAAAATATTTAAATGCGATGTTTGGTGGACATAAGGCTTGGGTAAAATTGGATGAGGATGGAAAGACTGGAGCAGCAGTAATGCAGGGAATCATTCGTGCATTTCAGATTCAGAATGGAATTTCAACGATTACAGGAACGGTGGGACCTCTTACTATTAATACAATGAAGAAGTTAGCCGTTATCACAAAAATGGATCCGAATGATACTCCGCAGGTTAATGTATGTTTGATTCAGTGTGCTTTGTTTTGTAAAGGATATGCTGCAGGAGGAATTACCGGAATTTATTATACATCAGGAGTAAATGCAGTTAAAAAGATGTAGGAAAATGCCGGACTGGAAGTGACGGGTAAAATTGATTGGAAGGTTTGGTCTGGATTGTTATCGCTGAACTGGTTTACAAAGGTTTCTGGTGGAGATTCCAATATTGTTCTTATTCAACAGCAATTAAATAGTGACTGGTCAGATGTTATCGGTGTTGGACCTTGCGATGGAATTGCTTCAAGACAGACAATTTTGTCTTTAGTTGGTGCATTGCAGGCGGCTGAAGGCGTTACAACCGAATTAATTACAAACCTGAATTCCGTTAATTTTGGTGACGCAACAACAAATGCATTTCCGGGTACATTACAGAATGGACAAAATTCAGCAAAATATGTACCATTTAATAAAATTGCACAATATGGATTGTATTTTAATGGATATAATCCGGGCAGATTCGACGGCGTATTTGATTCAACTACAGAGTCGAAAGTTTCAGAATTTCAGGAGTTTTATGGTCTGACTGGAATTGGACTTGTAACAAAAGGAAAAGTAAATGTTTCTACTATGAAATCATTGC
>ERZ773228.4130-NODE-4130-length-11226-cov-3.844956_pt1 | contig 11226 bp, 9 predicted proteins | sample MGYA00580524_ERZ773228 | MGnify/ENA primary metagenome ERZ773228 (study PRJEB29015, sample SAMEA2737768) | human gut metagenome | biome: human gut; feature: human-associated habitat; material: faeces | place: China | collected 2012 ...
CTCGTGGATGGCGGCCATGCGCTTGTCGCGCTGCGTCACCTTGTGGCTGCGCTTCTCCGGGCCCATCTGCACGCGGGAGATTGCCTCCACCAGCGTCTGCTGATTGATGGCCTTCAAGCGCCCGCGCGCCGCCAGAATCGCGGCTTCGTTCAGCACGTTTTCCAGATCGCGGCGGGCTTTGCCGTCCTCTTCCAACCGGGGAAAAGCCTCCAGCGGCACAACCATATCGTAGTAAAGACCCTCAATTTCGGGGTCGATTTCCCGCAGGTCTACAATCAGGTTGAATTCGGTATGCAGGATTCCGGTGTAGGACTGCAATTCCAGACGGTACTTTTGACCGCCCTTGGCGCAGCGGTCCAGCAGGATGTCGCGGTGGTTCATATCCACGCCCTGTGTCACCTTGCCGTCCACAAACAGCAGGAACTGCGGGTTTTTGGCATCGTCCCACTCATCAATCTGGGTGCAAACGTGCATCCACAGCGGTTTTCCGTCCATTTCCTGCGGCACAGCCACATCCGCGCGGAACCAGTAATGCTTGTCCGGTCCGTACCAATGCATGGTGCGGCTGTCAAAGGGTTCAAACGGTGCAGGGTCTGCATCGGCATCTTCCGGGCGCAGGAAGTTGCCCGGCTTTATGAGCCAGTCGCTCGTTTCAAACTTCTGTTTTACAGAAAGCTTTTTCAGCTCATTGCAGATACCTGTGACGCGCTTGTCAAGAAAATCAATGGTGCGCATAGGTCTTTCCTTTCCCTCATAACGAGGCTTCCAGCAATTCAAAGCTGGCTGTTTTTTGCATTTTTGTTTGCGTTAGTGGAACGTATCTACACCGAAATCGTGGTATCAGCAAAATGTTATCCTGTGGCATCTCTTTGCCCCTTTAACATCAGAAAGAGTTCTTCTTGATATAGTCCAATACACGATCCACCGTGGTGAACGCCAGACCGGTCACGGTATCGGCACAGCCGTAGTACATCGCAATACGACCGGTCGCGGCATCCGTCAAGGTGGCGCAGGGGAAGGTTACGTTCGGCACGTCGCCTACACACTCATACAGCTCATGAGGAGCCAGCAGGTAATCCTTGCCGCGGTATTTTACCTTCCACGGCTCGTCAATATCCAGCAGAGCAGCACCAATGCGGTATACATAGCCGTTGCAGGTGTTGATAACACCATGGTAAATCAGCAGCCAGCCCTCATCGGTTTCAATGGGGATGGGGCCGGGGCCAATTTTCATGCTCTGCCATGCAGATTCATCGCCTTTTACAGCACCCATCATAAAGCGGTGGCGTCCCCAGTAAATCATATCTTCGCTCTGGCTGACAAAAATATCGCCGAAGGGGGTATGCCCGGTGTCGCTCGGGCGGCTCATCATCATGTAGCGGCCCTGAATCTTGCGCGGGAAAAGTACACCGTTACGGTTGTAAGGCAAGAACGCGTTCTCCATCTGATGGAATGTCTTGAAGTCATCCGTCCATGCAATGCCGATGGTGGGTCCGTGGTAGCCGTTGCACCAGGTCACATAGTATTTGCCGTCCATATAGCATACACGGGGGTCATAGCGGTATTCACGGGTTGTGACCTCCGGGTCGTCCCCTACCAGATGAATCGGGGTATCCTCAATATCCCAGTGCAGACCGTCCTTGCTGAAGCCTGCGAAAATATCCATGCTGATGGACAGGCTGTCGCAGCGGAATACGCCGGCAAAGCCATCCTTGAAAGGCACAACGGCGCTGTTGAACACGCTGTTGGAACGGGCGTTGCCGTCACGACCGATGATGGGGTTTGCATCATAGCGCCAGAAAGGGGTGCGGGTGTTTGCAGGCGGTTCCTGCCACGGAATATTGGGCAGTGCGCTGCCGATGATTTTAGCCATACTTGATTCTCCTTGTGTACTTAAAATAAATCGGGAGCGGGAACTCAGCGTCCCGCTCCCGAAGGTTTTCCTGCCTGCAGGGATAGTATTTGGACTTTTAAAGATTACTTATTGGTAGCCATGAAAGCGTCAACCTGGCTCTGTGCCTCAGCAACGATCTTGTCAAAGCCGGCAGCGCGCAGTTCTTGCATCATCTGGGGAACCATAACTTCGGGATCAGCCGTACCGGTCAGCAGCTCGCCCTTGTAACGCTCTGCAATCTGGATGCAGTTTGCCAGTTCATCAGCGATGGGGGTGGTGTCGAGAGTGAAACCAAGCAGGACAGAAGGCTCAGCCTTTTCGTTCAGCTCTTTAACTTCGTCGAACTGGTTGAAATCGAAATCGTCGGTCGGGGTGATAGCGAAGAAGCTGCCCTGGGTGTAACCTGCCATAGACCAATCCGCGTTGTTCTTATGGACGAAGGTTTTGCTGTCATCGGTGTAATCCCAGTTGTCGCCCTGAACGCCGTAGTAGAACAGGTCACGGACGTAGGTGTCGGTGTTTACCAGCTGCAGGAATTGCAGTGCTTTTTCGGGATAGGCGCAGTTAGCGGAGATGCAGTTCATAGAGCCGCGGACAGTTTCATTGGAAACGATGGTCGGACCCCACTTCTGGGCAACGCACTCAACGCCGAGCTGCGGACCCCAGGAAGTGATTGCCGCACCGGACCAGCCCTGTGCAATGGAGCAAGCCTTGTAGTTTGCATCTTCGGGACGGGTTGCAGCGTCAGAGTTGATGATACCTTCGTTGTACCACTCATGGAAGGTTTTCAGAATCTGCTTGACGTCATCCTGCTCAACAGTAGCAACAACCTTACCCTCGCTGTCATCATAGCGCACACCCAGGGGATACAGACCGGCGCCAAGCTGGTCATACATATAGGACTGGTAGCCGCCGCCGTTTTTGTTCAGAGGGAAGGAAGCCTCGCCGTCAGTGTCCTTGATAGCCTTCAGGGGCGCAGTCAGTTCATCCAGGTCGGTGATGCCCAGCTCCTTGGTATAGTCATAGCCGGCAGCCTCGACCTTTGCCTTATCCCAGACAACGTACTCGCTCTGAGAAGAATCCTTGTAGGTAGGCACACCATAAACATGTCCGCCCACTTCGCAGGCTTTCCAATAATCTTCCGGAACGGAAGCGTACAGTTCAGGAGCCGCTTCCTTGACCATATCGGTGATATCCAGGAAAGCACCGGTATTGACGTCGTTGTTATAGGTGTTGACGTTGGTGAACAGGATGTCGTATTCACCGCTGGTGTTCACAATAACATTGCGGCGGGTGTCCCAGTCGCCCCAGGAGATAACCTCCATGTCGATGTTGACGCCGATCTTATCTTCCAGATACGGGTTAATCTGTGCCAGCCATGCATCGTAGTTAGAAGGCATGCCAGAACCAACGGCCACCCATTTCAGGGTGACGACGTCCTTGGAGGGAGCAGCCGTAGGAGCAGCCGTAGAGGTGCTGCTGCCATCGGTGCCGGTGGAGGCAGAAGAGGAACTGCCGCCGCAGGCTGCCATGCTGAGGGCCATGGAACCGGCCATGCCCAGCGCAAGCACTTTGTTGAACTTTTTCATCTGTTTTTCTCCTTTGCTTGTGTAAAGTTGTGTATCTTCATTCCCCTTATAGGGGAACAGAACCAAATGTGGTGGGAAAATTGAATGGGCTTATTTGTTAGCATCGATGTTCTTATACAGTGTTTTTCTTTTTCAGAGTCTTTCTCTTAGCCCTTAACCGCACCAACCGTCAGACCGGAAATAAAGTACTTCTGGAAGAACGGATACGCGCACGCAATGGGAATGACGATAATGATTGCGATTGCCATACGAACGGATTCGGACGGCATCGAGTTACGGTACTGCTGCAGACTCAGACCTGCGCTGGGGTTATTGGCGATGTACTCCAGGTTCTTCATCATGTTGTTCAGCAGTGCCTGCAAGGATACCAGCTTGGAATCCGAAATATACAGGGCAGACTGGAACCAGTCATTCCAGTAGCCAAACGTCAGGAACAGTGCAATGGTGGCAAATACTGGCTTGGAGATGGGCACCACAATACGCCAGAAAATTTTCATCTGGGATGCGCCGTCAATCTTTGCCGACTCAATGATGGAATCCGGTACCGTTGTTCGGAAGAAGGTCTTGCAGATAATAACATTGAAGCTGCTCATGGCCAGCGGCAGAACCAAGCACCAAATTGTATTATTCAAGTGCAGCATATTGGCAACAACCACATAGTTTGCAACCATACCGCCATTGAAGATCATCGGGATGAATACCATCCAGGTGAAGAAGCCTTTGAGCTTGTAGTTCGGGCGGGAAAGCACATAGCCAATCATTGTGGTCAGCAATACGCCCAGCACCGTACCCATAACCGTGACCACCACGGAAATTATGAGTGAATTAAAAATCGTTCCGCGTTCATTCCAAAGGAACGTGTACGCCGCCGTGGAATATGTATCCGGGAAAAGCCTGTACCCGTACTTTGTGATAGAATCCGTGGAGGAAACGGAAATCATAAAGACGTAGAACACCGGAAACAGACAGACGAAGGAAAGCAGTACAAACAGAATGTTAAAGCAGGCATTCGTTGTCGGCTTAATCTGGTTTAAGCGGAACTTCGCACGAGCTTCCTCTTTTTCCAGCTTTTTTTCTTCGGCCTTTATCTTATGCTTTTCTGCCAGAGTCATTTGTGTGTTCTCCCTTCATCAAATAATCGCGCTTTCTTCATCAATCTTGGAAACGATGAAGTTGGCAACCAGAACGGTCGCGCAGCAGCATGCAGCCTGGAACAAACCTGCGGCAGCAGTTCTGCCGATTGTCACATTGCTCTGCAAAGCCTGGTAGACATAGGTGTCAAATGTGCTGGCAACGTTGTACAGTGAGTTGGGAACACCCTGCGTAACCTGATAGAACAAGCCGAAATCGGAATAGAAGATGTGGCCGACATTCAGAATGAACATCATAACGATGATGGGTTTCAGTGCCGGCAGTGTAATATATTTGGTCTGCTGCCACTTGGTCGCGCCGTCCAGCGTTGCCGCCTCGTACAGCGTACTGTCAATGCCGGTAATACTTGCAAGGTAGACAACCATATTATAGCCCATGGATTTCCAGACCTGCATGAAAGTCAAAATCAGCGGCCACCATTTTGGCTGAGAATACCACATGATTTTATCGCCGCCAAGAGCCTGAATAATGGTGTTCATCAGACCTTTGTCAGGGTTCAGAAAAGCGTAGACAAAGTAGCTGACAACAACCCACGAAAGGAAGTACGGGAAGAACATCATCGTCTGGTATGCTTTAGAAGCAATGCGGCTGTAAATCTGATTGATAAGCACAGCCAATGTAACCGGAATTACAATGTTCAATACGATAAATAAGATGTTATATAACAGCGTATTGCGCAGCAGCATGGCAAAGGTGTTGCTGGTAAGGAAAAATTTGAAGTTGTCAAACCCTGCCCAGTCGCTGTGGAACAAGCTGTAAAGGAAGCTCTTTCCCGGAGTGATCTTGAAGTTTTTGAATGCGATAATCAGACCGAACATGGGCAGGTAGCAAAAGACTGCGTACCAGATGGCTGCCGGAAGCCCCAGCAATGTCAGCTCCGTGTCATCACTCGTCCAACGTTTGCGGCGTGGCTTCGTTGAAGTTGAAACTGCCGGCTTATCCTTTTTCATAGAATGTGCCCCTTTCTTTTGGCGAGCCAAGTGTTAACAGCCGCCAGCATTTCGTGCTAACTAAGCGTTAACTTCATAGTCAGCATTCGTTGCCATTTGTTAGTCAAATATTAACATTTACTTTTGTACCTGTCAATCGTCATTTTGCACAAATCGCGCACCGTTTCATTGTATTCGTGCATATCAACGGTTTTCGCATTGTTTTTTTGTGCAAGATAGCCAACATTTTCAACATCAAACATTAGCAAAAGTTAACTTTTCGTGTTGCTTTTCTCTTATGATTGTGCTATACTTACTATAAACTCAAAAAACGGAGGCTTTCTTTCATGAGCAAACCAACCATGCAGGATATTGCTGATGCTCTTTCTGTTTCCAGAATCACCGTATGGAAAGCGCTAAGCAACCGTCCCGGCGTTTCGGATTCTATGCGTGCCCAGATTCATCAAAAGCCACCGAGATGGGCTATTTCCACACTCCCTCTCAGGATACCACTGCGACCGTCTCTGCTCAACTGCCTCCCCACACACGCACCGTAGCGGTAGCCGTGTGCCGACCGGAGTCCTCTCTTTTCTGGATGCAGATTATCCATCAGATTGCCAAAGATCTTTCCGAGCATAATGTCAACCTCATGTACACATATCTTCCCACAAATTACAAAGCGGGCTATGTGTTGCCGGAGCCTTTGACAAACGGTACAGTAGATGGTGTCATTGTACTGAACACGTATTCTGCGCCCTTGCTGCGGCTGTTATCCTCTTTACCTATACCAAAGGTTTTTCTGGACACGGTTCCCTCTGTCCCCTATAACCAGTTACATGGGGATCTGCTCATTATTGAGGGTCGTGATCTTATCCGGCAGATTACAAACAGTCTGCTTCTTCATGGATGCCGAAAGCTCAGCTTCATAGGCGATGTGGAATACGCCCAGACAAACAAAGACCGTTACGAGGGATTTCTGGATGCACTGCATGAGCATGGGATCATTCCAAACCCCAGTCTTTACCTTACCGGGTCATTGGGTCTTCGCACCCATTATGAGGAAATCAGTCGCTTTCTGGACTTCCTGCCAACCATGCCGGACGGTATCGTCTGTGCCAGCGACTATATTGCTCATTTCATCCAGCGTTATCTTGAAGAAAAAGGGATAGACCCTGAAGGCCGTATCGTACTGACGGGCTTTGACAACAACAGCAAATATTTGAACTTTGCCGACCGTATTACAACGATAGATGTAAAGCCGAAACCCATCGGATCTTGCTTGGCCGCCAAGATTCTTTTTGTGATAGAGCACCCGAAAGCGGTGCCCGAAGTCAGTTATGTTTCTTCCGAAGTGCTTTACCGTGGCGTGCTGGCATCCGCTCCAGAATCTTCAAAGCCTGACGAGCCTTTTTTATAAAGCAATCAGCTGCATGGTTTTTTCACCAAATAAATAGCAGGACATCCGCGGCTTACGGAATGTCCTGCTATTCATTTGATCATCGATAAGCATTTTGCCGCATATGCAGCTCTGCGGAGGCAATTTCCTGTATGCGCGGCATAGCATGGGCAAACAGCTTCTGGAAGGAAGCACAGTAGTAATTATGGGGTTGACCTTCCATCCATGTCCAGTCACGCTTGCAGCCTCCGGAACAAAGCGTTTTCCAAGTACACTCCTTGCACTCTGCGGGTCGGTTCCCGCTATCCTGCAGGAAACGCTGTAAACAGGCCCCTTCTCTCAGTTTTTCAAAAGAGTCATCCCGCAGATTTCCTAATTTCCAATTATCCAGCACATAAAAATCACAGGGATAAACGCTTCCGTCTGCTTCGACTGCAAAATACCCACCGCACATGCCGCTTGTTGCACAGGTTCCCCCAGGTTGCCCCATGGCAAGATGTACGTAATCATCAAAGAGCCGCACGCTGGTGTAATTTCCGCTTTTCCAGTCACGATACCATTCATCAAACAAAGCGCAAAGGAATTCACCATAATCTTTCGGGGTCAAAGACCATTTTCTCCGGCCGCGTTCTTCCCCCAACGGATCCAGACAGGGAATAAACTGCAAAAATTGTACTCCGGTTTTCTTCATCGCATGATAACACCGCACCGTGCTTTTAGCACAGCGGCGTGTCACAACGCATAGCAGGTTACACTCCACACCCATCTGCTGCAACAGTCGAATGTTTTTCTGTATCCTCGTCCACGTTCCTTTCCCGGCAGTATCTACACGAAATTCATCGTGAAGTGTCTTATCTCCATCCACCGATATTCCAACAAGGAAATCGTTTTTTGCAAAGAAGGAAACCCACTCCTCATCAATAGTCAATCCATTCGTTTGAATTCTATAATTTACCGAAACATTGCCTGTATTCAGACGTTTGACGATTTCTATGAATGCTCGAAAAAACTGTTTTCCTGCTATTGTTGGTTCGCCACCTTGGAAAGTAAATCCAACACCGCCCTGCATTCCTGCCGTCGCAAGAGCTCTGGTAACAAGAAGTTCTGCCGTTGTTTCTGACATAACGCCCATGCTGGGGATCTCCCGGTTAGCTGCTTCATCTGCGTAAAAGCAATAGTGACAGCGCATATTGCACAGACTGGAGGCGGGTTTTATAAGCAGATTGATATATGGCATAAGGCACCTCATCCTATAAAATTCGAGCATTCACAACATAATGCTCCCACTGCATATCTTTGATATGATAATAGCATTTTACAATTCTGTTTGCAAGCTGTATGCTTGATAGTATCAAATCACAGAAAAGAGGTCACTTTATTTTCATGCATAAATCAGTTGTATCCCGCACCGCCCGGCTGGGCAAGCTGTTCTTCAGTATGCTGTATATCAGCAGCTTTACTTTTGGTGGCGGCTTTGTCATTGCAACCTTCATGAAGAAAAAATTCGTGGACGAGCTCCATTGGATTGACGAAAAAGAAATGTTGGACATAACCGCTCTGGCGCAGTCCTCGCCGGGTGCTATCGCAGTAAATGTTGCCATTCTTGTCGGCTGGCAGGTTGACGGACTACTGGGGATGCTTCTTGCTGTATTAGGCACAATCATTCCTCCCATGGTAACTTTATCTGTCATTTCATTATTTTACGCGGCATTTGCCTCCAATGTCTATGTTGCATTTGCATTAAAAGGTATGCAAGCAGGCGTTGCAGCCGTTATTCTGGATGTTGTCTGCGGTTTAGGCCGAAACGTTCTGGAAACTCATTCTCCCATATACATCGGTCTTATGCTATTAGCTTTTATTGCCAGCTTTGTGTATGATATCAATGTTATATTTATCATTCTCGCCACAACACTTTTTGGAATTGTGCGTGCACTATTACTTGACAGAAAGGGCGGTAGATTATGATTTACTGGCAACTTTTTTTAAGCTTTGTGCAAGTTGGTATGTTCAGCATAGGCGGTGGCTATGCCGCCATGCCATTGATACAAAGTCAAGTTGTTGAACAACACGCTTGGCTAACCATGCAGGAATTTACCGACCTTATTACGATCGCAGAAATGACGCCCGGCCCCATCGCCGTGAATTCTGCCACTTTTGTCGGCCTTCGGATAGCTTCTCTTCCCGGTGCAATCATTGCAACTCTGGGCTGCATCACACCCGCGCTTATTTTTGTATCACTCTTGTCATACCTCTACCGCAAATACAAAAATATTTCCTTGCTCCAAAACATTCTGGCCTGTCTGCGCCCAGTCGTTGTCGCACTGATTCTTGGCGCCGGCTTGTCCATTCTATCAACTGTTCTTTTTAACGGTAACAATGAAACCTTGGCTAATATAGATTGGATTGGTGCGGGCAGTTTTGCCATTGCATTTTATGTTCTGCGGCGTTACAAGTGGAATCCAATTCTGACCATGTGCTTATGTGGTGTAGCCGGGCTAGTGTTGCGCCTTGCTTTTTGACCTTATTGGGCGTACCTGAACCGTATGGACGCCCACAGCAGCCATCAGGGGTATTTTTCCATCGACAAGAAAAAGGGCAAAAAAGCCCGCTTTGTGGAGGGCAAGGTTGACCGCAAGACCCAAACCAGCAACGACACCGATGCCTACGACCTGATTATGCGCGACAAGGAACGACTGCTGAGCCTGGACGAGCCGGTGCGGTTTATCTTTTCGCACTCTGCCCTGCGCGAGGGCTGGGATAACCCGAATGTGTTCCAGATCTGCACGCTGAAAACGCAGGGCGAATCGGAAATCCGCAGCCGTCAGGAAATCGGGCGCGGTCTGCGCCTGTGCGTCAACCAGAACGGCGAGCGCATGGACGAAAGCGTGTTGGGCAGCGAGGTGCAGGAGCTGAACAAGCTGACGCTGATCACCGATATGGCGTTCGGAAAATTTGCCACCGCCCTGCAGGAGGGGCTGGCCGAGTCGATGTCCACACGCCCGCGCGCCGTAGATGCCGGGTTGTTTGCGGGGCAGATCCTGACCGATGCCAACGGCGCACAGGTAACGATCACGCCGACACTTGCCACGGCGATCTATGAGGATTTGGTGCAGCAGGGCTATGTACACCGCGGCGCACTGACTGATAAATACTACGCCGCCAAGGACGCCGGCACCGTACAGGTGGCAGAGGAAGTACAGGGCTGCGAGGGCGCTGTGATGCAGGTTTTGAGCAGCATCTACGACCCCCGCGCCCTGCGCCCGGAGAACGCCCACGACAACAATGTGCAAGCCAAAGTGGACGAGCAGAAGCTGCATGACCGCGAATTTGCCAAGCTGTGGCAGCGCATCAACCGCAAAACCTTTTACACCGTTTCCTTTGACACGCAGGAGCTGATCGACCGTTCGGTGCGGGAGCTGGACGCCCACCTGAATATTTCCAAGGTATATGTCAAAACCGAATACGGCGAGCAGACCGCCAGGCTGACCTCCCGCGAGCAGCTGGAGCAGGGGCAGGCGTTTGTCAAAAGACACAACGATCAGGACGCCGCTGACCGCGTGGCACTGGGCAATGTGCGCTACGACCTTGTGGGCAAGCTGGTGGAGGAAACCGGCTTGACCCGCGCCACGATTGCCGCCATTTTGCAGGGCATTGCCCCGCTTGTGTTTGCCCAATATAAACTGAACCCGGAGGACTTTATCATCAAGGCGGGAAAAATCATCAACAACCAAAAGGCGGATATGATCATTGAGCATATCACCTACAACAGGCTGGAGGAATCGTACAGCGCCGACATCTTTATGCTGGCAAACCTGCACGGCAGACAGGGCGTAAACGCCATGCCCGCCGACCGCAGCCTGTACAATTATGTGATTTACGATTCCGACAACGAGCGCCGCTTTGCCCACGAGCTGGATGTTTGCGACAAAATTGCCGTGTATGTCAAGCTGCCCGGCAGTTTTTTCATCAGCACGCCGGTAGGTAAGTACAACCCGGACTGGGCGATTGCCTTCCACGAGGGAACGGTCAAGCATATCTATTTTATTGCCGAAACCAAAGGCACGACCCTGCTTGACCGCAATGAACTGCGCGGCGTTGAGGACCTAAAGATTCAATGCGCCAAAGCCCACTTTGCCGCCATCAGCAACGACAGCGTCGTCTACGATGTGGTGGACAGCTACGATAAGCTGATGCAGGTGGTTATGGAATAAGCGGTAAGAAGTTTTGCAAGAAAAATTGCATTTGGTTGCCTTATCGTATATAATT
>ERZ773228.4131-NODE-4131-length-11226-cov-2.893564_pt1 | contig 11226 bp, 10 predicted proteins | sample MGYA00580524_ERZ773228 | MGnify/ENA primary metagenome ERZ773228 (study PRJEB29015, sample SAMEA2737768) | human gut metagenome | biome: human gut; feature: human-associated habitat; material: faeces | place: China | collected 2012 ...
CGGATGAACAATGTGAGGCTGCAAAGGCTGCTTGGGATGCCCTGACGGATGCCCAAAAGGAATTGGTTTCCGGCGAATTTGCAGATCCAGACTATTTTGGACGGGATACTGGAGATGCTTCTAAAGATGATCCCCGCAACGGTGATGAAATCGGCGAAAATGAACTGCTCGTAGTCAGCTTCGGAACCTCTTTTAATGACAGCCGTGTTGCTGACATCAAAGGAATAGAGGATGCTCTGCAGGAAGCAAATCCGGACTGGTCCGTCAGAAGAGCATTTACCGCACAGATCATCATCAACCATGTACAGGCGCGTGACGGAGAAAAAATTGATAACGTAGATCAGGCATTAGAGCGTGCAGTAGACAACGGTGTAAAGAATCTGGTAGTACAGCCAACACACTTAATGCGTGGTGCAGAATATGATGAATTAGTGGAAGCGGTAGAGAACTATAAGGACAAGTTTGAAACCGTAAAAATTGCAGAACCGCTTCTTGGAGAAGTCGGAGCAGATGCAGACGCTGTAAACAGCGATAAGGAAGCCGTAGCGAAAGCATTAACAGCAGAAGCCGTAAAAGATGCCGGCTATGACAGCCTTGATGCAGCAAAAGAAGACGGAACAGCATTTGTATTTATGGGCCATGGTACTTCCCATACTGCAAAAGTATCTTACAGCCAGATGCAGACACAGATGAAAGACCTTGGCTATGACAATGTATTTATCGGAACCGTAGAGGGGGAGCCGGAAGAGACTTCCTGTGAATCTGTTATTGATGCAGTAGAAAAAGCAGGATATAAAAAAGTAGTTCTTCGTCCGTTAATGGTCGTAGCAGGAGATCATGCAAACAATGATATGGCAGGAGACGATGATGATTCCTGGTTAAGCATGTTCAAAGCGTCCGGAAAATTTGACAGTGTAGATACACAGATCACAGGACTTGGCGAGATCAAGGACATCCAGCAGATCTATGTAGATCATACTGCAGAGGCAATGAAATAGCAGGAGTATACGATGAAGAAAAAAAGTATTACAGTTGCGATATTGACCATCATGCTGGCAGCATCCACAATTCTTAGTGGATGCTCCGGCAATGGAACAGATACCCAGAAAAAAACAGAAACATCTGTGGAACAGACCGATCAGAAAGACACAGATCAAAAAGAGAAAGAAGAAAAAGAAGAGCAGAAAGAAGCGGAGCTTGCCGACGGTGTATACAAAGCGGACTTTGTTACGGACAATGGCATGTTTCAGGTCAATGAGGCATATGACGGAAAGGGAACTCTGACCGTAAAAGACGGCGAGATGACGATCCATGTCTCACTGCGCTCTAAAAAAATCGTAAATCTGTATGTAGGACTTGCGAAAAATGCAAAAAATGATAAGAAGAATCTGTTAGAGCCAACCACAGACACGGTAACTTACAGTGATGGTACAACGGAAGAAGTCTATGGATTTGATGTACCGGTAAAGGCATTAGATCAGGAATTTGACCTTGCACTGATCGGAACAAAGGGAAAATGGTATGATCATAAAGTTTATGTGACCAATCCGACACCGGTAGAAGAGGAAGGTCCAAAAACAGAGATCAGTGCACTTGAAGACGGCAATTATACCATGGAGATCACGTTTGAGGGTGGCAGTGGAAAAGCAACGATCCTTTCACCGGTCAAGATTCAGGCAGAAGGCGGAGCAGTTACTGCAACCGTACAGTGGGATAGTCCGAACTATGATTATATGATCGTAGACGGAACAAAGTATCTGCCAAGCAGTACCGAAGGAGGTTCTGTCTTTGAAATCCCTGTTTCGGCATTTGATGAGCCGGTAAGCGTTATCGGTGATACAGTAGCGATGAGCAAACCGCATGAAATCGAGTATACCCTGACATTCCGCTCGGATACGTTACAGTCCGTGGAATAAGAGGATGAGAATATGAAAGGAAGAAAAAAAGTAATTGCAATATGCTGTTTATTTTTAGCAGGACTGTTAGGGCTGTGCGGCTGTAGCAGTCCTTCTTCCGATTCTGCGAAAGACCGGATCAGTGACGAACTGGTATACGAAAGCAGCATGGAGTTAGAATATGCCAAACAGTTTTCCGTAGATTACTACAAAGACGGTTACCGGCTGCTTGCCACTTCCGATGGTACAAAGATCTTAGTCATACCGAAGGGAAAAGAGGCACCGAAAGATTTAGAAAAAGGTATCATTGTGATGCAGCAGCCGGTCCAAAATCTCTATTTGGTATCATCCTCCGTCATGGATATTTTTGACCACCTTGATGCGTTAGACAGCATCCGTTTTTCTTCGCAAAAAGAAGAGGACTGGTATATTGAGAGAGCAAAAAAAGCGATGGCAAGAGGGGATATTTCATATGCCGGAAAATACAGCAAACCGGATTATGAACAGATCGTATCACAAAAATGTACGCTTGCGATCGAGAATATGATGATCTCCCATACACCGGAGGTCAGAGAAATGTTAGAAGATTTTGGCATTCCGGTCATGATCGAATATTCAAGCTATGAAAAACATCCGTTAGGCAGAGTGGAATGGGTCAGATTTTTCGGGACATTGCTTGGAAAAGAAAAAGAGGCAGAAAAAATCTTTGAAAAACAAAAGGATATTTTAAAGAAAGTAACAGCCGATGAAAAAACGGATAAGACTGTAGCATTTTTTTATATCACTTCAAATGGATTAGTACAGGTGCGGCAGAGCTCGGATTATATTCCAAAGATGATCGAACTTGCCGGAGGAAAATATATCTTTGAAGATCTGGGCGATGAGGAAGTGGCACGTTCGACCGTGAATATGCAGATCGAAGATTTTTATCAGGGTGCGAAAGATGCAGATTATCTGATCTATAACAGCACCATAGACGGTGGAGTATCTTCCATCGAAGAATTGTTGGACAAATGTGAGGTTTTAAAGGATTTTAAGGCGGTAAAGAATGGAGATGTATGGTGTACCACCAATGATATGTATCAGCAGTCCATGTCGATGGGATATCTGATGCAGGACATCCATTCCATGCTTTTAGGAGAAAACGAACAGAAGATGAAATATCTTTTTCAGTTGAAATAGAAAATAGAGGAGTTATATGATGCAGCAGAGTAAAAAAGTCAGATATATCATAGTGCTTTTCCTGTTAGGAGTTAGCGTTGTGGCATTGGTGGGGTGGAATATCTGTGTTGGAACCGTCAGAATCCCGCTAGCAGATATTTTTGCATCCATCCGGGGAGAAAAAATTGAAAATTCCAGGATCCTTTGGGATATCCGAATGCCAAGAACTTTAGCGGCTATGATCTTAGGAGGTGCTTTGGCACTTGCAGGGTATCTGTTGCAGACTTTTTTTCATAATCCGATCGCAGGACCGTTTGTGTTAGGAATCTCTTCCGGTGCAAAAATGGTGGTGGCACTCGTCATGGTATTTCTGATGGGACAGGCAGTAAAGATCACTTCCTGGGCATTGATCGTAGCAGCATTTGTCGGGGCAATGATCTCTATGGGATTTGTGCTTTTAATGTCACGCAGAGTCCATAACATGTCTATGCTGGTAGTAAGCGGAGTGATGATCGGATATATCTGCTCTGCCATTACGGAACTGGTGGTAACCTTTGCAAGTGATGCAGAGATCGTCAATCTGCACAACTGGTCGAGGGGAAGTTTTTCGGGAATGACATGGGAAAATGTAGCGGTTATGACCGGTGTGGTGGCTGTGACTTTTTTTCTGGTGTTTTTGATGGCAAAACCATTGAGTGCCTATCAGTTAGGGGAAGTCTATGCAAGAAATTTAGGTGTGGATATCCGGCTGCTTCGCATAGCCATGGTTCTGTTATCGAGTATTCTATCCGCCTGTATCGTAGCTTTTGCAGGACCAATCTCCTTTGTCGGAATTGCAGCACCGCATTTAGTAAAGAGCCTTTTAGGTACGGCAAAACCAATCTGGATGATACCTACCTGTTTTTTAGGGGGCAGTGTATTCTGTCTGTTTTGTGATCTGTTAGCAAGGACGATGTTTGCACCGACGGAACTGAGTATCAGTACCGTCACGGCAATCTTTGGTGCGCCGGTTGTACTGTGGATCATGGTAAGACGTAACAAGGAGAAGATGGCGTGAAAAAGTATTATTTTAAAGCAGAAAAACTGAGAGTCGGATATGGCAAACAGCCACTGATCGAAAATATAGAGATCTGTTTGGAAAAAGGAGAGATTCTGACACTGATAGGGCCAAACGGGGCAGGAAAATCGACCATCCTAAAGAGTATCACAAAACAGCTTGCATTATTGGGCGGTACGGTCTATTTAGGAGAGCAGGATATCGGGCAGATGTCCGGAAATGAACTGTCGCAGAATATGGCAGTCGTTTTAACCGAAAAATTGCGTACCGAGATGATGACCTGTGAGGAAGTGGTTGCGACCGGAAGATATCCCTATACCGGAAGATTTGGAATCCTGTCTGATGCAGACAGACAGGCAGTGCAGGAGGCAATGGAATTGGTTCATGTGACACCGTTAAGTGGTCAGGATTTTACAAAAATCAGTGATGGACAAAGACAAAGGGTGATGCTTGCCCGTGCGATTTGTCAGGAACCGGAAATTATCATCTTAGATGAACCAACTTCCTATCTGGATATTAAATATAAATTAGATTTTTTGTCTATTCTACAGGAAATGCGAAGAAAAAAAGGACTCACAGTTATCATGTCATTACATGAACTGGAACTGGCGGCAAAAGTCTCAGATAAGATTCTTTGTGTGAATGGTAATTGTGTGGAGAGGTTTGGAAACCCACAGGACATTTTTCAGGAGGGTTATATAGAAAAACTGTTTTCTATTGCTACAGGCAGCTTTGACGAGAGAAGCGAAAGCATGGAATTAGAACCGGTCAAAGGGGAGGCAGAGGTATTTGTGATAGCCGGCAATGGAAGCGGACGAAATGTTTATCGCAGATTACAGCGGGAAGGCATTCCGTTTGCAACGGGAATCCTCTTTCAGAATGACTTAGATTATCCGGTTGCAAAGGCTTTAGCAGTAAAGGTCATTGAGACAGCGGCATTGGAGCCGATGACACAGGAACGGCTTCAGGAGGCAAAGCAATGTATTGATACCTGTGAATGGGTGATATGCTGTAGAGAACATTTCGGGACACTAGAGCGTGAGAATCAGGAATTATCAGAGTATGCGAAAAGCTGCAAAAAGCAGATCGAAACAGGACGATAGAGAGAAAGGCAGAAAAGATGGCAAAAGTAATCATGGTACAGGGAACGATGTCTAATGCGGGAAAGAGTCTGTTAGTGGCAGGTCTGTGCCGGATTTTTCGACAGGACGGTTACCGTGTGGCACCCTTTAAATCACAGAATATGGCACTCAATTCCTTTGTGACAAAAGAAGGGTTAGAGATGGGCAGAGCCCAGGTGATGCAGGCAGAGGCGGCAGGAATTGCTCCCATGGTCTGTATGAATCCGGTTTTATTAAAACCGACGAATCATATCGGTTCACAGGTGATTGTAAATGGCGAAGTATTAGGGAATATGAGTGCAAGGGATTATTTTTCCTATAAACAGGAATTGATACCGGATATTAAATCAGCATTTCATAAACTGGAATCCTTTGCGGATATTATTGTAATAGAAGGTGCGGGTAGTCCGGCGGAAATCAACCTGAAGGAACACGATATTGTGAATATGGGTCTTGCAGAAATGGTCGATGCTCCGGTACTGCTGGTGGGGGATATTGACCGGGGTGGTGTCTTTGCACAGCTGTTAGGAACGTTAATGCTGTTAACGGACAGCGAACGGGAACGTGTCAAAGGATTGATCATCAACAAATTCCGTGGGGATGCTTCTATCTTAGAACCCGGAATCCGGATGTTAGAAGAGCGTGGAAATGTGCCGGTAACAGGTGTCATTCCTTATATGGAACTGTCCTTAGAGGATGAGGACAGCCTGAGTGAACGATTTTTAAAAAAGGATGTGGGACTCATTGACATTGCAGTGATCCGTTATCCAAGAATTTCTAATTTTACGGATTTTCATGTGTTTGAGCAGATACCGGGAGTGTCGGTGCGTTATGTCACTTCGGTCAGAGCTTTGCAACATCCTGATTTGATTTTTTTGCCGGGAAGTAAAAATACGATGGGCGATTTGAAATGGATGCGGCAAAACGGTTTAGAGGCAGCAATCAAACAACGGTCAGAGGAAGTTCCGGTCTTTGGGATTTGTGGCGGTTATCAGATGTTAGGGGTTGAGATCCGTGATCCCGATGGAGTGGAAGAGAAAGGAAGTATCCGAGGCATGGAGTTACTTCCGGTTCTGACGGTACTCCAAAAAGAAAAGAAACACTGTCAGACAAAGGGAAACATCAATATGCTACCGGGAATCCTGTATCCGATCTCTGCATCTGCATTTGAAGGATATGAGATTCATATGGGAGAGACTACTTGGATAAAAGAGGTCAAAGAAAAAGAATTGGAATATGAGCCGGAACAGAAAAAATCAGGTCAGACAGCGTGTGAGGTAGTAGTTACCGGAAAGACTCCGAATGTCTATGGTTCCTATATCCACGGACTGTTTGATACCGGAAATATCGCAGATCGGATCGTGCAGGCATTAGCCGAGAAAAAAGGAGTTACCATCAAAGAGGGAATGTCAGAAGATTATCACGCCTTTAAAGAACGACAGTATGATCAGTTGGCAGATACCTTAAGGGAGTATCTGAATATGGAGGAAATCTATGGAATGCTTAGAGAAGCCCATCTGGAATAAGTACACAAAAGAAGAATTAGAGCAGATTTCCATCCCAAAACCGATGGAAGAGGTACGAAAGCAGGTACTTCATAATTGGGATGCGATTGCCAAACCGATAGACGGGCTTGGAAGTTTTGAGACGCTGACTGTTCAGATCGGAGCAATTACCGGAGAGGAAAAGATCGATATTTCTAAAAAAGCCGTGCTGATCCTGTGTGCAGACAATGGCATCGTAGAGGAAAACATCAGCCAGTCCGGGCAGGAGGTTACAGTGGCAGTTGCAAGATCCATAGCAGGCAGACATTCGAGCGTATGTCAAATGGCGGAAGTGGCAGGAGCCGATATCATACCGGTGGATATCGGTATACAGAACCGGGAGGAGATTCACGGTGTCTTAAATAAAAAAATCCGATGTGGCACAAGGAATTTTTTAAAAGAACCGGCAATGACGGAAGAGGAAACTGTTCGTGCCATGGCGGTTGGAATGGAATTGGTGCGTACCTTAAAAGAGGAAGGATACCGGATACTGGCAACCGGAGAGATGGGGATTGGCAATACAACGACCAGCAGTGCTATGGCAGCGGCACTTTTAAAATGTGAAGTTCCGCTTGTCACAGGAAAAGGAGCAGGCCTCAGTGAAAAAGGACTGTTGCATAAGCAGGAGGTCATCGGACAGGCAATCCGAAAATATGACTTATATGAAAAAGATGCATTTACCATTTTAGAGACGGTAGGTGGTCTGGATATTGCCGGACTTGTAGGTGTCTGCATTGGAGGAGCGATTTATCGGATACCGATTGTCTTAGACGGTGTCATCAGTCTGGTGGCAGCTTTGACGGCAGAAAAAATCGCACCGGGAACGAAAGAATATTTGCTGACGTCACATCAGGGCAAAGAACCGGCGGCTAAGCGATTATTAAAGGCGTTAAACAAAGAGGCAGTCTTGGATGCTCGCATGGCATTAGGAGAGGGAACCGGCGCAGTAATGATGTTTCCACTTTTAGATATGGCATTGCGTGTCTATCATGCAGAAACGACTTTTTTAGATATTCAGGTAGAACAGTATCAGAGGTTTGATAAGTTATGATGGTATTGATCATTGGAGGAAGCGGAAGCGGTAAGTCCGCCTATGCAGAAGAATATATTGGGAGAATTGCCGGTAAGAGCAACAAATACTATCTTGCAACGATGCAGGTTTTTGACGAGGAAGGAAAGAAAAAGGTCGCAAGGCATCAAAGACTTCGAAAAAATAAAGGCTTTTTGACGATCGAACAGCCCATAGAAATCGAAAAGACATTGCCAAAGATTAAGGCAGGGAGCAGTGTTTTATTAGAGTGTATCTCGAATCTGACTGCCAATGAGATGTTTTTGAGTGAAGATACTAAGAAACAAACAAGAAGTTATACGGAAGTTACGGATTCTGTGGTAGAAGGGATTAAAACCCTGAAACAAAAGGCAGGTCATTTCGTGATCGTAACCAATAATGTATTTGAAGACGGGATTGTTTATGAAGAGGGTACGATGGAATACCTTCGGGCGATCGGAAGCATTAATGAAAGATTAGCGGACATGGCAGATGAAGTGATAGAAGTAGTCGTGGGAATCCCACTTGTGATAAAGGGAGGAAAGTAGCATGCATATTTTAAAATCGATCGTTATCGCATTTTCGATGTATTCAAAAATTCCCATGCCACAGTTTGAGTGGAAGGAAGAAGATATGAAGCATGTACTCTGCTTTTTTCCATGGATTGGTATTGTGATAGGGCTCTGTCTCTATTTCTGGCGGCTGCTTTGCGACCGGTTCGGGATCAGAAATCTGTGTTATGTGTTTATCGGTACGGCAATCCCCCTGCTTTTGACCGGTGGATTCCATGTGGATGGTTATATGGATACGATGGATGCATTTCATTCCTACCAACCGAAGGAACGGAAATTAGAGATTTTAAAGGATTCCCATATCGGGGCATTTGCCGTGATCATGTTAGCGGTGTATGGATTGATCTATATGGGGGCATTTTCAGAGATTACGGATAAAAATATATTACAGGTTGTATGCGCAGGATTTGTGCTTGCGAGGGTGTTAAGCGGGATTGGAGTCGTATCGTTCCCATCCGCGAAAAAAGAGGGAATGCTCTATCTGTTTCAGGACCACGCGGATGTGGTCATTGTAAAAGCAGCACTGTCTGTGCAGGGAGCCTTGTGCATCGGTTTTATGTTGTGGAGGTCACTTTTTGCAGGAAGTGTGGCGGTTATTACAGCTTTTGCAGTCTTTGGCTATTATAAATACCGTACTAAGAAGGAACTTGGGGGGATTACGGGAGATACCGCAGGATATTTCCTGTTGTTATGCGAAGGGACTATTGTAGTGATAACAAGCGTTGTAAATATACTTCTTAAATCAGGAATTAATATTTAAAAACCGAAAGACGGTATTTAAATATCAGATAAAAATTCAGAGAACATGATAACGAAATACGAGGGAATAGAAAGTGAAACTTATTATTGGTGGATATTCACAAGGAAAATTAAATTATACTTTGAGAAAAATTGGAGAGAAAGAATATCGAATTTGTGACGGAACATTACCGGAATATACAAAGATTGATACAGCAGAGATAAATATAATAAAATCAGACACAACAAATACAATCATCATCATAAATCATCTTCATACGTTCATCAAAACCTCAATGCAGCGGGGAGAGAACCCAAAAGAGAGCATCCTGGATTTTATCACAAAATATCCTGACTGTATTCTGATCAGTGATGAGATTGGAAATGGAATTGTTCCCATGGATGCATTCGAGAGAGAATATCGTGAGCAGACAGGCAGGATCTTAATAGAACTAGCAAAAGAAGCAGAAGAGGTGATACGCGTCATATGTGGGATTGGTCAAAAAATCAAATAGAAATTATATTTTTGCGTCATGGAATGACAATCGAAAATGAGCAGCACCGATATCTTGGGAATACAGATACATCTTTGAGCAGGAATGGGACCTGCAAGCTGCAGGCATTGCAGAAAAACGGAACTTATCCAAAGACGGATATTCTGTTTTGCAGTCCGATGAAGCGCTGCACCGAAACCGCAGAAATCCTCTATCCAAACCATACGCCAATATACATACCGGAGTGGAGAGAAATGGATTTTGGAGAATTTGAAGGAAAGAATTATATTGAATTGCAGAAAAATCCAAATTATCAGGCATGGATCGAAAGCAATGGCACCCTGCCATTTCCGGGAGGAGAGAGCAGGGAAGCCTTTATAAAGCGCTGCGAGCAGGGATTTTACCGGATGTTAATCGGAATTAAAGGAAGGCTTCAGAAAATGGACGAAAAACAGCCAGCTTCAAAGATCACAGCAGGAGCGGTAGTGCATGGAGGAACCATTATGGCAATCCTGAGCAGTTTTTACGGAGGAGATTATTTTGATCATCAGGTAAAAAACGGAGGCGGATACCGCTGTCTATTAAGCGGAACCCGGGAACAGCCGAAATTGCAGGGGGTAAAAAACATCATGGGGGAATCAGAACGTGTTATACCATAGTATTGCATTCTTTTTGGGATTTTTGTTAGATCTGATCTTAGGTGACCCTTATTGGCTGCCGCATCCGATCCGTCTGATCGGAAATCTGATCGTAGCGTTGGAAAAGAGATTTTTATCAAAAGAAACAAAAGGCAAGGAGCATAAAGAGCAGGAGAAAAGCGAGCGAAGAAGAGGAACACTGCTGGTTTTTATCGTGTTGTCTGTAACCTTCGCAGTGACAGCGTTTCTTGTTATTGGAGCTTATCTGCTGCATCCGTATCTTGGCGTAGCAGTAGAGACGATCATGACCTATCAGATATTAGCGGTAAAATGCTTAAAGGTAGAGAGCATGAAGGTCTATCAAAGCCTGACAAAAGAAGGAATCGAAGAGGCAAGAAAAGCGGTAGCAATGATCGTTGGAAGAGACACGGCGGTTTTGGATGGAACCGGAGTGGCAAAGGCGGCGATAGAGACAGTAGCAGAGAACACCTCGGACGGTGTCATTGCACCTATGCTGTATACAGCGCTTGGCGGACCTGTTCTTGGATTTTTATATAAGGCAGTCAATACGATGGATTCCATGATCGGATATAAAAATGAAAAATATCTGAATTTTGGAAGGACAGCGGCAAAGTTAGATGATGTATGCAACTATCTTCCATCGAGGATCAGTGCATATCTGATGATAGCAGCGGCATATCTTGGCGGCAGTGATTTTAGTGGAAAAGGAGCTTATCGGATCTATAAAAGAGACCGAAGAAACCATGCCAGTCCAAATTCTGCCCAGACAGAGTCGGTTTGTGCAGGAGCATTGGGGATACAGTTAGCAGGCGATGCCGTATATTTTGGAAAAGTGGTAAAAAAGCCACATATCGGGGATGATACCCGTCCGGTGGAATACGAAGACATCCGGCGGGCAAACCGTCTGATGTATTTAACGGCATGGCTTGGAGAAACA
>ERZ773228.4134-NODE-4134-length-11221-cov-3.493821_pt1 | contig 11221 bp, 8 predicted proteins | sample MGYA00580524_ERZ773228 | MGnify/ENA primary metagenome ERZ773228 (study PRJEB29015, sample SAMEA2737768) | human gut metagenome | biome: human gut; feature: human-associated habitat; material: faeces | place: China | collected 2012 ...
TATTGTAGCGCACCGTCTTTCCACGATCCGTGAGGCCGATGTGATCCTGGTCATGAAGGACGGTCATATCATTGAGCAGGGCACGCACGAATCTCTGCTTGCACAGAATGGCTTCTATGCAAACCTCTATAACAGCCAGTTTGCCGGTTGATGGAGCGCGTCATTATGGAAAAGAAAAAACAGATGCTTTGGAAGTTGTTTGTTTCAACGTTTTACTTAAGTGCCTTTACCTTTGGCGGTGGTTACGCTATGGTGGCCCTTTTGGAAAGTGAGTTTATATATAAGAAGAAATGGATTGAAAAAGATGATTTTCTTAATATGATTGCAATTGCTGAATCCACGCCCGGTCCTATGGCAGTTAACAGCGCCACCTATATTGGATATCATGTTGCAGGATTTTACGGAGCTACTGCTGCAACCCTTGCAGTATGCATTCCTTCTTTCATTGTAATTTATTGTATTTCATTATTTTTTAATCAATTTTTAAGTCTACATTATATTACCTGTGCTTTTAAAGGCATTCAAGTTTGCGTGGTTTATTTAATACTTACTGCAGGTATTCGAATGTTAAAGAATTTGGAGAGGAATCTGTTTAATACTTTGATTATTTTAATTGTTACAATTATTATGGTTATTTTTTCCATTACAGCAACTTCTTTTTCATCAATTTATTATATTTTGATTTGCGGGGGCGTTGGCGTGATAGTATATTTCTTTAAGAAAAACATTCAGCGATAGTTAATAACTTTAACTTTACAAATAATTTTTACTATTTGAAATAGTTCTTTTTTAGTTAACAGGAGTTTAAAATGATTTATTTAAAGCTTTTTATCAATTTTCTTATAATAGGAACATTATCTTTCGGAGGCGGTTACGGAATGATTTCTTTAATGAGGGAAATCGTGTTATCCAACCATTGGCTTTCTGAGGATATGTTCATGAGTTTTGTTGCAGTTGCCGAGTCAACTCCGGGACCTCTTGCAGTTAATCTTGCAACTTTTGTTGGCTCCTCTCAGGGCGGTTTTCTTGGTGCTTTTTTTGCAACTCTTGGTGTAGTTCTGCCTGCTTTTATTATTCTTCTTTTAATTGCGGCAGTTTTAAAAAATCTAATGAAATATTCCGGTACCAAAGCTTTTCTGTCCGGCGTACGACCTTGTGTTGTTGCAATGATTCTTGCAACTGCTGTAATAATGGGACTTTCAACTTTGTTTAATTTCGAAAGTTTAGGTCATGGTTTTTCAATTAATTACAGCTTTGTTTTGATATTTGTGATTTTGATAGCTGTTCACTTTTTAAGCAAACATTTTTTCAAAAAAACTTTGACACCTATTTTAATGATTTTGTTTTCCGCTGTGCTTGGAATTGTTTTTTGCTAAATTAACTTATTAATTATTTTTATGTTTTTATCTTAATTGCTTATTTTTCCTTAAAATACTCATTGACTTTACAATCTCACAACGTTACAATTTTTTTGTAAAAAATATACTTAAAGGAAAAAAATTATGAAAGCAAATTTTAAAAATTTTTTATTGCTTACAGCCAGTACTTTGATTATGGCTGTTGGTATTTACTTCTTTAAATTCGCCAACAACTTTACTTTTGGTGGTATTACAGGTTTTGCAGTTTTGGTTGCAAAGTTCACTCCTCTTTCAGCCAGTGATTTTTCTTTTGTAGCCAACATTCTGTTACTTGTAGTGGGATGGATTATTCTTGGCAAAAGTTTTGCTGCAAAAACAGCTTACAGCACAATTCTTTTGTCTGTGACTCTGTCATTGTTTGAACGTGTTTATCCAATGAGCCATCCTTTAACTAATGAACCTTTGCTTGAGCTTATTTTTGCAATTCTTTTACCTGCACTTGGCTCAGCAATCCTTTTCAATATTGGTGCATCAAGTGGTGGTACGGATGTTATCGCAATGGTTCTTAAGAAATACACAAGTGTTGATATTGGTCGTGGACTTATGATTTCCGATGTTCTATTTACGCTTTGCGCCTTTTTCGTATTTGATGTAAAAACAGGACTTTACTCATTGCTTGGTTTGATTATGCGTTCTGCACTTATCGACAACTTTATTGAAAGTTTGAACCGCTCAAAATACTTTCATGTGGTTTGCTCTGATCCTAAGCCAATATGCAATTTTATTGAAAAAAACCTTGTCCGTGGAGCCACAATCGTAAACGCCAAAGGCTCATTTACCGGCGACAACAAATACATAATCCTTACAGTTTTAAGTCCGTCTCAGGCAGTAAAACTTAGAAACTTCATAAAAGAAAACTCACCTGGAGCCTTCCTATTGATTTCAAATACAAGCGAAATCATTGGAAAGGGATTCCATTCAGTATAGATTTATCAAAAAAAGCTCCCTCCTAAATTGCAAGTTCCAATTTAACCTGCATTTAGAAGGAAGCTTTTTTTATTTTTTAATATATTTATTTTTCCAAAATGTCTTCTTTCCAACCTCTTATTTGTTGTTCTTACGAATGTTTGCTCTCTTTCTAAGAGTTGGATCTAAGATTTTCTTTCTAATTCTTAAGTTTTCTGGTGTGATTTCAAGTAATTCATCAGTATCAATGAATTCCAACGCCTGCTCAAGACTTAATACTTTCTTTGGTACTAATCTTAAAGCTTCATCTGAGCTTGAAGTTCTTGTGTTTGAAAGATGTTTTGTTTTACAAACGTTTACTTCAATATCTTCAGCACGACCTGTCTGACCAACAATCATACCTGAATATACTTTTTCGCCAGGTCCAATGAATAATGTTCCTCTTTCCTGTGCATTAAATAATCCATAAGTAATTGCTTCACCGGCTTCAAAAGCGATAAGTGAACCCTGTTTTCTGTACTGAATTTCTCCCTTAAATGGACCGTAATCATCAAATACAGTATTCATAATACCATTACCCTTTGTATCTGTCATAAACTGACCTCTGTATCCGATTAATCCTCTTGAAGGAATTGAAAACTCAAGTCTTGTAAATCCACCGTTAATTGGTGCCATTCCCTGAAGTTCACCTTTTCTGTTACTTAATTTTTCAATGATTGCACCTGAAAATTCATCAGGAACATCAATGTAACAGATTTCCATAGGCTCTAATTTCTTACCTCTTTCGTCTTCTTTGTAAATAACTTCTGCCTTACTTACAGCAAATTCGTATCCTTCTCTTCTCATATTTTCAATAAGAACTGAAAGGTGAAGTTCTCCACGTCCTGAAACCTTAAATGAATCCATGTTTTCAGTTTCTTCTACTCTTAAACTTACGTCAGTATTTAATTCTCTCATAAGTCTTTCACGAAGATGACGTGATGTAACGAATTTTCCTTCCTGACCTGCAAGAGGACTGTCATTTACCATAAAGTTCATAGAAATTGTAGGCTCTGAAATCTTCTGGAAAGGAATTGCAACAGGATTTTCAGGAGAACAAATTGTATCTCCAATATGAATGTCTGTAATACCTGAAATAGCAACAATAGCACCTACTGTAGCTTCCTGAACTTCTACTTTATTTAAACCATCAAACTCATAAAGCTTGCTGATTTTAACTCTCTTCTGTTTGTCTGGTTCATGGTGGTTAACCAAAACAACATCCTGATTAACTTTTAATTTACCATTGTCAATCTTACCAACACCGATACGTCCAACATATTCGTTGTAATCGATTGTACTGATAAGAACCTGAGTATCTGCATTCTCATCTCCTTCAGGAGCCGGAATGTAGTCAATAATTGTTTCAAATAATGGCTGCATACTATCTGATTCGTCATCCATATTTAACTTAGCAAATCCCTGCTTAGCTGATGCGAAAACAAATGGGCAGTCAAGCTGTTCTTCATTAGCATCTAACTCAATAAATAATTCTAATACTTCGTCAATAACTTCTTCTGGTCTTGCTTCCGGTCTGTCAATCTTGTTAATACAAACAATAACAGGAAGGTTAAGTTCCAAAGCTTTCTTTAGAACGAAACGTGTCTGTGGCATTGCACCTTCAAATGCATCTACTACTAAAACTACGCCGTTAACCATCTTAAGTACACGCTCTACTTCTCCACCAAAATCAGCATGTCCCGGTGTATCAATAATATTAATTTTTGTATTCTTATAAGTAACAGCAGTGTTCTTTGAAAGAATTGTAATACCTCTTTCTCTTTCAATATCATTAGAGTCCATTACTCTTTCAGCAACTTCCTGATTTTCACGGAATACACCACTCTGTTTTAATAATTCATCTACCAATGTTGTTTTACCATGGTCTACATGGGCAATAATGGCAATATTTCTTACGTCTTCTCTAATCATTTCTTCTCTTTCCTATTAAATAATCATAAAATACTTGTTTATAGCTTCACAAATGTTCATTCTATCACATAGATGATATGTTTTCAATAAAATTATTTTTCTTTTACCTCTTCTCTGTACTCCCTGTCTTCTTCATCCTCAAAAACAGCTTTCCCTCCTGTGGCATCTGTTACTTTCGTATTAAATTCATTATATTCATCTTTTTTCATTAAAATGCTTAAAACAACATTCTGACCGTATTCTTCCTGAGCATCCGTAATTCCCATCTGCCCCATAATGTACTTAATCTTTCCTATACTATTATAATCCACCGTAAGTTTAAAACTTATACCTTCACAAACTTTCTGAATAACCGAATTTCTAATACCTTCCTTGGATGACTGGCCGTAAGCCCTGACAAGACCGCCTGTTCCAAGGAGAGTTCCACCAAAATATCGTGTCACCACTATCAAAGTATTATGCAAATTCTCATTTAGCAATGTTTCCAAAATAGGTTTTCCCGCTGTGCCCTGTGGCTCGCCGTCATCACTAAATCTCTGAATTTCATTGTTACTTCCTATTACAAATGCAAAACAATTGTGCCTTGCATCCCAGTATTTCTTTTTTATCCTTTCAATATATTGTAATGCCTCTTCTTCTGTATCTATTGGCAAAACAGTGGCAATAAATCTGGACTTCTTCTCAACAATTTCGCCCTGACCGCCTTCTTTTATTATAAATTTTTCCAATTCTATCCCTTTCTTGTTTGTTGTGTAGAGAAGAAAAACAACAAAAGCACGCTTTCATTTTAATTGTCCCCCTTACCAACCAAACGCGTTGTATATAGAATAACATAAGTATCAATTTTTTTGAAGATTCTGTGTCTTACATTTTCTGCGACATTTTTCCCCTTTATTAAATTACTGCATTTTGTTATAATCTAAAAGAATAGGAGGTTTGCCAATGAATTTTGAATATAAAGAAACAATAGACAAACAACGTGAACTTGTTTCATTACAAAAGAAGGTTGTTTCTAAGTCCTTGGTTTCTGCACTTAAAGTATTTCTTTACATTATGTGCCTTGCCATTGTTACCGGAGGTTTTTTCGGACTTGGTGTTATACACGGCATTATTAAAAGTGCTCCTTCCGTGGAAAATATTTCTATTGTTCCATCGTCATATTCAACAACAGTTTATGACACCAATAATAAGCAGATTGCTAAGCTTATCACTTCCGGCTCTAACCGTATTAAGGCTGATTTGAAAGATATTCCGGAACATTTAAGATGGGCTTTTATTGATACTGAGGATGCACGTTTTTATGAACATAACGGTATTGACATTCAGGGTATCGGTCGTGCGGCTTTTATAGCACTTACTACCCTTAATCCGTCAGAAGGTGCCAGCACCATTACACAACAGGTTCTAAAGAACAACGTATTTACAAGCTGGACTGAAGAAGATTCCCTTACTTCTTCTCTTAAAAGAAAGATTCAGGAACAGTACCTTGCCGTTCAGCTTGAAAAAGTTACCAAAAAGGACGTTATACTTGAAACATATCTTAACACTATTAACTTAGGTTCAAATACCCTTGGTGTTAAGGCTGCTTCACTTAGATATTTTAATAAGGATGTTAGTAAGATTACAGTTTCTGAGGCAGGCGTTATTGCTGCCATAACTCAGAACCCGTCACTTTATAATCCTATTACTAATCCTGACGAAAATGCCAAACGTAGAAAAAAGATTCTCACTAACATGAAAGATGCTGGTCATATTACTCAAGAACAGTATGACGAAGCCATGAGTGATAATGTTTATGCCCGTATAAAAAAAGTTAACAACAAGCTTACAAAAAGCGATGATCAGGTATATTCTTATTTTGTCGATGAGGTTGTAAAGCAGGTTCTTTCAGACCTTCAGGAACAGAAAGGCTATACTTATACTCAGGCTTACAATGCCGTATACAGCGGTGGTTTAAAGATTTATACTACTCAGGATTCTGATATTCAAAAAATATGTGATAAGGAATTGTCTGACTCAGCCAACTATCCTTACGCTATTAAATACTCAATTAACTGGGCATGGTCAGTTCAAAATCCTGACGGTTCAGTTGACAATTACAGTGAAAAAGATATTTTGAATTATCATAGAAATTCTTTGAAGGAATCAAGTTTTAAATTGATTTTTAGTTCTAAAGAAGAAGCAAAAGCTTGTGTTAAGGCATACAAAATGCACCTTATGAACAAGTATTACAAAAAAGGAATTGATAAGGATAAAGGCTACGCCGAATACGAAAATCTTTATTACAATCCTCAGCCACAGGTTTCATTTACTGTAATGGACCAGTACACAGGCTATGTTAAAGCCGTTGTTGGTGGTCGTGGAAAGAAGAATGTTAGTCTTTCTCTTAACCGAGCTACAGACTCAACAAGACAGCCCGGTTCAACATTTAAAATTTTATCAGCTTACGCACCTGCCATTGATACTATGGGTTACACACTTACCACTACTATCGTGGATGAGCCTTTCAGTTATTCTAACGGAAGAGCTGTTAAGAACTGGTACAGTGGTTATCGTGGCAAAGTTACAGTAAGAAAGGCAATTGCTGATTCTATGAATATTTGTGCTGTAAAAACACTTACAGATATTACACCACAGCTTGGATATGATTATCTTTGCAATTTTGGTATTACTACTTTAGTTGATAACCGTGTTGAAAAAAATGGTTCTGTTTCATCTGACATTCAGCAGGCTTTGGCACTTGGTGGTATTACAGACGGTGTTACTAACTTAGAAATGACTGCTGCATATGCAACAATCGCAAATCAGGGAACTTATACAAGACCTGTTTTTTATTCACAGGTTATAGACAGCAATGGACGTGTCCTTCTTGATAACACTACTCCTACTACACATACTGTTTTGAAAGCTTCTACTGCAAGCCTTCTTACACAGGGTATGACAAGCGTTATTACAGAAGGTACAGGTACAAGTGCTAAACTTGATGGCAAAATGCCCGTATCTGGTAAAACCGGTACAACATCAAGTGAATATGACCTTTGGTTCTGTGGATATACACCATATCTTACAGCATCAATTTGGACAGGTTATGATGAAAACGTATCTCTTAGCGGTGACCAGGCGTATCACGAAAGACTCTGGGCTAAGATAATGAATCAAATTGACTCAGTCAAGAAATACAAAGCTAAAAGTTTTAAAATGAGTAAAGATGTTAAGAAATATGATATCTGCTCTTCTTCAGGAAAAGTTGCAATTAAAGGAGTTTGTCCTACATCAAAATCAGAGTATTTTGCCAAGGGTACACAGCCTGCAAAATGTACTTATCATTCAGCTTTTTCAAAAAAGAGTTCAAGCTATTCAAACAGTTCAAGTTCATCCGGAAGTTCAAGTAGTTCCGAATCAAATGGCTCTGGCTCAAAATCCGGTAGCTCAAGCTCTGGCAATTCAAAGTCAGGTTCTAATAGTTCAAAATCAAGTTCAAGTAGAACCGATTCAGGAAGTTCCGGAACAAGCAAATCAAGTTCAGGATCATCAAGTTCTAAGGACTCCGGTAAAACTGTAGGAAAATAGCTAAGCATTTATAGTTTGTTATTATAAGAACTTTATATATACAATTTAATATGTACGACTTTTTAAAAGCAGGATTCTCTGATGAGGGTTCTGCTTTTTTATTGCAATTCTTCGCCTTGCGCATTATCTTGTAGGGGGATTACATAGAATTTCTTGTTTTTTCTGATTATATTGTAATCCTACTTTCTATCAACATTTGTTTAATCTAAAAAAATCCCCCGAAAAGAATATATTCACTAATATTCTCTCCGAAGGATTCATTTGTAATCTTATTCCTTAATTATGCATTCTTTAGGAAAGCTTTATAGCACTTGTATGTTTCATAAATATCAGCCTTGCTTGTTACTTCCCAAGGTGCGTGCATATTTAATACTGCGACGCCACAATCAATCACTTCCATGCCATAAAGTGACATAATATAAGCGATTGTTCCGCCACCACCTGCGTCAACTTTTCCAAGCTCTGACATTTGAAAATGTACGTTATGATTATCCATTATATTTCTTAATACTGCAAGATATTCAGCATTAGCATCATTTGAACCTGACTTTCCTCTTGAACCTGTAAACTTGTTAAATACAACGCCTGAACCTAGGAATGATGAGCTATTATTTTTGAACACATCAGAATATAATGGATCAAAAGCTGCGTTAACATCTGATGATAACATTCTTGAATGCGCCAGACATCTCTTAAGTTTAAGTTCGTTGTAATCACCATTAAGATTTAACAATTCTGCTACTGTATTTTCAAAGAATTTTGACTGCATTCCTGTAGCACCTACACTACCAATTTCTTCTTTATCTACTAATAAACAACATGCTGTCTTGTCAATCTTGTCCGTTTCAAGCATTGCCACTAACGAAGTATAAGCACATACCTTGTCATCCTGACCGTATGCCATAATCATACTTCTGTCAAATCCCATTTCTCTTGCTCTTCCTGCCGGAACCACTTCTAATTCTGCTGACATAAAATCTTCTTCTTCCATTTCATAGGTGTTTTTTAAAATACCTATAATTCCTTCTTTTACAGCATCTTTTTCTTTGTCTTCAAGTGGAATGCTTCCAACAAGAATATCAAGGTTTTCGCCTTCAATAACTTTAGCTGCATTCTTTTCCATCTGCTGTCCTGCAAGATGAATTAAAAGGTCGGTTACACAAAATACAGGGTCGGTATCTTTTTCACCAATGTTAACTTCAACCTTTGTTCCGTCTTTCTTAACTACAACGCCATGAATTGCAAGTGGAAGTGTAACCCACTGATACTTCTTAATTCCGCCATAGTAATGTGTATCAAGGTATGCCATATTGTTACTTTCATATAGTGGGTTCTGCTTAATGTCCATTCTAGGTGAATCAATATGTGCTCCCAAAATATTCATTCCCTGTTCCATTGGAATCTTTCCAATGTTAAAAAGTGCTACTGTCTTATTCATACAAACAGCATAAACTTTGTCTCCCTGTTTTAAAGGCTGGCCTTTTTCAATTACTTCTTCTAAAGACTTGTAGCCTTTCTCCCTTGCCTGTCTTACAGTTTCCTTAACACATTCTCTTTCTGTTTTACAGTCTGACAGGAAATCAATATAGTTAGAATTTAATTCTTCCAACTCACTTATTTCTCTCTTGCCATAAGTATTCCATGCATTCTTTCTTTCCATGATAACTCATTCCCTTCTATATTTAATCTTGTACAAAATTAATTTCTGCTAAATTCTTCAAATTCAATGCCTTCATTTCTTTCCAAAAGAAGTTTAATTGACCACTGGTTTGTAAATAATACTAATGGATTGCCCTTCATATCCTTTACTCTCTTGGCATCACTTGGACATTTAACATTATTTAAATCTATTGTTGTATCTTTTACCCATCTGATGTGTCCATAAGGCAATGGCTCCAATCTCACATCACAGCCATATTCGTTTTCCATTCTATACTTCAAAACGTCAAACTGAAGTGTACCTACAACACCTACAATAATTTCTGACATTTCAAGATTGTAATCCTGGAAAATCTGAATTGCACCTTCCTGAGCAATCTGTGTAACACCTTTCATAAACTGTTTACGTTTCATTGAATCAAGTGCCACAAGTCTACAGAAATGTTCAGGTGCAAAAGTTGGGATTCCTTCATAAACAAATTTTTTGCCCGGTGTACAGATTGTATCACCTATTGAAAAAATACCCGGATCAAATACACCGATTACGTCTCCCGCATAAGCTTCATCAATTACCTTTCTGTCCTGAGCCATAATTTGCTGAGGTCTTGAAAGTTTCATTTTCTTACCACTTTGTACGTGATACACATCCTTAGATGCATCAAACTTTCCTGAACAAACTCTAAGGAAAGCAATTCTATCGTGATGTGCCTTGTTCATATTAGCCTGAATCTTAAATACAAATCCTGAAAATGGTTCTTCAATAGGATCAATTAATCCCTGATCTGACATCCTTGGAAGTGGCGATTCTGTCATTCTTAAGAAATGTTCCAAAAATGTTTCTATACCGAAAGTTGTTAACGCTGATCCGAAAAATACCGGTGACAATTCACCTTTATCAACCAATTCCTGATCAAATGGTTCGCTTGCTCCGTCAAGAAGTTCAGTGTCATCTACAAGCTGGTCATACAATTCATCACCTATTTCTGCCTTAAAGTTTTCGTTGTCCAACTCATATGTTGTTTCCGCAGCACTTTTTGAACCACCAACTGAAACTGCCTTAAACATTGAAATCTTCTTAGTATCTCTGTCATACACGCCTTTAAATCTTTTACCTGAACCAATTGGCCAGTTAATAGGGCATGTTTTAATTCCAAGAACATTTTCAATTTCTTCAAGAAGTTCATATGGATCTCTTGCTTCCAAGTCCATCTTATTAATAAAAGTGAAAATTGGAATATGTCTCATAACACAAACCTTAAAAAGCTTAATTGTCTGTGCCTCAACACCCTTTGAAGCATCAATAACCATTACTGCTGAATCTGCAGCCATTAACGTTCTATAAGTGTCTTCTGAGAAGTCCTGATGTCCAGGAGTATCCAAAATATTAATGCAATATCCTTCATAGTTAAACTGAAGCGCTGAAGATGTAACTGAAATGCCTCTTTCTTTTTCAATTCCCATCCAGTCAGACACTGCGTACTTCGAATTGGCCTTTCCCTTTACTGAACCTGCTGTATTAATAGCACCTCCATAGAGCAAAAACTTTTCTGTTAAAGTAGTCTTTCCTGCATCGGGATGTGAAATAATCGCAAATGTTCGTCTGTTTTCTATTTCCTTCTTTAAATTCTCGTCCATTCTATTCTCCATAAAATAATTATTAAATAATATTGTAATAGTTTTCCAATCCCTGACTTATT
>ERZ773228.4137-NODE-4137-length-11214-cov-2.549422_pt1 | contig 11214 bp, 7 predicted proteins | sample MGYA00580524_ERZ773228 | MGnify/ENA primary metagenome ERZ773228 (study PRJEB29015, sample SAMEA2737768) | human gut metagenome | biome: human gut; feature: human-associated habitat; material: faeces | place: China | collected 2012 ...
TGCGTTCATATGGCAGGCGGCGTTGCAGCATTCGTTGGCGCAGCTATCCTTGGCCCTCGTATCGGTAAGTATGACAAGAACGGCAAGGCAAAGGCTATCCCGGGTCATTCACTTACACTTGGCGCACTTGGCTGCTTTATCCTTTGGTTCTGCTGGTTCGGATTCAATGGTGCGTCAACAACTTCTATGGAAGGCGACGCTATCCCGCTTGCAGGTAAAGTTTTCGTAACAACAAACCTCGCAGCAGCAGTTGCAACTATCACAACAATGATCTTTACTTGGATCAAGTATAAGAAGCCTGATGTTTCAATGACACTTAACGCTTCACTTGCAGGTCTTGTAGCTATCACAGCTCCATGCGACACAGTTTCACCGGTATCAGCAGCTATAATCGGTATCGTTGCAGGTATCCTCGTAGTTGTAGGTGTAGAGTTTATAGATTCCTTCTCCGCTTCCGTCAGAGCGTTGGTGCTTGCGGAGTTCATATGCTCAACGGTATGTGGGGTACTATCGCAGTGGGTCTTTTCTCAGACGGTACTTGCGGTGAAAAGGGACTCTTCACAGGCGGTGGAGCACATCTCCTTGGCATCCAGCTTCTCGGTATGGTATCAGTTATCGCTTGGGTAGCTATCACAATGACTATCGTATTCCAGATCATCAAGCACACGATCGGTCTTAGAGCTTCCGAGCAGGAAGAGATCCTTGGTCTTGACGTTACAGAGCATGGTCTTGTATCTTCTTACGCTGACTTCGCACCGGCAATGTCACAGGCAATGCTCAGCTATACAAAGGACGACGCAAAGAGCGTTGTAAAGGTAGACAAGTCAACAGAGCCTGTAGTTCCTGTTGAGAAGGCCATCAAGGTAGAATCTTATGCAACAGACGCACCGTCTGCTGACGGCACACCTAAGATGACAAAGGTCGCTATCATCTGCAAGCAGCAGAAGCTCAACGATCTTATCACAGCTTTGGAGGACATCGACGTGACAGGTGTTACAGTAACGAACGTTCTTGGCTGCGGAATGCAGAAAGGACAGCCTGAGTATTACCGTGGTGCAGTTGTTGAAACAAATCTGCTGCCAAAGGTAAAGGTCGAGGTCGTTATTTGCAAGGTACCGACAAGAGCAGTTATCGATGCTGCAAAGGCAGCCCTTTATACAGGTCATATCGGAGATGGAAAGATCTTTGTATACAACATTGAGAACGTAGTAAAGATCAGAACGAATGAAGAGGGTTATGACGCACTTCAGGACGATTAAGCCTTAAAGATGACGGGTGACTACCCAATAAAATTGCCCCCATCCCACTTATAAATTATAGCTTGGAACCCGTGGTCGAGTAATTCGGCTGCGGGTTTCAAGTTTTGTGGAGAAGCTCAAGGCATTATGAATAGATAGACAAAAGGGACATTGCCGAATGTTGGCAATGTCCCTTCGTAAATTATCAAAAAAGTGATAGTTGCTCAGATAAATAAAAAGCGTGTTCCATATGTTGCTTTGCCTCTGTTTCAAGTATTTCGACATTTGAGAGTGGAAGGTTTTTGAAACGAAGCTGATAGACCATATCAAAGAAGCTCGTTACAGCCGCAGTTCCAAGATGCGTAAGACAGATCAGCTGTATATGGAAATGCCTTGCTATGCGGAACATAGGCTCAAGAAGGTGAGGCGAAGAGATCGGTCCGAATGGATTATCAAGGATCAGTACGCCGCTTGTTGAATTTAGATTGTTTGTAAGGCTTCTTGTGTAATTCATAACGGATACGATCAGGGAAAATAAAACAACAAATTGTTCTCCGCCAGAGTTTGCTTTCAGAGCGTCCTGCCATGAACGATAGCGGCAGTTCTGAATATTTTTATCAATCTTAAATACATTGATAGGAATGTTCTCGTTGCCAATGTAGCAATTCAAGAGGCGTCTGATATCAAGATGATCGTTATGAGTTTTCGTTGCTGTTGTATTTTCAGACAGATGCTTTTGGACTTGTTCAGCTATGAAATGATCGATCCTTTTATAAGGCTGATCGCTGTCTGGATCAATCTCAGGCAAAACTATCTGTATCATATGTTTTTTTACGTTACCGATCTGTACGACAGATCTACCAGACAGTGTTTTTAGATTATCATATAAACGTCCGGCACGCTGTTTGCAATGATCTACAAGTTGCTTTCTGCTGTCTTCAACATCTTTAAGCTGAACGGCAAGCTGAGCGATACGATCCTGATAACGCTTGATATCGCTTTCTGTTCGTTCATAAAGTGTAAAGTATTTATCTCCCTTGATATGATCATCGTCGATCACTGATAGAATGCCGTCCAGTGTTCCCATAAACAAAGTATGTGTATTTCTGAATGGCTCAAGTTCACGGCTATGGTATTTCTTTGCTTTGCCCTCTGCTTGTGTCAGCTGATCGATGCAATGCTTTATTGTATCGATCAAGTTATCAGTATCCTGCGGGATCTCTGATATTTTAGGAGTATACTCTGTAAAATCAAGCTTGAGATATTTTTTGAATTTATCAATGGATATCCATTTTATATTCAAACCGTTCAATTTCTTTTTGCATTCTTCACTTTCTCGCTCAGCTGCTTCTAATTTATTTTCACATTCTTTTATACGGCGTTCAAAATCAGAACCGACCTCAGAACGTGGCAAAAGTTCTGCATTGAGTTCTGCTAGCTTTTCCCTAGCATGTTCCAGATCATTTTTCACTTTGGCATGATAGTTCGATGCTTGAGAATGTTGCTCATAAGCCTGCGATCTTGCTTCTTTTGCCAGATCAAGCTGTTGTTCAGTGTCATTATAGGCGTTGGCAGAATATTCTGTGCTTTTGTATTCTGTTGGTTCTATATGGAATCTTTTGATATCATTTTCTTTATGAACGATGCTTTCTTGCACCTGTTCCAGTCGTTTCTGCAGCGTTTTGCGATTAGCTGAATTATTCTCCAGATAAAGTCGGTATTCCTCGAGCATGACCGAATGATCCTCTGTAAGTATTTTAGCTTTCGGTGTGTCTTTCAGCGCATGCGACAGTTTTTGATGATCGGTCAGCTTATTCTGGAGATCACAGAGAAGACTATCATTATCCTTTATACTCTTATCCAGTTGTTTTTCTTTCTGACGCATTTCATCTATTTGTTCAGAGATCTCTCTGCAAATAGTTTCTAATTCTATGATCTTTTCGCTAACGCTCTCATATTGTGAGATGATCTTACAAATACGTTCAAATTCGGATCGTTTATTTTCAATATGGGATTTTGATATTTGACTTTTTTCGCTTATTTGACGATTTTCCTTCGCTCGTGCTTTGATCTCGCTCTTTTGCTTCTCAAGAACCGAAAGCTTAGTTTGTATCTCCTGAAGCTTTTCTGTAAGCTTCCCTATGCCTGCCTGTAATTGCTGCTCATGATCTGCGGCGTATGTAAATTGTGATAGTATGCTGCGTTCTGATTCCCATTCCAATATCTGATGCTGTAGATTATCTATATCTGCTTGTGTTTCGCCAAGTCTTTTCTGTATATTTTCTTTATAAGTAAATGCGTCCTGAAAATATTCTTTATCATATGCAGAAATAAACCGTTCAGGCTCGTTCCAATCTCCATCAGCCATATCCGCAAGTTCAGAGCGTGAATATACTGGAACAACAGCCGATAACCATGAATCTGGCGATTGTGACAGCAATTTGACCTTCTCCTTTTCAGAATCAACGATCACAGAATAAGCAACGAGAGTATTGACGGTAAGGATATCTTCTCGTATTTTTGCATTTTGTAAATTTAGGTACTGCTCGCCTGTTTGATAAGCGATACCTGATTCCTGCAAAAAGCTTACAGCTGTTTTTGAGAGGTGAAGCTGACCTGCATTTATACATCGTAGCTGCTCGCTTAGCAATTCAGCACAGCGTTCCGTTTGCCGAAGCTGTTCTCTTAGCTTTGCAAGTATTTGCTCAAGGCTTGATAACGGCTCATCAGTAAATAATCTGTCTTTAGATATTGATAAATGCTCTAAGACTTTAATAACTGCATCATATGCTTGCTGATATTCTTTCAATTCTGCTTCCTGCCGCTTTAAATCGGCTTTACATTCCTCTTGCGTTCGGTGAAGCTCGCCCATCTGATTATCCTGAGCGTCACGTTCCTGTTCAAGCCGGCTCTCCTCAAGCAGGCACTTTTTGATATTCTCCTCAGCAAGCCTGAGCTGCTCATCGTAGTCCGCACGAATGCTCTCAGCGTCTTTCTTAGAAAAGCTTCCGTCAAGCATAATAGTCATATGCAAAGCAAGCGTTGCCAAAGCCTTGTTGATCTGATCAAGCAAACTCTTTTTTTGACCGATATCCTGATTTAAGCTGTCATTCTCGTGATCATGCTGCTTTTTAAGGCGTGAGAGCTCTTCCTTTATGGAATCCAAAGCTTCAGACAGTTCTTTTTTAGTTGCTTCCTTCTGCTTTAATTTGCCCTCAGTCTGCCTTATCAGCTCTGTTGTTAGCAAAGACAGTGAATATTTTAAAGAAAGTATATGGGAATCCTGCGTTCCTTGGTCAAGCTCTCTGATCTGTGCAGTCAATGCCTTCTCATCATTTTGCTGTTTAAGCAGCTCCTTGTACTCTTTGGCAGCGTTCAGGGCCTTGACTTTATGTTCAAGCCTGTTATACTGACTTTCGGCATCATCTTTTTTCTGTTTGCATTCTGCAAGCCATATGGTTGATTTATCAAAATCAGCCTGTAAAAGATAAACAGCTTTTGATGCTGCTTCGGTTTTGATGTGCTTCTGTTTTGTCTTTAAGTCGGATATTGCTTTTTCAAGCTGTTGTTGTCTTTCTTTGTTCAGCTTGATTTGATGCTGAAGTGTAAATGAATGATCAGCCAATTGGTGTATAGACTGTATCTTCTGATCTTCTGCGTTCCACATATCCTTTATTAGCTGAAGCATACCCTGCAGCTTATCTGTAAAATCCCTGATCTGCGACTTTAAGAGTAGATTTTTCTCCTGCCCGGCATAGCTGACCGCATAGTTGATAAACATTTCTTCAAGGGATCTTGTTGACGTATCGTTGCTCGGCATAACGCCAGGAATAATAAATTTGTCAAGTAATCTGTCGCTCGTTTTATATTCCTCAAAGAACTTTGTAATGCCGCCTTCTACTGCATTGATCGGCACAAGAATGTTTTCCCATTCGGTATGGAAAATACCGAATTCCTCTAAACGCTTCTGATAACGGCGCAATGAATCAGAAGGATAGTATTCGACCCTTCTGTTTTGCAGATATTTGCGAAGCTCGTCAAAAGAGATCGGGCGGATATGACTGCCTGTGCGCTGTGAAAGAGGGAGACTGATAAGATCGAGCTTGTCGCCTGCTCTTGTGTAATCATGTATGAAAGTATAATAACGAATGGTCTTGCTCTCATTTTCGTCATCTGCTGTGGTGCTTGCAGCCAGTGCGATCCCTGTGAGCAGACTATTATGTGATCCGTCCAATGCCCACTCAATCAAGACAAACGCATGATCCGTGCCTTTCTGAAAAAAATCGCTGATATTACGATTCTGAACTTTTGCCTTCGGGCAAATAGGCTGGAGCAACAACTGAACGATAACAGACTTGCCTCCGCCGTTATCCAGATTAAAAAGAGTATCTATTGGTTTTCCTTCAGCGTTCTCAGTGCAGAAAATCTCGTCTGGTATCAGCTTTGCACCATTATTGAACCTGAAATTTACAATTCGTATCTTACGGATCGCTGGCATCTGGTTTTCCTCCTTCAAGAATAGAATGTATTTCAGTAATGCGGGTCTGAGATAAATAATACGGCATAAGATCATTCAGCTTGACCGTTGGTTTCCATACACCGTCAGCGTCATACAGCAATTCCTCATCACGAAACTTTCTGATGATCTTCATGAAACAGCCATGTTTGGTATCTACAGAGTTGGATTCATCACCACGCTTTGCGAGCCAGTTGTCAGCAAGGTGTAGAAAATCTATGCTGTACTGTGCTGAAGCATTTTTTAAGGATTCTCCTTCAGAGCGTACCTGCTCACAATGCTTTGTGAACTCGGAAAGAAAATCTGATTCTTTGATGTAATATCTTGTTTGCAGTGTGTTTCCTTTTCCTCCGTAAAGCTCATGTAAAAGAAAGATCGCCATATAATTCAGCAAATAAAGCTCTTCAAGCTTTTCATTGCCAACGCTGCGGCGGAAATCATTGTTATCCTGCGAAAATAATTCGTTGTTTGGATCTGGCAAAAGATAAAGTCTGCCGTTCGTTTTGTAAAGAGTGAAATCAAGCTCCTGTTCCATGATCGCAAGTTCAGAAGCAATTTCCGGATCATTATAATATTCATAATACGCAGGGGACTGCTCACGGGTAATGTAACCATTTTCCATAAGCTTTGCAAATAGTTTCAGACTTTCAGGCCTCATCTTCTCACCTCGATCTTAAAATCATTCATCTCGATATGTCCGCCTTTATGATCAGACAAAGTTATAACATTATCGAGTTTATATATCATTATCGACTCCATTTGTACCGATTCTTCAGGAAGCTCGCTCAGACAATAAGAGAGATCAAATTCTCCCACAGGAACGATTATGTCATGCTGTGCCGAACGCCAGCCTGCGATATCTATTTCTCCAAGTCCATAGAGCTTCAGCATGACGTCAGGCAATGCCTTTTCCTGCATTTGTTCATGCAGCTGCGTTTTAGATACAGTGTCAAGATATTCGCTAAAATTAAAGACCGCCCTGTTTTCGGCAAAAGACAGCAGTTCTCTTATTATCTCAACATATCTTTCGTTTCTGATATCTGCCACATTTTCAGCAATGTCATCACTTGTGATATCTATACCGTCATCTCTGCTGACCTCTCTTAAAGAATTTTGCCGTCTGTAAAAAAGATCAATACCAAACAGATGCGGAAATTCTGGACGATAAAGCGGTGCAAATAATTTTCCCACATCTTTAGAATCTTTTAATTGCATTTTCTGCAATGGAAGCAGTAACTCCTGTTCAATGTCAAAGTGACCCGCCTGCAAATAAGAGAAGCTATCATCTAAAAGATCAGCATATAGTTCAGATAGTGTGAATTTCTGGTTAAATACTCGGCTTTGCTCGCTAATTACAGTATCAATGTTTTCAAGGATCTCATGTATCTCTTTTTCGGTCTGACATATTTGGCGGTCTTCTTTTATTTCAGCGACTGCGAATGCCTGCAATTTTGCCGATACAAGGCTGCGGATATCGCTAAGCTGTTTGTTTTCGTTCTCAAAGGAATCTCTGACCTGATCGACGATATCTTCGTATTCATCGATCGATACCTCAGAGATATTGATCCTACACCGAAGCATAAAGTCGTCCATTCTTGTTTTCAGATTTCTGACCCTGCTAACTAATTCACGGCTTTCACGAAGTGCTTTGCCATAGTTGCCACGCTTAATAAACTCTTGTAACTTGAATCGGCTTACAGAAAAGTCCAATTCGCTGTCGATCTCCTTGGTTCTGAAAAGAAACTCATAGGCTTCATTTGTCAGAACATAGCTTCCGCTTTGCTGCTCGAATAAGATCAGAGAGCCCTGTTCATGGAATTTTTCGTAATGACTGTCGAACGTTTCAAATCTTCGCACTTTTCCTCCGCTTTGCAGTACATCTGTTACGATATAATCTGTCAGGGTCTTTGCTTCCTCTGGCTCATATCCATAAATATCGGCTAATTCACGCAGAAATACTGTGATATCCTGCTTGGTACAGCGTTCGCCATAGCGAAGTGTATTGTCCATGATAAAGACCATTACCATAAGTATGAGATTATCGGTTTTATCATCATCATTATGCAATATTTCACGAATCTCGGTGGGCTTGCTTCTTTGTAGCCAGTATTTGATGAGATTCACGAATCGCATACGTTTTTCAAAATCTTGTAATAATTCTTTGGAACCTGCTGAGATCATTATTTTACCTCATATTATCTGCCAGTACGGGATATGAGAGTATCTCCTGTGGCAATCGTTTATTATCCTCGATTATTTGTGTGATCTGCTTTTGCTCATCATCAGAAAACAAGGGCAATATCCCTGACATTTCGGGAATGATGAGTCTTCCGTCACTGCTGTCAGGGAGCCTTATGCTTCGGCTCAGTTCCAGCATTTTCTGATATGCAGGAACGAACAATTCAATATGAAGATCTTTTGCTTCCTTGCAAAGACGAAGAAAAATGTCAAAACCAGCTCTGTCAATATCTCCGCAATACAGAAATCTTGTTTCATCTGCTCCTAAATATTGTGCGTAGGAACGAAATTTTTCTTTTCCTGTAATGTCATTCCCCTGACCAAAGATCACTCCGTCGATCTTAGTATCAAATATCGAGCAGGCTCCGGAGCTATACATTAAGCGTCTTATATTGAACCAGATATCCTTGTTTTCGCAAATAAGCAATGTCATTCTGTTTTTACGAACGGGAATATAATCGGAAAAGCACTGTTCCGGTGTTTCGTAAAATTTAAGCACATCGCCAGTGATGCCCATTCTTTCTAATAGTCTTAAATGGTCGTCTAATATTTTCTCGTCACCAAATATAGAAAAGGAACGTTCACGTCTGGACATCATATCACTGTCCTTGTCATACGTCAGCCATTCACTTAATCGAAGTAAAAAAGCCTTATTTTTTACAAACTGTATTCGATTGCGAAGAAGATATTCATTCTTTGTCAGCCTCGGATGGAGAGCATCGATCTCATAACGTGATATTTGCTGTGGCTTTTCTATAGAGATCGTATATCTCATATATAGTGGTATTTTCAGATTGCCATTTGTTCCACTGCTTTTGACAGGAGTCAAAATGCCCTGCTCAGTAAGCTCGCTGATCTGTTGGGTTAACTGTTCATGATCTTGACATATTCGGTTTAGCTCCTCCAGTGAGATCCGTTTTCGAGTATGATCCTGCAGAGCTTTATATAACGGATTATTGTTTTTGCTCATACTTTGCCACCTCTGTTCTGAATTAATAACAACATATACATATTGTAGCATGATTTAGTCAAAAAAACAAGTTATTATTAACAAAAATGGTGTGCTATATGGTTTTATACGTTATTATAAAGTAAAGGGCAGATACCTCGATAATGAAGCATCCGCCCTTTGTGATTCATAACGGTAATAAAGGATTTACTTTGGTTAATGCGAATTATTCTTCTATTTCTGTGGTCTTGATGTGAAGCTCTTCAAGCTGCTTCTCGTCTACTGTGGACGGACAAGCACTCATAAGCTCGCTGGCGTTCTGTACCTTTGGGAACGCTATTACATCTCTAAGGCTGTCGGCATTGCAGATTATCATGGAAAGTCTGTCAAGTCCTATGCCCATACCACCATGCGGTGGTGCGGCATAACGATAAGCGTCTACGAGGAAGCCGAACTTTGCTTCTATCTCTTCGTCTGTCATGCCCAGTGCTTCAAACATTTTCTGCTGAAGCTCAAAGTCAGTTATTCTCATTGAGCCTGATGAAAGCTCTGTGCCGTTGAGGACAAGATCCCATGCCTTTGCACGGACGTTTGCAGGGTCGGTGTCAAGATAATCAAGACACTCCTCCATTGGCATTGTGAATGGGTGGTGCGCTGCTACCCATGTGTCGTTCTCGTCGTCATACTCAAAGAATGGCATTTCTGTTATCCATACAAAATTGAACTTGCCCTCCGGGATAACGCCAAGACGCTTTCCGCAGATAAGTCTGAGTGCGCCCAAAGTTGGAAGAACTACCTTGTTCTTGTCTGCACAGATGAGGATAAGGTCGCCCTTTTCTGCTCCAACGGCTGTGTTTATCTTCTCAAGGTCGCCCTCGCCAAGGAACTTCTTGAATGAGCAATTCGGCTCGTCTGCCCAGCGGATATACGCAAGACCCTTTGCACCTATGCCCTTTGCGTGCTCAACAAGCTTGTCGATCTCTTTTCTTGTGTATGTTGCCGCACCGCCCTTGACGTTTATTGCACGAACTGAGCCGCCTGCCTCGATAGCTGACTTGAATACTACAAAGTCAATATCCTTAACGGTGTCTGTGATATCCTGTATCTCCATGCCGAAACGTGTATCAGGCTTGTCAGAGCCGTAACGGCTCATAGCGTCTGTAAATGTAAGTCTTGGCAGTGGGAGAGTTACTTCTACGCCAAGTATCTCTTTGAAAAGCTTTTCGATATAGCCTTCGATACAAGCCTGGATATCCTCCTGATCGACAAAGGACATCTCAAGGTCTATCTGTGTGAACTCAGGCTGTCTGTCGGCTCTCAGGTCCTCGTCACGGAAACATCTTGCAAGCTGGATATACCTGTCGTAGCCTGATATCATAAGGAGCTGCTTGTATATCTGCGGTGACTGTGGAAGTGCATAGAACTTGCCTGCGTGAACTCTTGACGGAACGAGGTAATCTCTTGCGCCCTCTGGGGTGGACTTCATCATCATAGGAGTTTCTATCTCAAGGAAACCATTGTCATAGAAATACTCTCTTGTTATCTGAGCTATCTTATGACGGGTGATGATATTCTTCTGAAGCTTTGGATTTCTAAGGTCAAGGTAGCGGTATTTGAGCTTCAGCTCATCGTTTACCTTATCTGAGTTTGTTACCTCAAACGGTGTTGTTTCAGCCTTTGAGAGTATTCTCAGGTCTGTTACGGCAACTTCTATCTTGCCTGTTTTTAGCTTTTCGTTCACGCTCTCACGAGGACGTACCATACCCTTTGCCATGAGGACATACTCGCTTTTTACAAGCTGAGCCTTTTCAAAAACGGCTCTGTCTGTTTCGTCATTGAATGCAAGCTGTACAAGTCCAGTTCTGTCACGGAGGTTGATGAAGATAAGGTTGCCCATATCTCTTACTCTGTCGGCAAAGCCGCATACAACGACTTCCTGCTCTGTTTCAGGCACTTCGCCGCAGTAATGGGTTCTGCGTAAGCCCTTCATTGTATCAAGTTTCATTTTACATTACTTCCTTTTCTTTGGGTTTATATTGATAAAAAATTATTCGTCGCTTTCGTCTGTTTTGCTGACGGCAGGCGGGAAGCTGTCAAGATAGGCTCTGACGAACTTCTTCTTGTTGTCCCAGAACATGAGTAACAATCCCACGAGCCATATTGCGGCAAAGCATACCGCGCCTGTTTTCTCTTCCAGTGCCACAAGCATAAGGGTGAGGAAAAGCACAAGCACCGTCCATATGACGCCCACAACATAGGCATAGACAGGCTTT
>ERZ773228.4139-NODE-4139-length-11210-cov-3.426535_pt1 | contig 11210 bp, 8 predicted proteins | sample MGYA00580524_ERZ773228 | MGnify/ENA primary metagenome ERZ773228 (study PRJEB29015, sample SAMEA2737768) | human gut metagenome | biome: human gut; feature: human-associated habitat; material: faeces | place: China | collected 2012 ...
AAAGAAAATCAATTCCGCAGGTGATAATATTATTGCGGATAAGGGGATTGTTTTCGGGGATATTATTCCGCTTTATGATACTGAAACCAACACAAGCTACAGAACTATGATGTGTGATATAGATATAGGCGATGACGGTACTATAAACTGTCTTGACTCCTCAACGGGACGGGTTTTTCAGTATGATGAGGAGTGCAATCTTCTTTTTGTCATGGGAACTCAGGCTGACCAGCTTGGCGGATTCAGCAATCAGGTGACGGCTGTTGAGTCAATGGGAGAAAAAATATATGTATTAGATGCAAAGAAAAATACAATTACTGTATTCAGGGAAACATCATTCGGAAATCTGGTGCATAAAGCGTCTTTACTTTATAACGGCGGATATTATGAGGAGGCATATGAGCTTTGGCAGGAGGTCTTAAAAAGAGACGGCGGCTATTACAGGGCTTATCTTGGAATTTCTGCGGCTTTGCTTAAAAAAGGAGAGTACGGCGAAGCCATGAAATATGCAAGGCTTGCAGCTTCCTCTGAATTGTATAACAAGGCATTCGAGGGCAGACGTGCAGAATTTCTCAAGGAATATTTCAATCTGATAGTAATTCTGACAGCAGTTATTTTATTAGTTTTAAGGAAAATAATCAGAACAGGGAAAAAGAGGGTGAAAAGAAATGCTTGATTTAACGCAGAAGCAATGGGTAAAATATACTGCCCTGCATCCGTTTGAGGGATATGAGGACTTACGCTGGAAAAAGGGCGGTTCACTGAAAATCGCATTTGTTATAGTATTTCTTTTTTTCACTGCTGTTGTAGCTGATGACAGACTGTATGGATTTCAGTTCAAAGAAACATATGACAAGACATTTAATATAATCCCATATATCATCAAAAGTATAGTATTGTTTGCAGTATGGGTTGTGGGAAACTGGTCGGTATGCACCTTGCTTGACGGTGAGGGAACAATGAAAAATATCTGCATATACAGTTCATACGCTTTAGTGCCTTATATCATACAGCTTTATATCAACGTACTGCTTTCCCATGTTCTTATAAGAGATGAGTATATATTCATGCTTGTAATTAAGATTATCGGAACTTTATGGACAGTTGTTCTGATATTTTCCGCCGTTAAAGCAGTACATCAGTATAGCTTTTTAAAAACAATTTCAGCGTGTTTGCTTACCTTAGCGGCTATGATGATTATACTTTTGCTGCTTGTATTGCTGCTTTCACTTTTTCAGCAGCTTTATGTATTTATTTATTCGATTTATACTGAAATTTCCTATAGAGCTTGTTCCCATAGTTAGAATTTTCCTTAGGCAATACCGCACAAAGCTTGTGCGGCAGAAACGCAGATATATTTTTCGTCAGATTGCATAGAATTTTTGAAAGCATACTGTCGTATGGTGAGAAAATTGTGTGTAATATGACGGAAAATTTGCAAGTTTATGACGTGCAAAGTCTTTTGATGTGCTTTGTGCGGTGTTGCCCTCATATTCTGTGAGAACAGGTTCATGGATTTATGGAAAGGTGAAAAGGCAATGAACAAAGGAGTAAAAATTTTTTCACTTATTCTGTTATCAGGAATGCTGCTGACCTCTGCGGGTTCTGTTTATGCTGAATCAGGCATGGAAAGTTATTCAGCGGGCAGTGAAACTGATGAAAATAATGAAGAAAAAAGAGTATTGTTAACGGAGTCAAAGGAAGAAACAGATATAAGTGCGGCAGATGTAAAAAAACTGATGAATTATGCAGGCGAGTGTGACGGATATGAGATTTACACAAAAACTGATGATGAAACTGATAAGGAAACACAGAAAAAGTGCGGAAAAGCAGTTATAATAGAAAAGTCAACAGGAGCAGTAAAGGCAGTATTTGAAAGCAGTAAAAAGTGTTCAGACGGAGAAATACTCATAAGCAAGGCAAAAAGATTTATCCTGACCATAAATGACCGCAAAGAACCTTTAAAGATTACAGAGCTTGTTTCATCAATTGATGAACCCTTGCTTTTTATTTCGTCAGACAAAAAAACTTTAGAATATATGAATAAGGATTATTCAGATGTTCAGGAAACGTACAGCTATTTGAAAAGTCAGGGTGACAGGGAAGTTTACTGCAATGAAAGCGGAAATAAATTTGTATGGCTGAATAAAGAGAAAAATCAGGTGTTTACAATGTTTGAGTATTCAGCAGAAAATGAAGATTACCTTATGCTTTTCGATACAAGAACTGCACTTATCGGACTGGAAAATAAAGAAACAGGGTATATATGGTGGTCATCACCCCTTGACGCTTCAAGAGATACATCTGCAACTTCAGCAATTATTGAAAATTTGCGTTCATCTAGTGTTTTAACATACGGAAAGCTTGAAAGCAGGTCAACCGCAACACTTCGTTCATCAGGAAGCAAATGCAGTATAAGTACAGAAAATATACCAAATGGAGTAAAGGTCACATATAATTATACGGGAGTCGGGATAAGCTATCCTGTTGAATATACACTTGAAAAGGACTGCTTAAAGGCGAGTCTTAAAGCATCTGAAATAAAGGAAAAGAACAGTGCCTACATTGCTGCACGAATTTCTGTTCTTGGTAACTTTGGTGCAGGCGGTTCAGATGAAAACGGATATTTTGTTATACCTGACGGAAGCGGAGCAATAATAAATTTCAATAATGGAAAGGTCAATTCTGCACCTTATTCTCAGCGTATCTATGGTGCTGATGTTTCAGCAGTTCCCAGAAAAAAGGGTGCTGTTACCGAGCAGGTTTCGATGCCTGTTTACGGCATAGTAAAAGAGGACAATGCATTGCTTGCAGTTGCGGCTAAAGGAGATTCAAATGCATTTATTAATGCAAGCGTTTCAAAGCAGTCCAACAGCGGCTATAATTTATGCGGATTTTCATTTGTAGTGCGTGACACTGATACATATTATATGTCAGGTAATATGAATTCGGAGCTTACTGTTTTTGAGGGCGGAAAAATAAAGTCGGACGATATAGAAGTGCGTTATTATCCTGTTTCAAAAATAGGTGCAGATTATGTTGACATAGCAGAGTGTTACCGTCAATACCTGACGGAAGAAAAGAAAATTTCCGCAGTAACAAAAAAGAATTATTCACCGCTGTATGTGGATCTTTACGGCGGAGTCAGAAAAAAGAAGTCATTTTTAGGAATACCCTTAAATGTGCGGACGAGCGTTACAAGCTTTGAACAGGCAAAGGAAATAATCTCAAATCTGAATGACAGCGGAGTTAATGACATTATTGTGTCATACAACAGCTGGACAAATGCAGGCATTGACGGCAAGGTGGACTATAAAGCAAAAGCGGCAGACAAATTGGGCGGAAAGAGTGAGTTTAACAAATTCAAGGATTATATAAATTCAAATGAACTGGAGTTGTATCCTGCTGTAAACAACAAGTCGTTTTATTCGGGACAGGGCTATTATTCGTTCGACAGCACAAGCGTAAGGATTTCGGGGGCATATTCAAGAATTATAAGCTATGATATGGCTTATGGCATAAAAAATGACTTTAAGGATATTATGTCGCTTTTATCTCCCGACTGCTTTAACGATGTTTACTCAGATTTAGCTGAAAATTACAGCAGTATGGGGCTGAACGGAGTTTCATTGGGAGATATGACAACTGCACTTTATGGTGATTATGGAAAAAATAATATATCACGTTATAATACTATGAATATTCTTGAGGATTGTTATAAAACGATTGACAGCAGTTTGTCTGACTGTATTCTTGCGGATAATGCAAATGCCTATGTATTCCCCTATGTAAAGCATATTACAGACGTTCCGCTGTGTTCAAGCGGATTTGACGTTTTTGACGAAGACATACCTTTTTATCAGATTGTCATTCATGGTATAATACCGTATTCATCTGCAGCAATAAACGGAAGTGACGACCCTGATAAGCTTCTTTTAATGTCGGCAGCAGCAGGGAGCAGTCTGCACTTTGATATGCTGTATGAGGACATAAGTGAACTTAAAGATACAGATTTTAATAAATATTTTTATGCAAAATATAACAGTTGGACAGATACTGCTGCAGAGCAGTACAAACTGATTTCAGCTGTATTATCAAAAGTAAGCGACTGCACCATTTCGGATTATCATAATGATAACGGAGTTATAGAAACGACATATTCAGACGGAACTGTAATCAGGGTTAATCTGAATGAGAAAACCATATTCTGCAATAATTCGGAGTATAAAGCGAATTTTGTACAGACTTTCTGATTATTTACAGGAGGGAGAGACGATTTTCATATGAAAAAAAAGAGCTATGAAAAAAGAAAAAGCCGTTACGGCTATTGGTTCATATTGCCATGGATTGTCGGAACAATTGTCTTTTTCCTTATTCCGCTGGGGAAATCAATGATTTACTCACTAAGTGATGTTGTTATTGGCGAAAGAAAAATGATACTGACATTTAAGGGCATGGGCAATTACTATAAGGCATTGTTTGAGGATAAGGACTATCTTGACGCTCTTTTGAATACGCTTGGACTGACTCTTTTAAAAACACCACTAATTTTGATTTTCTCACTTTTTATTGCAGTGATTTTAAATCAGAAATTCAAAGGACGTTCTCTTGCAAGAGCAATATTTTTTCTGCCTGTAATCATAGCAACAGGGCCTGTATTCAGTATTATAAACGGAGATATATCAAATACGGGAAATACGAGTGCAGGACAGTTTTCAACCATGTTTTCTTCAAATCTTGTGGATAAATTAATGCATTTTCTCGGAATATACAATTTCAGTGATAAGATAACCGACTATATTACTGTGATTTCAAATGATATTTTCGGTATAGTATGGAATGCAGGCATACAGATACTTATTTTCCTTGCCGCACTTCAGAATATCCCTGCATCAGCAAGAGAGGCGGCTGCAATTGAGGGTGCAACATCATGGGAGTATTTCTGGAAAATAACAGTTCCCTATGTAAGTCCGTTTATTCTTGCAAATTTTATATTTACGGTTATAGATACATTTTCGAGTCCTGTAAATGAGGTAATGCAAAGGCTAACAACAGTTCAAAGTGACCTTAATTTCGGGCTTGCCGCCGCAATGGCATGGATTTATTTTATAGTTGCATTGTCGGGTATCATGGTTGTAACTGTTATTATGCGGCATTATATTTATTATGAAACAGATTAGGCGGTGGATTGCATGAATGAAGTATCATTACGCCGTAAAAAGCGGTTAAGGGAAATAATATGGCCATTTTTCAGGTTTTTCATTTTATTTGGACTTGGATTTGTCATTCTCTATCCACTGATTTATATGTTAAGCTGTGCATTTCGTGAAAGCTCTGATATGACCGACCCCACAGTAATGTGGATTACAAGGCATTATACCCTTGATATTATAAGGGAAACCATAAATGCAATGGACTTTGGTAACACTCTGCTCAACACTCTTAAACTGAATATAGGCTGTTCTGTAGTACAGGTAATTTCATGTGCGATTACAGGTTACGGCTTTGCCAGATTTAAATTTAGGGGAAAAGGCATTATGTTCGGCATAGTAATAATGATGATTTTAGTACCTACCCAGATAATCTCATTGCCGCTGTATACACAGTTCAGATATTTCGGAATAAAAGGAATTTTCAGCATAAATCTGATTGACAGCATGGCTTGTATGTATCTGCCTGCTGCAACAGGAAACGGCGTACGTTCAGGCTTGATGATTTTAATTTTCATACAGTTTTTTCGTGGAATGCCAAAGGAGCTTGAGGATGCAGCATATCTTGACGGATGCAGTCCTTTCGGTACGTTTCTGCGTGTTATGATGCCGAATGCACTTTCATCTCTTTTGACTGTGTTTTTGTTTTCTGTTGTGTTTTACTGGAATGATTATTATGTAAGCTCAACATTTTTTACAAATAACAAGACTGTTTCATTAATGCTGAAAAACCTCAGTTCACAGTTAAGTCTTATGCTGTTTAATGATGCCACAGTACAAATCAGTGAAAGGGAGCAGATAGTCTGGATGGAGGCAGGCTGTTTGATTTCAATTATGCCTATTCTGATAATGTATATATTTCTGCAAAAGTATTTTACAGAAGGCATAGAGCGTTCGGGAATTGTTGGATAAGAATACCGCACAAACTGAATATCAGCTTGTGCGGTGTTTTTATTATAGTATATCGTTCTGCTGCTTTGCAGCTGTTAAAGTATTTCTCATAAGAGTAGCAATGGTCATAGGGCCTACGCCACCCGGAACAGGAGTTATAAATCCGGCTTTCTTTTCTGCGGACTCAAATTCAACGTCACCGCAGAGCTTTCCGTTTTCAAGACGATTCATGCCGACATCAATGACAACAGCACCCTCTTTAATCATATCACCTGTTATAAAGTTTGCTTTTCCGACTGCAACAACAAGAATATCAGCCTGACGGCATATATCAGCAAGGTTTTGAGTTCTGGAGTGACAAATCGTAACAGTGCCGTTCTTATGTAAGAGCAGCATAGCCATTGGCTTGCCTACAATATTGCTTCTTCCAACTACAACGCAGTTCTTTCCGCTTATCTCAACGCCTGTGCTTGCAATCAGATCCATAACGCCTGCAGGAGTACATGGCAGGAACGAATATTCACCGATCATGATTTTTCCTACATTGGTAGGGTGAAAAGCGTCAACGTCCTTCTGATAGCTTATTGCATTTATAATTGCAGTTTCATCAATTTGCTTTGGCAGCGGAAGCTGAACGAGAATGCCGTTTACCCTGTTATCTCTGTTTAAAACGTCAACAAGATCAAGGAGCTGTTCCTGAGTTGTATTTTCGTCCAAAGCATACTCAAATGACTGAAATCCTACTTCTTCGCAAGCTTTTTTCTTTGAGTTTACATAAACTCTTGATGCAGGGTTGTTGCCGACAATAACAACAGCAAGTCCGACTTTAAGCCCCTTTTCCTCTTTTAGCTTGGCAGTTTCTTCTGCAACCTGTGCTTTTACAGAAGCTGCAACTTCTTTACCATTAATTATCTGTGCCATTTTATTCTTCCTCCGTTTTTTCTGTTTTCTTTGTACTGATGTCATCAGAATTTTCGTTTTTTTGTATTTCATCAGTTGATTCGTCAATTATATTTTCATAGGCTTCATCTGAACTGCCTTTGTGGTTTTCTTTTTCATCGGCAAGCATTTGTTCTGATTCTTCAATAAGCCTTTTTGATTCTTCGGTATTGCAGTAAAGCTCAAATCCATCGCCGTTAAGCCTTTTATATTTTGCAAGAACAACAATAAGAAAAATCAATGAAGTCAATGCCAATATGCCTGCCAAAGCCTGAGAAGCCCTTATACGTCCAAGCATAAGACTGTCTGTACGAAGTCCCTCGATGAAAAATCTGCCCAAGCCATACCAGAATACATACATAAGGGTAAGCTGACCATCAAATTTTCTGTGCTTGGAGTATATGCTCAGAAAAATAAATCCTAAGATACACCAAAATGATTCATATAAAAAGCCTGGGTGAACAGCATACTTTTCGGACATTTCAAGACCATTGAGAAACATACTGCCGTTTTGATAAGCCATTTCATTTACAATTGTACTTTGGATAGTACCGCCTGTCATTCCGAAAATGCAGTCTGTATTTGTGCCGAAAGCCTCCTGATTTACAAAGTTGCCCCAGCGGCCGATTCCCTGTCCGATGAGAAAGCCCAGAACTGCAACGTCAAGCATAGGCAGCAGCCGAACCTTTTTGAGTTTACAGATTATTCCTCCCACAAGAACCGCACCTATCAGACCGCCGTAAATGGCAAGACCGCCGTTTCTTGTGTTGAAAATTTCTTTTAAATTATCCTTATAATCGTCCCATGAAAAAATCACGAAATAGAGCCTTGCACCGATAATTCCGCCAATTATTCCGCCGATAACGGCGTCAATGGCTCTGTTGGAGTCTATTCCGAAGCGTTTCATTTTAGAAAAGCAGTAAAACATTGCAAGAATTAGTCCGAAAGTAATTATTATGCCATACCATTGAATATCAAATCCGAAAATTGAAAAAGCAGTCGGATTTATTGAAACGTCAATATCAAGTTTAGGAAAGACTATTCTGTATGGGTCTTTTATGCTTTCAACCTCCGTCATTATTCAGCAGCTCCTTTCACTACTGAAATAGCGAGCTTATCCGCACAGAGTTCATTTTTTATAAAGCTGAGAACGTCATCACAGGTCATTTCTGAAATAACCTTTATAGCGTCATAAGGTCCAACGTCCTCCATGCTTGAATTAATAAGGAGATTTGCAACAGCCTCAACATTATTAAGCTCCCGTATGCATGAACCGTAGTTTGACTTTTTAAGTCTTAGGAAGTGTTCATTGTCAAATCCGTTTGTTTTTGTATTTTCAACCTCTTCTGAAATTGCGTCACGAACTTTATAAGGGTCAACTGATTCACCGCTGAATATTACAGAGAAGTAGCCGTCACCGTTGAAAACTTCAAATCCAAAGCCTGAATTGATAAGTCCTTCGGATAAAAGTCTTTGATAAAGTGCAGATGAAGGGTCAGCGATAAGACCTGCGGCAACGATAGCCTCCATAGAAGCCTTGAGGTTTTCATAACCTTTTTTGGGAGAACATTTGTATCCGATATTGAATATCGGCGTACCGACAGGGTGTTCCTCAACAAATTCCTTCTTGACAATTGTATCAGGTTCATTTGGGAATACAGTTTCAAGTCCCTTATCTTCGCATGGTTTAAGACACTTATCGCATATAGCAAGTATTTCGTCTGCATCAACATTACCTGCAATTGCAAGAACCATATTATTGAGATTATAGAATGTGTTATAGCATTTATAGAGCAAATCAGCGTCTATTTCGGCAATGCTTTCAACAGTGCCTGCAATATCTATTTTTACGGGGTGATTTTCGTACAGGCAGCTTAAAAGGTTGAAGAAAACCCTCCATTCAGGGTTGTCGTTGCACATTTTTATTTCCTGACCGATAATTCCCTGTTCCTTATCAACGCTTTCCTTGGTAAAATAAGGCTCCTGAACGAAAGTCAGCAGTATTTCAAGAGATTCCCTGTAATTTTTGGAACAGCTGAAAAGGTAGCAGGTCTTGTCAAAGGACGTAAATGCGTTTGCACTTGCACCGGTTTTGGCATAAAGCTCAAAAACGTCACAGTCCTCATTTTCAAAGAGCTTATGTTCAAGAAAGTGAGCAATACCCTCAGGAACTGTTGTAAATTCCTTATCCTCCTTAGTTTTGAACATGGTGTTAATCGAGCCGTATTTTGTTCCGAAAAGAGCCTCAACCGTACTGAAATCCTGCATTTCGCATATATAGATGTCAAGTCCGCTCGGGTGTTTTACATAAATACAGCTGTCACCCGTTTGTTTTGAGTTTATAATTTTCTTTTCCATTTTTCTGCTAAACCTCCTTTTGAGTCATAAGATATACAGTATCAAGCTTTAAAGAAGCCGCCGCATTAATAATGCGTTCCTTTGTTACTGCTTTATATTTATTGCAGATTTCATGAGGAGTCATGCTGTCTCCCTCACAGAAGCGGTTGAAGTACCAGCTGATATATGATGACGGAATATCTCCGACAGCAATAAGTGCATTTTCAAGACTGAGTACCGAATTATCAATATCCGACTGCTCAAAATTTCCCTTTTTGATTTCTTCAAGCTGATTGAGAATTTCAGACTTTGCTTTTTCAACATTTGCTTTTTCCACTCCGCTGTCAACAAAAAGAGCATTTTTGGAGTTTGCATAGCTGCTTGCACAATAATAGCAAAGACTGAGCTTTTCACGAACATTTGCAAACAGCTTTGAAAAAGGTGTTTCACCGTAAATGGTGCTGAGAAATTTAAGTGCGATTTTATCATCACTGTCTGATTTAAATGCCATAACAAGCTTTGACTGGCTTACATCAAGCTGTTCTGTTACATTTTCAACATTTTTCTTTGCAGGACTGCTGCTTGTGAAATTGTATTTAGTATCCGCATTTCTTTCAATAGCCTTAAACTCATTGGCAAGTTTTTTCATGACCTTCGGGTTATCTTCGGGAGCAACGAAAAATATTTCTATCTGGGCATTTTTCATTAAATCCAGATAAGCCTTGTAAGTTGAAGATGAATCAGCAGCTTCCGCATTTTCTTTTTTTCCGTAGCATGAGCATTCTGCCGGTTCGCCCTTGAATGCAATTTCAGATGCTTTTGAAATTGCATAGCCTCTTTTGTTGTTGATTTCAGCTTCAATTTTATCCAAAAGGTCATTTTTTCTGATGCTGAATGAGGTACTGTCAAATTCAGAACCATTGCAGTTAGGACGGAAAATGCAGTCGGATATAATTTCAAGCATTTCAGCGGTAATATCCTCATTTTCAAGAGCGTATCTGTTATCGAGCCATGATGCTCCGAAACTTAATATCTGAATATCACCTCTTTTTTTAACGTCGGCATAAATTGAAGAACCGTAAAGAGAGCCGAGCTTTGATGACAATTCAGCAAGAGTTTTATATTTACTGTTTGAAGTTGCAAGTATTCCGACAGCAAGAGAATTTTCAGCCGCCTTGTCTGCGGACATATTGGTAATGAAATTTATTTTAATGGTATTGGTTTTGAACTTGCTGTCAATTATTGAGGTAAAGCCTATATTGCCGGCAATTTGTTCTCTGTTATATGTCATATTAAAAAATACTCTCCTTTAATCAGACTTTCAGAAGTTAACATGAACTGCGTTTCCAAAAGCACTCATAAAATAATACACAAGTTATTATATCACATTTAAATTTAAATTACCATACAATTTTTATATTTTTATCATTTTTGCGAAAAATTGGGGATTTTGACGTCAATTCAATGATAACTTATATTGCATACAGGTAACAGCTTGTTAATAGTGCCTATAAAATTCCAATTGAAAAATAATGGATTATGTGATATACTGATTTTGTACAAAAATTTGCTGAAAGGGAGCAGTTATAATGAAAAAAATCAGAAAATCCATAGTAATTCCGATAGTAATAATTCTGATAATGATACTGCTTAATATAATCGCCAGATGCAGTAATGCTTTTTCGGATTTTTATGTTGAATATATATTTCCTTATATAATGATCTGCTTTTCATTTATTACAGGACTGTTTCCTTTTTCGGTAGGTGAGCTGCTTATAAAAATAGGCATAATTGCTGTTATTTTAGGAATACCCTCATTTATAATTCTTATGA
>ERZ773228.4144-NODE-4144-length-11202-cov-3.341168_pt1 | contig 11202 bp, 10 predicted proteins | sample MGYA00580524_ERZ773228 | MGnify/ENA primary metagenome ERZ773228 (study PRJEB29015, sample SAMEA2737768) | human gut metagenome | biome: human gut; feature: human-associated habitat; material: faeces | place: China | collected 2012 ...
TGATGTACAAGATTGAGGGCGAGGACCTTTATCTTATCGGCACAAGCGAACATTCCATGATTGGCAAGTTCATTGATACCATTGTTCCTGAATCTGAACTTCCAAAGACTCTCACAAGCTATTCTCCATGCTTCCGAAAGGAAGTAGGTGCTCATGGAATTGAGGAAAGGGGAGTTTACCGTATTCACCAGTTTGAAAAGCAGGAAATGATTGTTGTCTGCAAGCCTGAGGACAGCATGGACTGGTTCCACAAGCTTTACAGCTATACTGTTGAATTTTTCAGAACTCTTGATATTCCTGTTCGTACTCTGGAGTGCTGTTCAGGTGACTTGGCTGACCTTAAAGTTAAGAGCATTGACGTTGAGGCATGGTCACCACGTCAGAAGAAGTATTTTGAGGTTGGAAGCTGTTCAAATCTTGGCGATGCACAGGCAAGACGCCTTGGAATCAGAGTTAAGGGCAGTGACGGAGAAAAATATTTTGCACATACGCTTAATAATACTGTTGTTGCACCTCCAAGAATGCTGATTGCTTTCCTTGAAAATAATATTAATGAGGACGGCAGTATCAGAATTCCTGAGGCATTGAGATATTATATGCGTAAGGATAAAATTGAAGTTCCAAAGAAGTAAAATAAACTTTATACAGCAAAAAGGGCGATATTTCGCCCTTTTTTTATTGCTGTTTATGCAATTGCCTATTAATGTTCCACGTGGAACATTCTTAATTACCTTACAGAACTCTGCTGACCACTCATAATCGGTATTCTTACACGATATTCTATATAGTCCTCATACTGAATTTTCTTTGAGTCCGCTGAAATTCCTGCCGCCTGCATCGTTTCGACTGCCTTATTAATCGTATTTACAAACATTTTTACGTTGCGAAACACCTTAGAACGTGTCTTATAACTCTTTTTCACCCTTTCCTGACCTATGTATTCATCAACCAAACGCTCTGTACGCTCCACATTCAAGCTGTTTTTCACAACTTTTTCAAGCACATTAAGCCTGTCTTGACTGCTGCCAAGCTTCAGCAATGCCCTTGCATGACGTTCAGTCAGATTAAATCTGACTATCAGCTCACGTTCTTCCTTTGAAAGTCTTAGTAATCTGAGTTTATTTGCAATCGTACTTTGTGCTTTCCCAAGCTTTGAAGCTGCGTCCTCCTGTGTCATTCCATAATATGAAATCAACTTTTCAATTGCGGCTGCTTCATCAAAAAATGATAAATCCTGACGCTGAATGTTCTCAACAAGTGCCAGAATTGCAGAATTTCTCTCGCTTATCTCGTGAATGATACATGGAACATAGCGAAGTCCGCACATTTTTGCAGCACGCAGACGTCTTTCACCTGCTATTAATTCGTAAATATCACCGTTTCTGCGAATTGAAATTGGCTGTAAAATGCCGTTTTGAGCAATTGACTCCGCTAATGCACGAATATCAGTATCTTCAAATTCAGTTCTTGGCTGATGAGGATTTGGTATAATCTGATTTACCTCCACCTCGACAACCTTATTGACCTGCTTGTCCCGAGTAAAATTTAAAAAACTAGCCATTTTTTCACTTCTCCTTTCCTGTTAACTTCATTTTATCACTAATGGGAAATAATATCTACACAAAAAAAGCGTTGATTTTCGTGCAATCAACGCTTATATAATGATTTTTTTTTGTTATTACAATGGTTTCTTCTTAATTTGACTGCTATTGCGTGGGTATTTTGTCGGAGTTTGCGATATTTTTTCTATCGCAATTATTCTTCTGGTGTCATTTTCTAAACTATATTGAATATCTGACTTGATTTTTCCTCCAAGCAGTTCGACAGCCTTGTTTGATTCGTCAATTATCTCATTTGGGCCTTTCATGGAGATAAAATATCCGCCAATTTTTACAAATGGTATACAATATTCACTCAAAACAGACAAATTTGCCACTGCCCTTGCACATGAAAAGTCAAACTTTTCTCTGTACTGACTCTCTTTACCATAATCCTCAGCACGCCCATGTATAAATTCAGCGTCTATCTGAGTCATTTCGCAAAGCTGCTGCAAAAAATTAATTCTCTTATTAAGACTATCAAGCAGCGTAATTTTCAGGTCGGGACGATATATTTTCATCGGTACAGACGGAAATCCTGCACCTGTTCCAACATCAATAATGCTTGAATTTGATGGTATATCGACATATTTAAGCAATAAAATACTGTCAAGAAAATGCTTAACAAATATTTCACGACCGTCAGTAATTGCTGTGAGATTGACATTTTCATTGTATTTCACAAGAAAATCAGCATAAATTTCAAGCTTGTCATATACCTCTGACGGCAAATCAATCTCATATTTTTTAAACAAGTCACAACAAAAATCATAATCAGGAAGCATCTATATCTCCTTTCCGCTGTTCCAGCCACACAATTAAAAGTGAAACATCTGCCGGAGATACACCCGAAATCCTTGAAGCCTGCCCAATTGATATAGGTTTTACCTTGTTTAATTTTTCGGCTGCCTCAAGGCGAAGTCCTCTTATTTGGCTATAATCCGTATCTTTTGGGAGTTTTCGCTGCTCTAGCTTTCTCATTTGTTCAATTTGTAAAAGCTGCTTTGAAATATACCCTTCATATTTTATTTGAAGCTCAACCTGCTCGCAAACCTCAAATGATAATTCAGGACGATTTGCATCGAATTTTTCAAGCATTGCATAATTTAACTGCGGACGGCGTATAAGGTCTGCCATTTTACAACCTGTAGAAAGCGGTGCAGTTCCATGTTCAGAAAGAAAATCGTTCAATTCCTGCGACGGTGACATATTTAATGTTGAAACACGCTTTATTTCAGCATTAATTTGTGCAATTTTTTGATTCAGACCGTCAAAACGCTCCTTTGAAATAAGTCCGATTTTGTAGCCAATCGGAGTCAGTCTGATGTCGGCATTATCCTGCCTGAGAATAAGCCTGTACTCACTTCGTGAAGTCATCATGCGGTATGGGTCAGAACACCCCTTTGTCACGAGGTCATCAACAAGTGTTCCGATATAAGATGATGCTCGGTCAAGAACCATTGGTTCTCTGTTCAATACTTTCAATGCAGCGTTTATTCCTGCGACAAGTCCCTGAGCTGCTGCCTCCTCATAGCCTGAACTGCCGTTGAATTGTCCTGCACCATAAAGTCCGCTTACTGATTTAAATTCAAGTGTGGGACTTAATTCAGTAGGGTCACAGCAATCATACTCAATTGCATATGCAGGACGCATTATTTCAACTTCCTCAAGTCCTTTTATTGACCTCAAAAATGCAAGCTGAACGTCCTCCGGTAGTGATGATGACATACCTTGTAAATAATATTCATTAGTATTCAATCCCATAGGCTCAACAAATAATTGATGTCGTGGCTTATCTGAAAACCTCACTATTTTGTCCTCAATTGACGGACAGTATCTTGGCCCAACACCTTCAATTCTGCCGGCATATAAGGGTGAACGGTGGAGGTTGCTTTTTATAATTTCATGTGTATTACTATTTGTATACGCAACATAACAGCTCACTTTATTTTTCAATGTGGATTTATCAGTTTCAAATGAAAATGGGACTATATCCTCATCACCGTCCTGCTTTTCCATAACATCAAAATTGATGCTTCTTTTGTGAACTCGGCAGGGAGTTCCTGTCTTAAATCTTCTTATTGTGATGCCTGCATCAATCAGACTTTTAGACAAATATTTGCTTGGCAATGCAGAGTCCGGTCCACTCTCGTATGATACTTCACCGATGTGAATTTTCCCTTTAAGATATGTTCCTGTTGCGATAATAACAGCCTTGGCCTCATACTCTGCACCAAGACTTGTATGAAGTCCAATTGTTTTGTTATTCTCAATAATTACATCAGCAACTTCAGCTTGTTTGATGTACAGATTTTCCTGTTCCTCACAAACTTTTTTCATGTAATTATGATACATTACTCTGTCAGCCTGAACCCTCAGACTATGAACAGCAGGGCCTTTTCCTCTGTTCAGCATTCGGCTCTGAATGAAACACTTATCTGCTCCCTTACCCATTTCACCGCCCAATGCGTCAATTTCTCTGACAAGATGTCCCTTTGCAGTACCGCCAATTGACGGATTACAGGGCATATTTGCAATCTGGTCAAGAGAAATCGTAAAGAGTATGGTTTTGCAGCCAAGTCTTGCTGACGCAAGAGCCGCTTCAACTCCTGCATGTCCTGCACCAATTACGGCAACATCATAGCTGCCCATTTTATATGACATAAAATTTCACTCCATATTTTATAAAAATGTTCCACGTGGAACATCTGTAATATACAATAAATTACTTTCCTACACAAAATCTTGAAAATACTTCATCAACTACAGCTACAGTTGCTTTTTCTCCTGTAAGCTCAAGAATATGCTGTACTGCCTCATCTAGTAAAACAGTTATAGCATCAAGCAATACTCCACTTTCAAGAGCTGCTATTGCTTCATCAATCTGCTGCAAGCAAAGGTCAATACATCTTTTCTGACGTTCATTTGCTGCTGTACCGCTTTCAAAATCAAGCTCATTTGCTTCAAAAAGTGATTCAATTGCCTGCTGAACCTCTTGTATTCCCTTGTTTTCCTTTGCAGAGATGTATACGATTTGTATATTATTTGACTTTATTATATCTGAATCAATTTTTTGTTCAACGTCATTTTTATTGATTACCGCTATTGCTTTTTTATCCTTTAATTTTTTAAGCAGGTTTATATCGTCCTCTGTCAGCGGACAACTGCCGTCAAAAACTGCGATAATTAATTGTGCTTCATCAAGTCTTTTGTACGCTATATTTACGCCTATACCTTCTATTACGTCATCTGTATCTCTGATGCCTGCCGTATCGGAAAGTCTTAAAGTAAGGTCACCGATTTTTACAGATTCCTCAATTACATCACGAGTTGTACCCGCAATTTCAGTAACTATACTCCTCTCACAGCCGCTAAGACAGTTAAAAAGCGTGGATTTTCCGACATTCGGACGTCCGATAATTACAGTGTCAATTCCCTCACGAAGAATTTTACCGTAATCATAACCCTTTATCAGACTTCCAAGCTCATTTCTGATGTCCTTCAGCGAGGTCATCAGACTTTCAGGTTCAACCTCCGGAATATCCTCATCGGGATAATCCGCCCAAGCCGCAAGGTCACCAAGAATTTTGATAAGCTTTTTCTTAGCCGACTGCGACTTTCTGAATGCGGCACCGTCACGCAGACTTTCAGCCATTTTCAGCTCGATATTTCCCTTTGCGGAAATAATGTCCATTACAGCCTCCGCCTGAGTCAAATCCAGCTTGCCGTTGAGAAACGCTCTCTTTGTAAATTCGCCTGCTGACGCCGATTCTGCACCATTTTTCAGAATTGCCCTTAAAATTCTCTTAGTAACGTAAAGTCCGCCATGACATGAAATCTCCGCAACATTTTCGCCTGTGTAGCTATTGGGAGCTTTAAAAACGGTAAGAATACAGTCATCAAGACGCTCGTCACCGTCAAAGGCAGTTCCGTAGCTGCAAGTATAGCCCGACATATTCACAGCCTTTTTGCCGCTGACGGACTGAAAAACCCTGTCCGCAATTTCAAGAGCCGTATCCCCTGAAATTCTTATGACTGCAATTCCTCCGGGAGCATTCGGCGTTGAGATAGCTGCAATTGCTGACATTTTATCACTCTCCTGTATCAAAAAACCGCCTTAATCTGTACTTGTGTACGACAAGGCGGTTCTAATTTTAAAATTCAATCTTGCCGTAAAGACCGCCCTCAATGGTGTCCTCAGGCTTAGGACGCTTATAGTCCTTTTCAAAGCTCGTTGAAAGGTCTATCTTTTTGGATTCATGCTGACGGTCAAAATTCTTTCTTCCGCCGCCTCGTCTTTTGTCATTGCCGTTTCTTCTGCCGTTTACTGATGAAATAATTATCTTTCTGTATGGCTCGTCACCGACTGAACGGGAGCTTACTCCGTCAATCTTTGAAATTGCTGAATGAATAACACGTCTTTCGTATGGGTTCATCGGCTCAAGCGGCTGTGAACGTCCTGTACGAAGTACGGATTTTGCAACCTTTTCAGCGAGCTGCTGGAGAGTAGCCTTTCTCTTTTCTCTGTAGCCGAAGCAGTCGATTGTAATTCTGAAATATTCCTTGTCACCCTTGTTTGCAATCATTGATGAAAGGTACTGAACAGCGTCAAGAGTATCGCCTCGTCTGCCGATAATAGTACCGTTGCTGTCGCTGTCGATATTAATTACAGCACCGTTTTCGTTCTGATAAATTTTATACTCTGCCTTAATGTCCATGGCAGCAATTATGCCTTTAATGTAATCAAAAGCTATTTTTGCCTTTGGGTGAAGCTGTGATTCGTCCTCAATCAAGGTAAATTTGTCGAGAGAATATTCCTCCTCATCATCTGACTTTTCAGTTTCAGGAGCTTTTTCCTCCTTAATTTCATCGACAGCAGCTGACTCAGTCTTTACAGGCTCAGTCTTTATTTCAGGAGCAGAAATCTTCTCCTCAACAGCAGGTTCAGACTTTATTTCAGTCTTTGGAGCTGTTATTTCAGCAGGCTCTTCCTTGACAGGTTCAGCCTTAACGGCAGGCTTTACTGCTGTTTCAGCAGGTGCGGGAGGATTATAAACAGCCTTGACCTTAGCGTCAACATGCCCCATTCCCAAAAATCCTTTTTTACCTTCTTCGATAATTTCAAATTCAATTTTACTCTGCGGTACTCCGAATTTTGCTGAGGCAGCAGCCTTAGCTTCTTCTAAATTTTTTCCTGTAAAAATTTCAGTCATAACAACAAATCTCCAATCTGCCGCAAATTATTATTTGACTGCTGCGGCTTTGGCAGTCATTTAAGGCAACACCGACGAAATCCCGATATCATACGGAGTTTACCATGCATATCATTTTATTCTTCATCATATTCATCGCCGTACTTTTCAGCCATACGCTTTCTTGCGTCATTAATAAGCTGACGGTTGTACGCATTTGCTTCCGAACGTGACATTTTTTCTCCGTTATCCTTATAACGAGCCTGCTGCTTTCTCTGTTCCTCAAGAACCTCCTGCTGCTGTTCCATCATTTTCTGCATAAAGGTCTTTTTGCCGCCGTTTACCTCGGCATATTTCTTAGCCTTTTCTCTGTCCTTTTCGCTGATTGCGGTGATACGCTCGGTAGTAAAGTAGCAGTTAAGACAGAATGTAATTACAAGTGAGAAAATTGATGAGAATATCCAGTAGAAGCCTACACCTGCAGGAACTTTAAATGCAAACCATACCGAAATAAGCGGCATAAGGTAAAGCATAATATTCATTGCACCCATATTAGGCATATCAGGATTTTTTCTTTTCTGGTGAATCTGAGTGTAAAGAGTATATAAAAGCTGTGCAAGACCTGCAAAAATCGGTATAAGGAAAAGTCCAACAGCAGAAGCATCGCCCCACGAATCAGGCTTTTTCGGTATCTGTCCGAGATTTACACCTAAGAATGAAAAATTTTCATAGAAATCCGAAACGAGCTGATTGAAATTTTCTCCGATAGATGAAAATTTATCCTGATGATGCTCAAAAACGTTAAGTATGCGAAGCTCCTGACGAAGATCGCTTTTGCTTATGGCAGTTCCGCTGATTTCAGACGCCAGATCTCTTGCTTTGCTGATAACTCCGCCGCTGAAACGGATAATATGGGTAAGCGGCTTGTAAACAACGTCCAGAACGCCGAAAAGCAGAATCATCTGGACAACGGCAGGCAGACATGAACCCATAGGGTTTACGCCCTCCTCCTGATAAAGCTTCATCTGTTCAGCCTGGAGCTTCTGAGGATTATTCTGATAGCTTTTTTTAAGCTTTGCGAGCTTTGGGTTTAAAAGCTGCATTCTTGCAGCATTTTTCTGAGTTTTATAGTTTATAGGCAGAAGTATGATCTTGGTAACTAAGGTAAAAAGTATAATTGCAACACCATAGTTTTGCACAAGGTCATAAATCCACATCATAAGATAGCCGAATGGGATTCCGAATATTTCATATAACCAATTCAATTTTTGATACCTCTTTCAATTGTAACACTTTTCAGCGGTTTCTTTTAAAGCTGAATCTTTCGGGAACGGGGTCTATGCCGCCGAGTGACCATGGATTACAGCGCAGTATCCGCCATACTGCAAGAGCAGTACCTCTGAAAAATCCGAAACGCTCCACCGCCTTTAACGCATAGCTGCTGCATGTCGGATAATATTTGCAGCGGGGCGGAAAAAGGGGAGATATAAGCTTTCTGTAAAGCTTAATCAACGCTATAAGGACATATTTCATTGCTTTTCATTCTTTCCGAAAAGCATTTTATATATTTCAGGAACTGCATATTTATGCATCCAGCCGCTTAATGTCTGTGATTTTGCACTGCATATTGCAGACCTTGCAACAATTACCATATCTATGCCTATAGGCAAATCAAGCTCGTTCTCTCTGTAGGCCTGACGGATAAGGCGTTTGGCTCTGTTTCTGCAAACGGCATTTCCGACCTTTTTTCCTGCGGTTATGCCAAGTCGGTTAAAGCCCAACTTATTTTTTCTCACATAAATTACAGCCAGCTTGCCGGATGTAAACTTACCTTTTTTATACAGGAATAAAAAGTCCCTGTTATCATTTAATATTTCAGTATAAAGCATAATAATATTCCTTGGCAACAACGGCGCAAAGCTGTAATACAACATAACAAAAAAGACCACAAAAATTAATTTTGTGGTCTGACTCGTTAGTAGGTTAATCTTGCTCTGCCCTTTGCTCTCCTACGAGCTAAAACCTTTCTTCCGTTCTTAGTAGCCATTCTTTTCATAAAGCCGTGCTCCTTTTTTCTGTGAAGCTTCTTAGGCTGATATGTTCTTTTCATTAAGCATGTCCTCCTCTCTTCGCAAATAGATATATGCCAAACGGCTATTTGCATTAATATAACAACTTAATTCACAGGGTATAAACATGCACAATACTCCCTGCATTATTTGATTATATCTTAAATTTCCCTATCTGTCAAGTGATTTTCAAAATTTTTTTCCAAAAAACTATTAAGCAGTATTATTACAGTATTATTAATGTTTGCAGGACGCTCTCCCGTATTCTGAAATGACTGTCAAGGCAATGCTTGTGCGGTGTTTCATTAATCACTGACCTGACAAAATGAGCAGAGTGAACAGCTCTCTCCACATTTATCAACATTCCGATTTTTTATCTTTTTTCAATTGCCATTTTTATAATTCAACACTTTTAAGTCTGTTGAAAAAAGTGAAAAGCTTTAAAAATCTTATTTTCAATATGCCTGCACTCCTGAAATTTTTGGAAAATTGCGTATAGGTGAGCCTTATATACTTTTGATGATTTTCAACAAATTTTCAAACATTAAGCTTTTAATTGTTGAAAACCTATTGCTTTTTAAATAGTATTATGCTATAATTAATGCGATAAGACATGATTTTATGTTGGAAGTTGTGTACATATATTTCTAAGCGGCACTCTCGGATGCTTTTTTTGTGCTCTAATGAGGCTTTTTTCTGTTTGTGCCGGCTTTGATTCGGGAGGTTAAAAATTATATGAATTCCTTTTCGGAAGTTTTTGAGGGTGTAAAAAAATATTGCATCGAAGTCGGAAAAGTCGGCGAAATACCCCTTAAAACATGGATAAGTTCCCTTGAACCTGTTGGGCTGGACGGAAAAAATGCCGTTTTTAAGGTTCAGTCGGAATTTCAGAAAACAATTATTACCAATAATTACGAGGATATCCTCAAAGAAGCTTTCAAAAGCATTCTCGGCTTTGACGTTGATATTGTCATAAATATAGCGTCTAATCTTGCAGATGTTAAAGTCCCTACCTATGACGAGCTTGAGGAAAAGCACGCAGAGCTTGAAAAAAGCTATGAATTTGCCGAATATGACTATACCTTTGATACATTTATCGAAGGACGTTCAAATGAATTTGCTCTTGCTGCTTGTAAGGCTGTTGCAAAAAACAGCGGTGCGGAATATAATCCTCTTTTCATTTACGGCCCGTCAGGACTTGGAAAAACTCACCTTATTACCGCAATTGCTAACGAAATACGCAAAAATCACCCCGAGGAAAATATCGTCTACGTTACCAGTGAGGTTTTCGGCAGCGAGCTTATCAATGCTATCAATAATAAGGGCAGCATTAACGAATTTCACGAAAAATACAGAAATGCCGACATTCTTCTGATTGACGATATTCAGTTCTTTGCCCACAAGGAAAGAATGCAGGAGGAATTTTTCCATACATTCTATAAGCTTCATTCAGAGGGAAAGCAGATTGTAATTACCTCGGATAAGCCGCCAAAGGAGCTTGTTACCCTTGAAGAACGTCTGAGAACACGCTTTGAGGGCGGTCTTATTGCGGATATTTCTGCTCCTGACTTTGAAACAAGAATTGCTATCATCAAACGCAAGGCGGAGCTTTTAGACCTCAATATACCAAGTGAAGTTGCGGAATTTATGGCTAACCGCCTAAAATCAAATATCCGTCAGCTTGAGGGTGCTGTTAAAAAGCTGAAAGCACTCAAACACCTTGCAGGAAGTCCTCCGTCAATCTCAATGGCTCAGAGCGTTATCAGGGATATTCTTACGGACGATCAGCCTATTCCGATTACTGTTGAAAAGATTATTGCTGAGGTTTCTACCGTTTACGGCGTTTCTCCTGACGATATCCGTTCAAACAAGCGTTCATCACAAATATCAAACGCAAGAAAAGTAGCTATTTACGTTGTAAGAGAGATTACACAGATGCCGCTTGCTTCAATCGGTACTGAGTTCGGCGGACGTGATCATTCAACAATTGTGTATGCTGTCAATAACATTTCCAGCAGCATCAAAAAGGACTCGAATTTAAACAACCTTGTTTCAGACATCATCAAGAACATAAAGGATAAGGGAAAAGTCTGATTTTTTTCAGCTCAAGGCTGTATTGTCAACAGGTTTTCCATGAGTTTCAACGTAGTTTTAAACAGTGTGTTGAAAACTGTGTTGAATTAGTTTCAGCTCTGTTCAAAAGGATTTTTCTGCCTTTTGCAAACAGTGGATTTTCTTATTTCAACGGTGTCCACAAAAAGTAAAATCAACAGTATGTGTAATGTTTCAGAGCTGAATTTTTATTTTCCACAAATTTCTGCACTTTTTTTAAACTTCAACTCA